>FLMP01000358.1_pt1 | contig 13992 bp, 10 predicted proteins | sample 887161 | NCBI WGS metagenome assembly FLMP01 (sample SAMEA4017660, study PRJEB14154) | seawater metagenome
TAGAAACTCACGCTGATATGCCAGTCGCACTGCTTTTAGACCCATACCCTTGAAGAATCACTGTTCAGTGAAGTAGTCTTTACCTATTCTCTTTTGGTTTGACCCTCTGTGGCCATATAAAACCGCCATCACATCTAAAATATCCTAAATACATGGATTATTACTTTGTATCCTTAGTCATAAAATGTGAGAATTTGGTCCGAGCCAAATAATCACGTACTTAAAGGATTACGCCCATGAGACAAATTCAATTAGCCAGCCCTGGCGGACTAAAAAACCTAACCTTGGTTGAGGCCAACAAGCCTATCGCTAAGCCAGATCAAGTGGTTATCAAAGTGGCTGCAAGTAGCCTAAATTATCATGATCTATTAGTTGCTCTTGGCCAAATTCCAACCGATGACGGGCGCGTAGTTCTATCCGACTGTGCTGGAGAAATCGTCGCCGTCGGTGATGGTGTAACGCGATGGAAAGTCGGTGATTCGGTCATGAGTTGCTGTTATCCAAACTGGATTGAGGGACCACCACAGTATCAATTACTGAGTTTCATTGGTGATAACGAAGACGGCTACTCAACCGAATATATCGCCATATCTGAAAAGTCTATAACCCGCACCCCAAAAGACTGGACTATGGCTGAGGCCGCCACATTACCCTGTGCGGGATTAACCGCATGGCGCGCATTAGTTAACGATGGCAAACTGCAAGCCGGCGAAACGGTCCTAGTACAAGGTACTGGTGGCGTTTCGATCTTCGCGCTGCAACTAGCAAAGTCTATGGGTGCAAAAGTTATTGCCACCTCCTCGTCTGATGAGAAACTTAAAAAATTGCTGGCGTTGGGTGCCGATGAAGTCATTAACTACAAAGATGAGCCACAGTGGGGCAAAGCAGTGCTTGCTAAGACCGGCGGATTAGGCGTTGACCACGTTATTGAAGTGGGCGGCGGCGGCACATTTGGAGAATCGGTTCGTGCCGTAAAGCTCGGCGGGCACATTGCACTCATCGGTGTTTTGAGTGGGCCATCGGTCAGTGAAATTATTCTTCCACGCATCTTCATGAAACAGATTCGCCTGAGTGGTGTTGCTATGGCCAATCAGCAAACACAACTAGCTATGCTCGATTATTTAGACTCCACGTCTATTCGACCTATTATCAGTGATACGTTTGATCTGGCCCAACTGGGAGACGCATTTCAACATCAAATAGACAACAAACACTTCGGTAAAATCTCGATCTCCATCAGCCAAGATTAGTCAAACTAAGCGCCGCCAAACTAGGGTTAAAACCTAAATTTGGCGGCATCTAATCATTTCCGTAACCGCTGCTTCACGACCTAATAGTGCGTACAGAGTCTGCAGTCTGCTTTATGAGATCCGCAAACTGGGCCAACAAAGGCTGTGGCAATGTGTGGCCCATACCCTCAAAAAGCACTAACTTTGCATGAGATATCTGCTTTTTAGTCTCTATGCCCCCGCTCACATCGACGAGCGTGTCTTGTTTACCATGGATTATCAGTACTGGCATTTTGAGCTCATTGAGCAACTTATTACGATTAGGCGCTGAACGGATAGCGGCCATCTGTCGAAGGTAACCGGCCGGGTTGTTGGACCGTTTAAACTCAGACTTAACCGCTATGGCAACCTCCTCATCTGATTCTGGGTAGGCTGGGCTACCGAACATCTGCCGCGTCATCACCGAGTTATCCAAAGCGGAGGTACCTTTGGGAATAGGCTTTACCATTTGCCTAGCCACTGCAAGAGAGGCCCCACCTTTACCAAAAGCCCCTGTTTTAGACATAATAGACGTTAGGGAAAGTACTCTATCTGGATACAGTCCAGCCACTAACTGACTAATCATTCCACCCATAGACATACCGACAATATGCGCCGCTTTAATATCAAGTGCATCGAGCAAGCCAACCGTATCAGCGGCCATATCATTCAGTGTATAAGGTACTTTCACGGGAATACCCAACAAAGAATTAAGCCCTAACCTGAGAAAACTCGGGGCTACCTCACCTTCCATTTTATCGGTGAGCCCAATGTCTCTATTGTCAAAACGGATAACTCTAAAACCTCGCTCCACCAATAAATCGCAAAATTCCAAGGGCCACCGAATCAGCTGGTTATAAAGACCGGCAACAAGTAAGACGACCGGGGCATCAGCATCACCAAACTCTTCGTAGGCCATGCGTATGCCATTAGATTGAACAAACTGTGTATTCAGTTTTTGTGTTTTATTATTAGTCACGCAATTCTCGCCTCAATATTTTCATAAATAGGTGTTAGATACTCAAGCTACAATTGGGAGAATCAAGGTGCATTAGTGCGATATCATAAGGCTCTTTTCACTCATGCGCCATAACCCATTGCTGTAAAAAAGGCGACTTTCCCAAGTCGCCTTTGTCCTGTTATATCTAATCATTTTATTACTCTGGCAATTCGCCTGGCGCCCAGTAGTTGATCAGATCTTTAATGTAATTACTGGAAGCACCAGATGTAGAAGCACCGAGCCCTACTTGGACGCGCGGCCCAATTAAAAAAGGCCGAGGTTGCAGATCATAAAGTGTTGCCGAAGGGTCTATTTCTGTTGCTAGCTTATTAAATTCTGATTTCATCCAAGTTTCTTGAGCTGCGCCATAGCCCGTACTGCCATATGCCAGTTGCCCGACCAAACGACCGTTGAGATCAAAGACGCCAGACCCACTAGCTCCAGGTGCTGCAGGCAACGTGTAATGCAGTGTGGAACGCTCATCCATGTTGAGACCTATAAATGCACCTCCACTTGTCACATAGGGCCCTGATCTCAGCATCAACGCTGGATGCCCCACTGTAATTAATGGCTCACGACGCACAAGCAGACTAGAGTCTGCAAACTGAATAGGCTCAAGATTCATCTCTTGATCTGTCCGTAAGAGCGCAACATCGCCACGATGGGCGCCCTCAACAGCATCGTTCCAGGTTATGTCTGTTAACAATGCTTTATAAATGTCACCCACATCCAGCCCTGTCCGATTAACCAGTTTGGCATTAACAATTTGTCCTTGGAATGTTTTAAAGGTATTTTCATCGCCCACTGACATAAAGGTAACGCAGTGATCATTAACGACGATCAAGTTCTTACTGACAGCAAATCCGGTACAGATACAGGAGTCACTGAAATCCTCGGTAAGATCTCCAGCAGCGCAGTTAGTACACCCATTAGCTTTAACATACATTACAGTTCCTTGCTTGGCCGTATCAAATGCAGAGCTATTTAATTCACTTCGTGGAAAACCGGATACGGTAAATGCATCACCATAATCTATCACTTCATAATTTGTTGTCGCTAACGTATTTCCGCTGACAGGCCAATCAGGGTTACTCGTAATCACAGGTGCATCAGCATTGAGAATCGAGGCTTGCTGAGCATCATAACTCTCGACAAACGCTCGCATATCTGCACTACCCAAAGCAATCGTTGATTGATTAGGGTCAGCAAAAAACGTACTTAAAACACCAAGAGAATTTTTCCCAGGATGGGCAATTCCATAACAGTTATCGGGCGTGTCGTAATACTCCTCCTTGATCATACCAACAACATAACCATTGTGATTAAGAAGAGGCGCTCCGATACTCCCTGCATCAGACCAAAAGTCTACTGCGTAAACATCAGCTCCATCGCCACCAATATCACCAAAATAGAAATATTCGTCACAATTATTAATAATTTCCGCGGTGGTGGCATGCCAGCCCCCGGCGTCTCTTGCAAAGTCAGGGTGGTGCAGTGTTACGATGCTTGATTCACGCGAGATATTTGCTGGGGCCAACTGCAAAACCGATGTTTCCTTTTCAATTGAATCCCACGACGCCCAATTCTCCACGAATACATTCTTATTCTTGCTACCCTTACTTAGCTTTATGATGGCAAAGTTCCCATCGCTTGCGACAACAGCCCCTGCACCCCAGCTCCCATCAAAGGTTTGAACGATGGGTCCAGCTCCTACTTCAAAGGTTATTCCCTGGGCACCAGAGGCCTCGAACTCATCAACCAGGTTCTGACAGGTATACCACTCCTCAGGATTAAATGGGTTTGGGTAATTTCCTCCAGCCCAAGGACGAACAGGTTGTTCTTCAAACGATGCCGTTGCGTTTACCTCGGTAATGATGAGATCTGGGGCAATAAAAAAACCTGTTCTTGGTTCTGAACTAAAACGCCAATCGATATCTCCATTTTGACCGAGCATGCATGTATCGCCATAAACTTGAACGACGGCTGGAGCGGCCCATCGCGCGACTTTAGCGGGTATATCAAGCGTACTAAAGTCAATATTATCCGCTACACGGTTTTGTAAGTAGCCATCATACTTTTTAATTGAAAAACTTTTGTTACCATTGGAATCTTCAAAAACCTCTCCGTCAGGCCATTGATCAATAATGGTTTGCACTTTGATCGTACCGTAGTCAGAAGATACTCTTGTGAAAGTGGCTTTCGATGTAAACCCGGTCTCGGCATCGCCCCCACTACTATTACCCACGACAACGTCTTGAAATCCAGCCTCATCAGTACTAAAACAAACTTCATTACCCTGACTATCTTGAGTACATTTACTTTGGTAAACAAATCTAAGCTTTTCTTCGACAGGAGGCGAAGTACCGGCAATATGAGCACTTATCTCAGCAGAGCTGTCTCTGGTTGCACCTGACCCAATAACCCCATTAGTCAGAGCGTCGGCATCCAATCCAAACAAATAGCGTAGTAGTAATAATCCGTCAGTCAACGCATCCATAGATCCATTGCCATCCAGATCAAAGATCGCAACACGAGCGTCAATATAACTTCCTATGGCCTCTGGGCTCGTAATGGTCGCATCAGACGCTAAAGCACCCGCTGTGAGGGATGTGCCCTCCAAGCCAAACTGATGACGCAAAACTAAAAGCCCATCAGTTAAGGCATCATCGGCTCCGTTTCCATCAACGTCATACTGTGATGCAATACTCGCGCTTGAAATTAAGCATGCAATCAGGAACATTAGCCCGTGCAAAAATAGGTTGTCTAAGCCTTGTTTTTTGTCCACATTTACACCTCAAATATATCAACTAAAACGTATTTATTTAATAAATATTAGCAGTAAACGGTAACCAATAATGCATAAGTAGTCGGCATCGGCTGTTAAAAAACTCATTAGTATTTTTCTCTTCATGAGCAGAGAAAAAGCTGAAAACTCTGAGTAGAGTCACCACGCAATAAAAAAGGTGTCTTAGATCGACTATGCAACTATTAAAATAGGTCAACCGAAAATTAACCATTCCTGTACCCGTGATAACGCTAAATCGGCTATCAGGAAAAATTTAATATAACGCTAGAGACTAGGCCAATAGTATTATTAAACCGTATGCTAGACATAATGTCCCATGCACTAAATATGCTTCAATGTACATTGTAAAATTATTAAACACAGGTCCTTGGAAGGCCAAAATCAATGACCAGTAAACATATCATCACTAAGGTATTATCATAAAATGAAGCAGCATATTCATATTGTTTGGTTCAAGCGCGACCTGCGAGTTGATGACCATGCACCACTTGTATATGCAGTAGCTAAAGGAATACCCGTTTTACCTCTTTATGTCATTGAAAAAGACTATTGGCGACAAAATTTCGCCTCGCGTAGACATTGGTCTTTTATTCGAGATTGTTTACTAGACCTTCGACAGGAGACTTCCGTTCTGGGGCAACCGCTGGTGGTACGACCGGGTGAAATTCTCAAGGTTTTTCAAGATATAAGTAGTAAATATACTATTAAGGGCATTTTTTCTCATGAGGAGTGCGGAAATAATTGGACCTTTCAGAGGGATAAGAGAGTTATTCAATGGTGTAAAACTAATAATATTTCTCTCCATGAGTCTCCTCATAATGGCGTAGTAAGACGCTTGAAAAGTCGCGATCAGTGGTCAAAAACACGCAATGCTCGGATGGCCAAACCCGTAATTACGCCGCCTAGTAGTATACCTCCCCTAGTGGCTGAGAGTCTCGGTGAAATACCGCCTGTAGATCATCCTATGTTTGGCGATACAATCGTAGGCACAGTTCAACGCGGCGGGCGCCGAGCAGCGATAAAAACACTAGACAGTTTCCTGGCCCGTCGGTCAGTCTACTATGTTCAGAATATTTCAAATCCGGCACGCTCAGATTACTACTGCTCCAGACTCTCTGGGCATCTCACCTGGGGTTCGCTATCAGTGCGTGAGGTAGTGAAAGCCGCACAGGCTTTTGCACAAACACCCTCCTTTGGACAGCACGGTGACCAGAAACGGAGTTTTTCTGCATTTAATAATCGTTTAGCGTGGCGCTGTCATTTCATGCAAAAACTTGAAGACCAGCCAAGTATTGAATTTGAGTGTATGCACAGCGCCTATGAGGGAATACGCCAGACTCACAGTCAGACAGCCCACTATTATCAAGCCTGGGCCGAGGGACGCACAGGCTATCCTCTTATTGATGCCTGCATGCGGAGTCTTGTTCATCGGGGATGGATTACCTTTCGCATGCGTGCAATGTTAGTGTCTTTTGCCAGTTACCACCTGTGGTTAGATTGGCGGAAAACCGGCTACCATTTGGCCCGAGTATTTACCGATTATGAACCTGGTATTCACTACAGTCAGCTGCAAATGCAATCCGGAGTGACCGGGATCAATACAACGCGTATTTATAACCCTATCAAGCAATCCCAAGATCAGGATCCCAATGGACAGTTCATCCGTCAGTGGGTTCCAGAATTGAGACAGGTATCGGACATGTGGATTCATGAACCTTGGAAAATGAGCGCCGCGCTGCAGCAGAGAGCCAGTTGCCGGATTGGTGAAGACTATCCAAGGCCTATAGTAGAACACGCCTCTGCCATCAAAGCGGCGCGCAAGGGCCTAAGTGCGGCTCTCGCCCAAGCGGACTATCGCCAAGAGGCGAATCAAATCTTTGACAAACTAGGCAGCCGTCAGCGTCGGACAAAACCAACCGCGCCCAAAACAGACAGTAGTCAACTCTCGCTTTTTAACTAAAGCACGTCAGGGCAAGACAATATTAAAGTCATCATTAGACTCACCTAGTAATGAGAAAAACGTCAGTAGCGTCAATGGGCTCCCTTCAATCGATAATTGGTCGGAGGTAATGATGTCAGTAATACCCACTTCACCCACCAGTAGATCAACGAACATTGCCTGCGTTATTCTAATGCTGGCATCCGCAGTGCTATCAAAGGGTGTATCTTGGTAGTACATAACGGAGTTTCTTATCGTCAGCACAAAATTTTGCTCGCGTTCAGTAAACAGTACATTTAGCGTAATAGCCTTGCCTACTGCTTTTTCTGCATCTAGGTTAACCGACAGTGCCTTCATAAACTCTGATAAGGGGACTTCTTGAAGAAAAGCTTTGGAATTCACTTTTAAGAATTGCTCTTTCACCTTTCCGGCAATCAGTTCCGCCGCTCCAGACAAATAAATATCTCTCCATGGACCAGACTCGGCTTGATACCCCATCTGACGATAAGCCTCGGCCAACATTTCACGCGCGGGCACATTGTCTGGCTCAGCAAATACCACATGATTGAGAACCTCTCCCACCCAACGATAGTCTCCCTGCTCCATAGACTGACCTGCACGCTGTAAAATAGCCGTAGAACCGCCCATAAAGTCCACGTAACGCTGTGCAGACTGTTCTGGCGGTAATGGGTTCAAATTTGCAGGGTTGCCGTCATACCAACCAAAATAATGCTGATACACCGCTTTACTGTTGTGACTTAACGTCCCGTAGTAACCACGGACATGGAAATTCTTTGCCAAACTCTCGGGCAACTCTAACTTTTCAGCGATTTCTCGAGGCGTATAGCCCAAATTGGCTAACCGCACAGTTTGATCGTGAGTAAATTTGTACATATCTTGTTGCTGCTGCATTTGCGTAATAATGCGATCATGGCCCCAAGTAGGCCAATGGTGACTATTAAAGAAAATCTCTACATCATCGAGCCGATCAATAGATTCACCAATGTAATTGCTCCAAAGGAGTGCGTCGCGGACTTTCGCGCCCCGTAAAGTCAGCACATTATGCATTACATGAGAGAGAATTTCGGCACCACAAAAGGCCTTCCACTGAGGTAAATAAAAGGTTAACTCGGCAGGTGCCTCAGAACCTGGCATATTGAAGAACTCAAAGTCCACTCCGTCAACCGTGATGTTCATTTGGGTTTGATCAATAATGACCGAGGGCGGAACGATTGACAGAGACCCAAATACAACCTGCTTGCCCAATCCACTATCCACATGGCCAGTGGGTGAATGGTCCAGAGAATTGCCAAACATATAGTTGCCACGCCTTGCCATAGCCGGACCAGCAATCACATTCTCGCTAGTCGCCTCCTCAATAAACCCTGCCGGCGCAATTAGCGGGACATCTTGATATTTCGCTGTTTGCTCATTGGTGATGGCCAAAATACCGCCAAAGTGGTCAGCATGACTGTGCGTGAAAATCACACCAGTCACTTTAATTTTACCCAAATGTTGCTCAGCAAACTCCATAGCAGCAGCGGTAGTCTCTAAGCTCGTGAGGGGATCAACTACAATCCAGCCTTTATCACTCTTGATAAGCGTGGTATTAGCCAGATCAAAACCGCGCAACTGATAGATACCCTCGTCTACCCTGAATAAGCCGCGAATATTATTTAGCTTGGCTTGCCGCCAAAGGCTCGGGTTAACCGTCTCAGGCGCATCACCTGAGACAAACGCATAACTCCCAGGATTCCACATGGTGTCACCCTGCTGGTTACGCAGCTCATTGTTGGGTGCACTCGCCACCAAACCGCGTTTAGCATCAACAAAATCTTGCTGATCTGTAAAATCTAAACTCTCAGCCATGCGCTTATTACTCGCGATGGTATGAACGCTTGCTTGCGACTTTTCTTTATTAGACTGCTCAATAGAGGGTTCGCACCCGACGAATAGTAACGAAGAGGCAAATATGACTACGGTTCTAAAAATTCTGACTTGAATCAGCATTACAACAGGACCTCAAATATTGGACGTATAAAACACATCGTGATGTACCAATTGTGACACCAGCCCTGTAATAATGTAAACCGGCTAAATCGCTTGAACGTTAATTTCTGCCTTAAGCCGGTTCAAATCATAAATTACATAATGGTCGCCCTGCAACGCTAAAATCTCCTACTCTGTCCACTCTCTGAAAATTTTATTAACCCGCTGCCGTGAACCCAAGCAAAGACTCGCAAAGTCATTTTGGCTGAGTTTTATCCCCAAACAGATGCCATCATCACGCTCTGTCCCGTGCTCCGCCACCAAAGCCACTACGCGCACTGCCAGCCGTGCTCGCAAGGGATAGAACACCATGGATCCCATTAATTCGTATATATGGCGTCTTCGCTGCCCAGCCTCGACGAAAAGATTACGATAAAGGATGGGGTATTTATTACCGAGTTCCAGCACAACGCGTCGAGGGATTACTAAAACATCTGAATCGACTTGCGCCTGAGCCTCTATCCCCCGGCTCTCTTCAGGTAACCAGCAATCATCACCTAACCAAAATAGAGGATCCAAATCGGTCACCGCAAACGTCTGACCAAATTCACTCATCATTGAAATACGCAACCGTCCCGACAATAGGCAGTAGCAACCAGTTACTGCCACCCCCGCCTGATAAAGATATTTCCCTGCAGTAAGATGCTTAATATGGGATGCCTGAACAAGTGTATCCAAGCCGGGCTTAGGAATACCCTGGAACCAAGTAGAATCGGCGATAACTCGCTCTCTATCATAATGACCAAGGGCCTTGGTCATTAAACGCACCAAAAAGATATAGGATTGCGCATCCATTTTACCCGCAAGCAAAGCGTCATCTAAAAAACAGACTCCCATAGTTTACGAAAAACAGCCGGAGGACCAAACCGATTAAGGTTGATCGTTTACCGACCTTAATTCTTACTCTGCCCTTACGGACTCCATTCAATATATCAGCCGTAGCGTGCTCGGGCGTGGTTAAAAACGATGCTTCAGCTATAACTTTCTGTTGATCCTCACCAAGGTTACTTTTACAAGGAACGTCAATCTTAGTATTCGCTGTAATTGCCGTTTTAATCCCAGCAGCAAAGGCATAGGCAACTTTGGCATCTTTTCCCATATAAGTAACCTCATGACGTAATGTGCCACTAAATCCACGCACTGGAAACTAAGATGCACTATCGTATAATATCTCCTTCATTTTAGCCATATTAACTGCCGTTAGACTTGCATGGCAGCCATGGCTTTCATGACAAACTTTTCAGTCTGTTTACCGCCCGACTCTAGTGCTTTGTGATTGGTGTCATCTGAGAGCTCATCCCATTTAGCAACAATAGCATCCGGATTTTGGCTTTCTACCGGCATAAAGATGCCATCGGTCTCATACATGCTTGCGGTTGCGTAACCACCAGCGCCAGCACAAAGAATTGTTCGAGTAGGTGCTTTTTCATCGCATAGTACGATAGCGCCCGCTGTTACTGACTCAGCGGTCATTAGTTCTAGCATTGCAGGGGGTAACAAATCTTCGGTCATGCGAGTGCCCGCAGTGGGGGCCAATGCATTGACATGGATATTGTTCTTACCGCCCTCAAGAACTAAAGTATTCATGAAACCCAGCACTGCCATTTTCGCTGCGCCGTAGTTAGTCTGACCGAAGTTACCATACATACCACTGGATGAGGTCGTCATGACGATTCGACCATAATTCTGCTCACGCATGATGTCCCAAACGGCCTTGGTACAATTCACCGAACCCATCAAATGAACGTCCATGACCAATTTAAAATCAGCCAAATCCATTTTACTAAACGACTTATCACGCAAAATGCCGGCATTGTTGATCAAAATGTCAACACGGCCCCACTTCGCCATTGCCTGAGCAACCATGTCCTGTACTTCTTCAAATACAGCAACATTGGCGCCGTGAGAAAATGCTTGTCCACCGTTTGCTTCAATTTTGGCAACAACTTCCATAGCCGCATCCGACGAGGCACCGGTGCCATCGCGAGCGCCACCAAGATCATTGACTACAACTTTTGCTCCTCGTTCAGCCAATGCAAGCGCATGTGAACGCCCAAGCCCGTTTCCTGCGCCAGTGACGATTGCTACCTTACCTTCAAAATTAATACTCATTACCTACCTCTTCTTCGTAGTATTTTTATAAATTTAATTAGCCATTTGTACGGTTAGCCACTCAGCAACCAGCGCGGGCTTATCTCCGCCTTCTATTTCAACCGTAATATTCATTTTAAAGTCGTACTGTCCAGGACGTTTTTCAGTAATTTCCATCACCGTGGCATGACAACGTATCTTGCTGCCGACACGCACAGGAGCCACAAAACGTACCTTATCAAAGCCTTTGTTGACTCCCATGTACATGCCTTCAATCACTAGATTGTAGCTCGTAGAAAAGTAAGACAACATAGATAACGTAAGAAACCCATGAGCGATAGTGCCACCAAAGGGCGTGTTTGCAGCGGCTACCGGATCGGTGTGGATAAACTGGCGGTCAATTGTACACTCAGCAAATTCATTGACTTGCTCTTGGGTGACTTCAAACCAAGGTGTCGGCTCACAAACGTATCCAATATAGTTCCCGATTTCGCTTTTATTAATCATCTGTGGCATTGTACTTTCCCTCTTTCAGTGTAAATAAAAATCCCTAACAAACTCTGTAACTTGGGATAAAAACGACATTTAAACTAACAAACATCGACGAGTATTCTAAAAAACAAGGCTCGGATGTTATCACAGATAATCGGTTTAGTAGCGCTGTAATATTGACTATGGGGTCTCGTTATAAACATACTTAAATGACTTAAATACCTTCGTTTTAATCGCGTCATTCACCTACTGGGCATCCCGAAAAATGGGTATTTAACTGGCAAAAAAAGGTCTAACCAAAAACGCCCAAGAGCAAAACCTCTTGGCCGTTCTTTATAGCGTCTATCTATACTTTACCAGCCGCACTGCTGATCTTTATTTTGCACCTTTAGCCAGTCATTAAGCGGTCCAAAATAGTCAATAATTGCACTGCCATCCATGTCCGGCTGGCCGGTCATTGCTTGCATTTCTTCAGGCCAAGGCTTGCTCTGTCCCATAGCCAACATATCACCTAACTTTTTACCGGCTGCTTTGTTGTCGTAGATTGAACACTCATGCAAAGGACCTTCAAAGCCTGCCTCATCGCACAACGACTTATGAAACTGAAACTGCATGATAAAAGACAAGAAATAACGAGTGTACGGGGTATTGCCAGGAATATGGTACTTAGCACCTGCATCAAAATCGGCCTCAGTACGTTCTAGCGGCGCGGCTATACCTTGATACTCTTCGCGTAATCGCCACCAACCCGCATTGTAATCCTCCGGCGCTATCTCCCCGGAAAAGACCTGCCAACGCCATTCATCAATCATTTTTCCAAAAGGCAGAAAGGCAATCTTTTGCAATGCCATTTTCATCTGTTTATTAATCGTCGCCTCGTAGCCCTCAACGGTCTCGCCGATTAAACCCTTTTTCTTAAGGTATGCCGGTGTCATTGAGAGCTGGATGGTGTCGCCAATCGCTTCGTGGAAACCGTCATGCGCCCCACCCTTAAATACGGAGGGCTGATCCTTGTACATCAGATAGTAGTAAATGTGTCCCAACTCGTGGTGCAGTGTTTCGAGTTGCTCCTCATTAATTTCTACACACTGTTTAATACGCGGATCATTACCATTATCGATATCCCAAGCACTAGCATGACAAACAACGTTACGGTCTCGTGGTTTTTTGATCATCGAGTTCTTGTAAAAGCTATCAGGCAGTGATGGCAGTCCAAGTGAGGTAAAAAAGGCTTCAGCAGTCTTAGTCATTTGTAACTCATCGTACCCCTGATCCACCAAGGCTGACGTGACGTCAAGTGATGCTACGCCACTATAGGGTTCTGCAATGTCATAAATATTATCCCAAGTTTGCGACCACATGTTGCCCAGTAGATGCGCAGGAATCGGTCCTTCATTAGGCACTTTTTCAGCGCCGTATGTTTCGCTCAAACGACCCCGAACATAGCAGTGAAGCTCATCATAAAACGGTTTTACTTCACCCCACAGACGCCTAGACTCTTCAACAAAAACCTCACTTTCCATATCGTAACCGCCCTGCCACAGGTCGGCCAAATTGGTATAACCAAAGTCTTTAGCGCCCTGATTACCAATCTCTACAAACCGCTGATACTCTTTGCGGTATGGCGGAGACACTTGACGCCAACCCTGCCAAACATCAAGTAATTCATCATAGTCCCTTGACTGCGCTAACACTGACTCCAGCTCTTGCAACTCTCGACACACGCCGGCGGCATTGCAGTATTGTCCAGCCCCATATTGACCTTCCATATTAGTTAAAATAGCCGACAGTTCAGTGCGCAGAGCTGCGTCATTTGGCGCTGGTGCGGAAGACCCTCTCAATATCAACTCGATAGCCCGTGCTGTCTCCGTATCCATGTCGGCATCACGAAATTGTTTAGCCTGTTTGACCATGCTACTTTGAAAGGCCAGAGATCTCTCTCCAGCTTTTCTGGCCAATATAGCGGTATCAGGGGTGATGTAAGTATTGCGAACCCACTGCGCTGCGCTAGACTCTTCCTCGAGGAGCGCTCCTTCCGCCTGTATTCTTGCCACAAACTGCTTAGCGGTCTCACTGGTCTTCTCTTTCATGGTTGCGTTTTCACCACAGGCACTCAATAGCAATGCCATAGCAACAGCGATAATAATTTTTCCTTGCATAGTCCTCTCCAATCCTCAGTTTTTAGTCAGCGCCATGCATCATTTTGGTAATTACCGGCGATATCAGTAACATCAGCACAGAAATACCCAGTGCAATGAAGCCAACCTGAGAGTAAACCTCGATGTAACCCGCCTTTGCTGCTGCCACATTGGTCATTTGACCGCCTATGGTCTCAGCACCAGTGGTA
>FLMP01000365.1_pt1 | contig 13908 bp, 6 predicted proteins | sample 887161 | NCBI WGS metagenome assembly FLMP01 (sample SAMEA4017660, study PRJEB14154) | seawater metagenome
GCCGAGTGCGAGGGCGCTGCTATTCATGAAACCGCGGCGGTCGAGGAGCTTGCGGCCAAGGGGGGAGAGGTATTCTGAATTCATGGCAGGAAGGCAAATTCGTTAGAGTTGATGAGGGTGCGGCAGACGATGGGGAGGCCGTGGGCGGATACGATCTCGAGGCTCGCGGTGAGTTCCTGCTCGGAGGGGGCGCGATTGAGAAGAAGGAGGAAGGCGCGGGTGACGGCACCTTTCTGATCTCCACCGGCTTCGCTCAGGGCGCGCTCGGCGATAAACTCTGACTGGGTGACAACGAAGGGGCTGTTGAGAAGATTGAGCGCTTGGAGCGGAGTGGTGGAGATGGAGCGCTTGGCGCGGACCTGGCCGCAGTCGGGGAAATCGAAGGCGGTGAAGATCTGGTCATCGACGCGGCGCATGCGCTCTTGGTAGAGCATGCGACGCCAAGTCTTTGGACCGTGGTTATCGACGACTTCCCACTGCGAGTAGGTCTGCTTCTCATTGTGGATGCGGAAGCCGCGGCCGCCGATGGAGGGGTCGAGCTTGCCGGAGGCTTGCAGGATGCCATCACGGATGACCTCGGCCTCAATTCGGCGAGGCGGGAAGCGCCAGAGAAGGGTGGAGCTGGCATCGGTCTGAAGGGCGAGGCTTTCCGGATTGCTGGCGCGACGGAAGGCATCCGAGCTGACGATGAACCGAATCATGGACTTCATGGACCAGTCGTCTTCGACAAATTCTGAGGCTAGAAAATCGAGAAGCTCAGGGTGGGAGGGCGGTGCTCCGGCGAGTCCGAAATCGCTCGCGGTAGGGACGATGCCCATACCGAAAATGTGGTGCCAAATGCGGTTCACCATGACGCGTGAGGTGAGCGGATTTTCGGGACGGGTGAGCCACTCGGCGAATCTTCTCCGCCGCTCTGGGTCGGGTGTGCTGGAGTCGAGGCCAAGGTCGCCATCGAGAATCTCGAAGCCGCGAGGCATGACTTCATCGCGGGGGTTCTCCGGGGAACCACGGTAGAGGACCTTGGTGACGACGGGCTTTTGAAAACGGCCGATGAAGGAGTGGCGGGGACCTTGCTCAGAGAGCTGACCGATGAGGGTGTGGAGGCGGTTGTGAGCGGCCTTGAGTTCGGGATCTTTATTGAGACGATTTTTTGCGTGCTGGCTGTGGGCGATCTGCTTCCAGGTGCCGTCTTCCTGCAGGGTGGAGATCCTGAAGTTGGGCGGGTAGTAGACGGAGGATTTTTTGCCCTGCTTATTAACGAGATACTCGGTCTCGAAGTAATATTCGCGGTTCGAGGAGGAGCGGAAGCGGTTGACGGTCTGCGACTCGGTGAAGTGGATTTCGACCCAAGGGCGATCGGGGGAATCTTTTGGCGCCTTGGATTTCCACATCATGGTGCCAAAATAGCCGTCGTTCGCATTGTGGAGGTCGCCACGATTTTGGGTCATCGAGGGGTCGGTCTTGAGGGTGGCGCCCCCGGAGCTGAGAGCGAAGTTTTGGCGGTGGCCTTTGGGGCCAAAGATTTCGAGTTCGTCAATGAAGACGGAGGGGTTGGTGAAGTCGATGCGGACGGCCTTGGTGGTTTCGGCTTTGAATTGGTAGTCTTGGAAACCACCCCAGTGCTCGGCCCAAGAAAGGCCGGCTTGGCGGAGTGTTTGACGCTCTTTGAACATCTGTGGGTAGAGTTCTTTGGCACGCTTCTTCCGGGGGTGCTCGTCTGAGAGTTCGGGGTGGCGGCCGCCGAACTCGACGCCTTGGAAGACGGCGGTGAGGGCGTAGTAGTCCTGGATGGAGATGGGATCGAACTTGTGATTATGGCAGCGGGCGCAAGAGACGGTCATGCCGAGCATGGAGGCACCGACGGTCTGGACAACTTCATCGAGTCGGTCGGCCCGGGCTTGACGAATGGCAGTGGCTTCGGCCCCGACGGTGGCAGCGGGAACGTGGGGGCCTGCGACAAGGAATCCGGTTGCCTCACCTGCGCCCATGGTATCGCCTGCGATTTGCTCGCTAATGAACTGGTTGTAGGGGACGTCGTTGTTAAAGGCGCGCACGACGTAGTCACGGTAGACCCAGGCATTCTTGCGATAAAGGTTCGCTTCGGAGCCATTTGTCTCGGCCCAGCGGATGGCATCGAGCCAGTGCTGTGCCCAACGCTCGCCGAAGTGAGGGGAGGCGAGGAGTTCATCGATGAGCTTCTCGTATGCTTGCGGGTCATTTTTAGAATCACTGACGAAGCGCTCGCTGCGCGCGGGCGTGGGCGGGAGGCCGGTGAGAGTGATGGAGGCACGGCGCACGAGGGAAAGCGGGTCGGCCTCGGGGTTCGCTTTGAGCTCCACTTTTTCGAGAGCCCGGTTGAGGAAGGCATCAATGGGGTGACTTTTCCCGGCTGGGATTTCCGGACGCTTGACGGGCTGGAGGGACCAGTGGTCTGAGGTGGGCTTTGCCCCGACGTCATCCATCTGGCCGGGCCATTCGGCACCTTCCGCAATCCACTTTTCAAGGGTAGCGACTTGTTCGCGGGTGAGGGGATCGCCCTTTGGTGGCATGGCCATCTCGGGGTCGAGCTGCTTGACGACCTCGATGAGGAAACTCTTCTCCGGCTTGTCAGGCACGATAGTGGGGAGGCCGGAGTCGCCGCCCTTCAGCATGGTGGGGCGCTGATCGAGACGAAGCTTCGCTTTTTGCTTATCGGGACCGTGGCACTTGATGCAGCGGTCTTCAAGGATTGGGAGGACGTCTTTTGTGAAGTCGGTGGTGGCTGAATGGACACTTCCAAGGGAGAAGGCCAAGGTACTCACGAAGATCGAAAGGCGAGGAGATGTCATAGAAGTGGGTGATTCGTCTAGCGGCGCTTGGAGCGAGTTTTTTCTCGGTAAATAGGGTGGCTTACATCTTCCCGAAAGACGAGGCGGTCACAAGCCATTTTACGCCAATACGCCAGGTCCTCGAAACGGGCGATGACGCAGGCCCACTTCATCAAGGTCGTATCTGGGTCATATTGATCAAACTTCCGCCAAATCACGATCGCCGTTTACTGGAGCACCTCATCGGCGTCGGTCCAAGTCGGGAGCAGCGATCGGATAATGCGCCGCAGGTCGGGCTCATGCTTGGCAAAGCGCGCCACGAATGTCTCGTAGCGGACATCATCCGGGGGTCCAGGGGCATATTACTCATCGGTTGATCTCTGATTCAATACTGCCTCACCTCAAAAAATCTAACTCCCTTAAAAAGAGCGCGTTCACTTCTCCACCTAAAAGACAGTCTTAGCTCAAGGGGTATATTGTTTTTCCTGTCAGAACCACAATGAGCTAATTCTCCGAGTGACATCTAGTTATCAGCCAATTACCGTCAAACCCCACGATTTTCATCACTAAACCATATTCGTAAATGAAATCCGCCATCTTCAAACTCCTCCTTCCGCTCGCGGTCGCCACTGCCCTTCCGGCAAGCGCGAAGCTCGCCGCCTGGTATCCCCTCGATGAATCATCCTCATCAGCCGCCACCGCAGTCGTAGAAAATGTCGCTGCCAATGACGCCGCCATGATCGGTTCCGACCCCACTCCCAACTCCGATTTCAATTTCGTCGAGCGCGGCTATCCCTCCGCCACATTAGCTTTGGGAACGTCCTACCGCTTCGATAAAGGCGGCGCTCTTGACCTTGGGACGAATGCCGCAGTGCAACCCACTGATCAGTTCACCATTTCCTTCTTTACCCAGCTGGGAACTGTCAACGCCTTTGATCGCTACTTCGAGTCACAATCGACCAATACGAACGACCAAGATGGTCTCCGGATCGACACCGGCGGCCAAGGCGACCGCGTGCGCGTCCTCGTGCGCGACAACAGCGGAGTGAACAGCCAGCTCACCCATCCTACCGCTCTCCTCACCGATGGCTCCTGGTATTTCGTCGCCTTCCGCTACGATTCAGCCAATGCCGATGGAAATGCCTTCCAGATCACCGTCCTCAAGGTCGATGGCTCAACCATCGACGAGGCGGCCATCGCAGCAGCCACCAGCAAGGCGGCTACCATCAACACCGGAGCCATTGGCTTCCCCCATGCCTTTCAAACTCTCATCGGAACGGAGATCCCCGAAGGTCTGGCAAATGGTTTAAACGGTGCCATCGACGAAGTGGCGTTCTTCGACAACTCGGATGACAACGGAGTCCTGACGGATGCCCAGCTCGCAGCCAATGCTAGCTTCGGCCCTTCAGGCGTTCAGCTCATCACCGGCTTCTCCACCGATCGACAGAGCGTTTCCCCGGGGAATCCCGCCACCTTCTCTTGGACCATCACCGACCCTTACGATACCCTCGTTCTCGACGACGGAAATGGCAACGTCACCGATCTTGCTCCTCTCACCTCTGCCGGATCCGGTAGCACGATGGTTTCTCCCACCGAGACCACGACTTACTACTTGAAGGGCACCAACGGAGATGTCGAAAACACCCACGCGATTAAGATTCTCTCCGGCGCTGCTCCTGAGATTAGCACCTTCACCTCATCGGCTCCCATCTTGCAGGTGGACGAAAATGTCGTCCTCACTTGGAACGTCATCGGCGCTGACACCATCACTTTGGACCCCGGTGCCACCGATGTTTCTGGCCTCACGACCACCAATGTCATCCTCACCGGGACGACCACCTTCACGCTCACCGCCACCAACGGTTTTGGTTCCACCACTGCCGATGTCACGGTCACCGCGATCTCGGGACCACTCCCGAACCACCGCTATATTGCCGCGACCGATGGAAATAGTGAAGCGGCCTGGGCCGATGAGGTCGACATCAAGAACCTCAATGTCATCGGTCTCCTACGAAACGCGCCCCTTTTAATCGCAAGCCCCAACACCAACATCGCCGCTGCCTATCAGGCTGAAGGCGGAGACGTGGGTGCAACGGTCGGGGCATACCAGAATGCCGATGCGACTTTTGAAATCTGGCTCCGGCCCTCCGCCCTTACTGCCGCTCACCAAGTGGTCTTTGAAACCGGCGGCGGACAAAACGGCCTCGGCGTTCTCATCACCCAAGATGCCCTGCGCTTCATCGGAAGCGCCAAAAATACCCGCACCCTCGACGTCGTCCTTCCCCTCGATGGAGTGAATCTCGATGACTTCATTCAAGTCGTCTTCTCCGTCAGCTCAGACAACGACACCTTCGAGGCCTCAGTTCGTGACACCTACGGAAAAGTCGTTACCGCATCTGCCACCGCCGACGTTATCTTTGGCGGAAATGGTGCCACTCTCTTTTTCTTTGGCTCGGGTGGAATCGGTGGGAGTAACGTAAACCTCGGTGGACGCACCGAGGTCCCGGATGCCGAACCAGCCATCCTCGAAAGCTTCGTCGGCGAGATCGGGATCTTGAACACTTTCAGCCGCATCCTCACTACAGAGGAGATCACCGCTGCCTTCGACGCCGTCGCCACCATCACCAGTCCGCCGTCAGGTGGGCCCAATGCGGTCACGGCCATCAGCTACAATGGCGTTTCTGAGATCACTCTGACCTGGAATTCCAAGTCCGGAGAGAACTACGATGCCGAGTTCTCTCCGGATCTCGAAAACTGGTTCCCGATTGGAGATCCCGTGGAAGCGACTGAAGCCTCCACAACCAAGACCTTCAACATCCCAGCGAACCGTCCTCAGTTCTTCCTTCGCATCATCGAAGTCCCCGCCCCATAAACGCCGTGGCTTCCCCTCCCCTTTTCAAGAGCACCTTGCTTCGGCAAGGTGCTTCTTTTGCCCTCTGGTCCTGCGCGAGCCTCCTTGCTTCAGCCGCTCCCCAGATCACCGAATTCGTCGCTATCAATGCCAGCTCGCTTCCCGATGGCGACGGGAATTCAACCGACTGGATTGAAATCCATAATCCGGAGACGGAAGTCCTCGATCTTTCAGGCTACCTTCTGAGCGATGACCCGGACCTTCCTGCCAAGTATTCTTTTCCCGCCGGGACCAGTATTCCAGGAGGAGAATTTCTCGTCGTCTTTGCCTCCGGAAGACCCGAAGAAAATTACACCGACGCAGACGGAAACCTGCACACCACTTTCTCACTGAGCGGAAACGGAGAGTATCTCTCCCTCCGCAATCCTGATGGCACAGTCATCCAGGAATTCTCGCCCGGGTATCCCCCGCAATTCGAAGACATCTCCTATGGCATTGGCACCTCCGCACCCGAGATCGACATCCTTGCCGCCGGGGCCACTTCGATCTGGTTTTCTCCCAGCAGCGACATCGGAAACAGCTGGCAAACCCCCGGTTTCGATGACTCCACCTGGAACGCTTCCGAAACCGCGATCGGCTACGGCTCGAGCTACAATGAACTCATTGGCACCGGCGGAAACACCTCCGGCGCGATGTGGTTTGGAAACCCTTCGGTCTACCTGCGGGTTCCATTCGAATTAACCAACTCCCTCTCCTCCCTGACGCTCAAAATGCGCTACGAAGATGGCTTCGTCGCCTATCTTAATGGCGTCCGCGTTGCATCCTCGAATGCTCCAGACGAAGCGACACTCACCCATGATTCTACCGCCACTGCCATCCATCCGAATGGGGAAGCGCTCGTTGCGGAAACATTTTCCCTCTCCATCGCCTCTCTTGTTTCAGGCACCAACGTTCTTGCCATCCACGGCTTAAATCTCTCCAGCGCAGGTGCCGACTCGTCGGAGTTCCTGGCCCTTCCCGAACTCAGTGGAAGCGAAAACGGAGGCCAATTAAGCTACGGCTATTTCACCGAACCGTCTCCGGGAGTGGCAAACGGCCCCATTCCTCTGATCGACTTTGTAAAAGACACCACCTTTTCCCACGATCGTGGCTACTACAGCGCGCCCTTCAACCTCTCCATTTCTACCATGACTGGCGGAGCAACCATCATTTACACCACCGATGGCACCGAACCCTCGGAAGGAAACGGCACCATTTACACGGGCCCGATCACCATCAATTCCACCACCGCGCTCCGGGCCGTCGCAATCAAGACCGGCTTTCAACCGACCAACATCGACACGCAGACTTATCTCTTCGTCGACGACATCGTCCGCCAAACCAGACCCTCCGATTATCCCACCACCTGGGGCGGAGGACGCGCGGACTACGAAATGGATCCTGACATCGTCGATGACGCCGCATATGCTGACAAATTCGATGAAGCCTTCGCCGCGCTGCCTTCGCTCTCGCTCGTCTTCGATCCCGACTCTTTTTTCGATTCTTCCACCGGCATTTACCAAAACCCCTCCCGAGAAGGAATCGCTTGGGAGCGGCCAACCTCTGCTGAGCTCATCCTCGCCGACGGCTCTGAATCTGGTTTCCAAATCGATGCCGGAGTCCGCGTCCAAGGAGGCTCTTCCCGCAGCACGGACACGCCCAAGCACTCTCTCTCGCTCCGCTTTCGCTCTGCTTACGGTGCCGGAAAATTGCGCTATCCGCTTTTCAAAAACACCCCCGTGGGAGAAACCGCCATCGGGGAATTCGATGCTCTCCAACTCCGCCCGGAATACAACTTTGGCTGGATGCACCGTCACTGGTATCAGTGCGATCACGCCCTCTATGGACGCGACCAATGGGCCAGCGACCTTTTCCTCAAGATGGGTCAAAATGGTTCCCATGGCCGCTGGACCCACCTCTTCCTTAATGGAATCTACTGGGGCCTCTACGACCTTCACGAACGGCCGGATGCCGATCACATGGCAAATTACTTTGGCGGAAGTGATGACGACTACGACACGGTAAATTCTTCCGTCGCTACCAATGGCAACCTCACGGCCTTCAACCAAATGATGAATATCGCCTACGGAAACATCGCAAGTTCCGGAAGCTACGCCGCCATCCAGCAGTATCTCGATCTCGATGCCTTCATCGATTACATGGTCCTCAATGCCTACATCGGAAACCGCGACTGGGATGGCCACAACTGGCGTGCCGCCCGCAAACGCGAACCCGGCGCGCCCTATCTCTTCTTCCCTTGGGATTCCGAGTTCGCGGTGACCAATGTGGGGGGCGGTTCCTTCCCGAATCCACCCGATTTCTTCAGCACGAGTCTCGCAACCAACGTTCTAGGCAAGAACGGCAACCGTCGACCCACCGGACTTCAACGTCGCCTGGCTCTCAACGTGGAATATCGCCTCCGCTACGCCGACCGCGTGCGCGCTCACTTTTTCAATGGCGGCCCGATGAGCCCCGCTGTCTCCGGGGAAACCTGGACCACGCGCGCCACTCCGATGAACGATGCCCTCGTCGCTGAATCCGCGCGATGGGGAGACTTCCGCCGCGATGTCAGCTCCGGCCGCTGGACTTCCAGCCAGTTCGATCTCTACACGCGAGACGATCACTACACCCCTACGAACGACTGGCTCATCGGAACCTACATTCCCCAGCGGACCAATATCGTTCTTACACAAATGCGCTCGGCCAATCTTTACCCGGACACCGACGCACCGGACTTCTCCCAACACGGCGGTAGCATTGCCTTGGGATCCAACATCACCGTCACCGGTCCAGCCACCATACATTACACCACTGATGGTTCCGACCCTCGTCTCACCGGCGGAAACATCAATCCATCTGCCGCTACGATTGCCTCCGGAGGAACTCTCTCCATCACTCAATCGCTCAATCTTCAGGCCCGCTCCCGTGTAGGCAACGGAGAGTGGTCCGCCCTCACGCAGGCAAACTTCACCGTCGGCGCAAGTGACCTCGTCATCAGCGAGATCATGTATCAACCCGCCCACTTAGAGCCCCTCGCCGAGTTTTTGGAAATCACCAATACCGGAGCCGCCAACGTAGCCCTGACCGGACTTCGTTTCACCAATGGCGTCACCTTCGACTTCGACCTTAATTCGTCGCTCGCAAGCCTCGCCCCCGGTGGTCATTTACTCGTCGTGCGCGACCTCGTCGCCTTCCAGAGCGTCTACGGAAATACTCACAACGCCATCATTGCTGGCTCATTCCAAAAGGACACTGGCCTTTCTGACAAGGGCGAGCGGCTCACGCTTTCCGACGCAAACGGTGTCGTGATCTTCACTGTGCGCTACGATGACGAAGACGACTGGCCGGAAGAACCCGATGGCGATGGACAATCCCTCGTCTACGCCGGAGGAAACTCCGGGTCTGCCCACAGCTGGCGCCCTTCTTCCGCAATCAATGGCAACCCGGGCAACTCCGACTCCACCCCCTTCACCGGCGGATCGCTTCTCGCTTACGCCCTCGCTGGCGAGCCTACTTTGATTCCCACCGTGCTCGGATCGACCTTTAACTACGTCACTAACCTCACCGCTGATAACGCCCTTATCCAAGTGCAACAATCGTCCGATCTCGAAACTTGGAAAGACGTCGACCTCAATACTCAGACTCAGGTTCTCAATGCCCTAGCCGGCACCCGCACCTTCACCGTCACCCTGCCGCAGGGAACGACAGGCTTCGCCCGCGTGACTGTGGTCCAACGATGAGAAAACTAGGAGGGCGATCAAGCCGTGCAAGACGGACTGAAATGATGCCCCCTTTTTTCGTCCCTACGGCTTGCTGTAAGAATTCGTAGAGGTGGAAGTCGTTGCGGGCCTTCCTGGAGGTGTCGCGACAAAGCTTGCGGTATAGCTCTGTCCGGAGACGAAGCTGCTATCATTAAATGAGATCGTCGCGGTGCCTCCTGCCGGTCCATTGACGGCCCAGGCAACGACTGTTCCAGTGAAATTCCCCACCCTAACATTAGAGGCGAGGTTCGCCATGGGCGGGCCATCTGCGAAGCTGAAGACGAAGCCTGCTGCCGGGGATCCGGTGCCGGGGGGTTCGCCACCACCACCGCCGCCTGGACCTCCGGGTCCACCTGCTGTGGTGCTAAATTCGGTGGTGTCGTAGGTGGCGAGGCCGGTTTGCTCAATGCGGTAGAAATTTTTCGACCGGCCCGACTCGATGACAGCAAACGCACCTGAAGTAGCGGTGAGGGAAATGGCATCGACGGTCCAACTTTCGAGATCGGTGCTGGTATCGAGCTCGTATTGCCCACCTTCCATGCCGTTCCAGACGATGGTGACTTCGTCATTCTCTTGATCGATAGTGGCTCCACGCAAGGCAAGAGGGATGGTGGTCGCTCCGCCAAAGACCTCGGTCACGGCCTCAGCGATCTCGGTCACGCCGGAAGCGACAGTGGCATCGCCGAAGTAGTTGTAAGCGAGATTGTAGGGATAAGCGGGAGTACCGTCTTCCTCCACGGAGGTGAAATAGGCCCAGGTTCCACCGGGAAACTCAGGGGTGACGCAGTAGCGGACATTCTGCTCGTTGAGATCAAAATCGACCCCTTGGGTCAAGCCAAGGTGACCTCTATAGGCATAATCCTCCATGTAGTGACCTAGGACGAAAGTGGTGGAAACAGCGGGCCCGTAAAACTGCGCGGTGATCGCGGTGGAAGTACGAAAACCCTCGGAAACTACCCACTGGGGCAAGGTGGCGCGACCAGTCGCGGCGAGGTCGGTAGAGCCATTCGAGCCATCGCGCTCCTGGTAACCGGAGACCATGAGGCGGACGTCGCTGGTGGCATCAGTAGGGTCGCCATAGCCGTATGGGCCATACATCGGGAGACCGTCATTGGCCCAAGCGATGATCGGGCTGTGCTGGCCGTTGAAATTTTCCGCGTAGGGGCTCACACCGTCGATGCCTGTATAGACGACGCTGGAATCGTAATCGACCGAATCGCCGAGGGTGTGGCGCAACGCCACGGGGCTGGCGTGGTAGTGGAATGCCTCCATCGCCTGGTGGGCATTTCCAGCATCGAAGGTGACGCCTTCATTGATAAAAGCATCGCGATTCCAGTAGCCATCTCCTCGGTTTTGGTTCGTCGGTTCTTGGTCGCCTCCTGCCGAGGTGTCATATGAAAAGGTGTCGCTGGTGTTGAAAAGGGGAACGCCATCAACAAAGAGGCCGCAAGTTCCAACATTCGAGGGAGTCCGGGTGGAAGGAGCGTAGTTCTCCGGGTAGTCTGTCACGAAAGGGAAGCGGTAGAGGATAGCGGAATTTCCGGGGAAGGAAGGAAAAGCAGAGGTCTGTTCGCCATTAATAAACCACGGGCCCATGGTGTTCGTTGCGAGCCCGGTGGCCTTGATATAAACGTAATCACCCGAGTAAGAAATGCCCTGCACTCCGGCATAGACGGGGAAGGGCTGGTCTCCGACGGTTACGCCCTCGTAATCTGCCGAATCCCAAGTGGTGAGTGAGGAGATCGCTCCGCCGCCACGCTCGAGGGCTTCATCTTCCTGAGTGGCAAAAATGCGGGCGTAGCTACCTGAGTCGGCTGTGTGCCAAGATGAGAGAAGGGGCTCGGCGGTGGCAGAGGAAGTCACAAGGGCCAAGAGAGCGGCCTGGCAGGCGATGATCGGGGAGAAGGATCGTTTGTTCATAAGCATGGGATAGAAGATCTATGCCAATCGTGAACTCAGTGTGTGGAGAACAGGTGAGATTTGTAAAGACTTGGTAAAGGGCCACCACGTCTGGGTTCGATTGGTCGGTAACGGCATGAGCGGATTGGCGCTCAGCGAGGAGATGAGAAGCGATCCCAAAGGCACTCCCAGAAGTCTTATTGCGCGATTGTCCATCGGAGATTCTTGAAGGTAGGCTTGGCGCCCTTCCAAGGTCCGCCGAGAGAGTGCATCTTCTTACGATCCTTGCCACGGAGGGATTCCTTGAAACCGAGCTTCAGGGCCATGGCCTTGGACCAGTCGAGGGATTCCTCGCTGGCGGAGTTTTGGAAGTCACTTGCAGCAAGCGAAATGCTCTGCTACCGCGCGCCGCCTTATTTCTCTATCCTGTATTTACAGGGATGCCGATGAGATCAAGGAGCCGCCAAACTCTTCTTCACCAATGCCCTCTCTATATCGCAGGAGACCTGTAAGAATCAGTAAAAAGTGACGTTCTATCCTAATGATTCGCCCCCGAGTCTCCTCCCTCATATTCCTCACCCTGGCCGGAGGACTTCAGGCTGCGCCTAAAGAAGGCATCCTTAAGGTATTTCAGACCAGCTGCATCGAGTGCCACGGGAAAAACGACAAAGTAAAAGGGAAGGTCAATCTACTGGAAATTCACAGTCTCAATGAGCTCAAAAAGAATCCAGATCTCCTAGGTAAAATCGTCGAAGCCATCGACTTCGAAGAGATGCCCCCCGAAGACGAGCCCCAGCTTGTGCCCGACACGAGAAAGAACTTCCTCACAAACCTGGAAACTCTCCTCGAAGAGTCACTTACGGAAACAAAGATCTACCCGCAGACCCCCATCCGCAGGATGACGCGCTTTCAATACAACAACGCCGTCACCGATCTCTTTGACCTGAAGTGCACCGTCTTCACCCTCCCCGAGCGCATGATGCGCAACCATAAGAACTACTTCAAACCAGAGACCGAAAAAATGGCCCCAGTGGTGACGGTCGGAAGCCGTCCTTTGGGAAAATCGCAAATGATCGAGCCGCGCTTGGCCGGCGTCACCGCCTTCCCGCAGGATCTCCGGGCTGAACACGGATACGACAATCAAGGCGACCATTTGTCCCTCTCGCCCCTCCTCATGGAGTCGTTTTTAAAACTGGGACAATCCGTCATTCAAAGTCTCGATTTCGGACCCAAGCGGGTCGGAATCTGGAAAACCTTCTTCGCTCCACCTAGCAACAAGGAAGACCTCCCCAAGGTCGTACGCGAGCGACTTAAGCCCCTCCTCCGGAAAGCCTTTCGCCGCCCTGTCGAGCCCTCGGTGCTCGATCGCTACTCAAGCTACGTGCTTGGCCAACTGGAGAAAGGGACCGACTTCACGAGCGCCATGAAAGCCGTCTCGGCTGCCGTCATCTCCTCTCCCAGGTTTCTCTATCTCTACGATGGCGCGAGCGAGAAAGATAAAATGGGCCGCGTCGATGGCTTCGACCTCGCCTCCAGACTCTCCTTTTTCCTCTGGGGAAGCCTCCCTGATAACCAGCTTCTGGAGCTCGCCGAATCTGGAGAACTTTTAAAAGAGGAAGTCCTCACCGCCCAACTTGATCGCATGCTGAAGGATCGAAAGATCAAGCGCTTTTGCGATAGCTTTCCTTCGCAGTGGCTGCAGCTGGAACGCATCATTTCTTCGGTGCCCGATCCTAAAAAGTTCCCCCAATTCTATTTCTTAAAATACCGCGACAGCATGCACATGATGATGGAGCCGCTCTTGCTTTTCGAAACGGTGCTCATCGAAAACCTGCCCATCACGCAGCTTCTTGATTCGGACTTTACTTACCGTTCAGGTCATCTGGAGGACACCTATGGAAAGCTCGGCACAATTGGAAAAAAGAAAAAAGGTCAGGTCGGCGTCTTGACCTTTCATCGCGTCCCCGTGAAGGACCGACGCAATGGCGGAATCATCACCAATGCCGCCGTCATGACGATGACCTCCGGTCCCGAGCGCACCCAACCCATCACTCGCGGCGCGTGGCTCGCCGGCGTCATTTTTAACAATCCCCCGGAACCGCCTCCCGCCAATGTCCCCGCCCTCGGCGAAAAACCAAGCAAAGGAGAAGAACATCTCACGCTCCGCGAGCGCCTGTCGATGCATCGCGAACGGGCCGACTGCCGGGGATGCCACGAGCAAATTGACCCCCTCGGCTTTGCCCTGGAGAACTACAACGCCGTTGGAAAATGGCGCGAGAAGTACGAAAACGGCCGCGACATAGACATGCAGGGCACCCTCTTTCGAAAACACGCCTTCGAAAATATCACCAATTTTAAAGACGCAATTCTCGTCGAGAAAGATCGCTTCGCCCGCGGACTCGCCGGGCATCTTTTATCCTTCAGCCTGGGCCGGGAACTCGGAGTAGCCGATTCCGTCATCCTCGATAAAATCGCCGAGGCCAGTGCTAAAGATGGATATCGCTTCAAATATCTGATAAGGGAAGTAGTGAAAAGTGAGCCTTTTCTCACG
>FLMP01000370.1_pt1 | contig 13776 bp, 29 predicted proteins | sample 887161 | NCBI WGS metagenome assembly FLMP01 (sample SAMEA4017660, study PRJEB14154) | seawater metagenome
GCCTAAATAATTGGGGTTATTGTTATATTTTTATAACTTGGTATATTACATGGAAATTCCTTTGGACTTGTGATTGTTTTCACGGCGTCGGTTTTCTCTTCATCTTTATAGAAGATTAACTTTACATTAGGTCCAACTATAAAGGATTTAGCACCTACGAAACGCAAGTTCATGATGCCATCAGGGTCAATGGGTGGTTCGAAAATAGTTTCCATGACGATTTCACCTTTAAAATTACACTCTTCAAACCAGGTTACACCCTGTTCCTTTAATGCATGTTTTATCCTTCCCTGTCGTTTCTGCTCTTCGAGGTATAAATAACCACCACCACCCACGGCACTACAAATACATGACATGAAGACTACACCAATTGCGATAGCAGCCATATTAATGTATATTGATATTAAAAAAGAGGGGTGTAGTAAAATAATGGAAGACACTCTCAGATTGAGAAAAGTCAAAACCCTCTTAGAGACATGGAGTGGTGAAAATGTGGACGAAGCATACTCACTACTTTGTTATTACGCAACAACAATGCGAGAAAATGGGAACCCCGAAGAATTCGTAGAGCAGTATCTCGGTGAGGAGCTTTACGAACGCTTGAACACTATGATTCAGTTTTTTAAAAAGTATGAAAAGTTTAAGAAGGAATTTAGAGAGTAGGGGGGGTACCCCACTCTCCAGATAAAGATTTTATCGTAGTACATCGTTGAAACATTGGTCCCTTAAACGGTAACTTAACCCCTTCTTTACTATTTTTGGAGTAGGCATCCATTTTATATCCTGAGGGTAATACGAATGATTTACCTGGGGGGACTAATGCACCCATCTCTATAGTACCGTGTTCTGTATCTGGTTCGATGGTCCAAGTAATTGGCTCACCTTTATAATCACATTCTGGATAAATGACAAGAGCATCTGCATTCCCAACATTGTCTTCAATATCTTTTATTCTTTTCCTATTTTGCTCAGCCTGCATGAAAAAATAACCACCACCACCCACGGCACTACAAATACATGACATGAAGACTACACCAATTGCGATAGCAGCCATATTACATTATGTGTAGAATATAATACCAAACCTTTTAGACATGAACTTCTTGACACCCTCAACAGTTGGATAACTCCAGAGGTACCAACGGGACCAAAAACCAGCCCCGTCGATACCACTCCTATCCCAATTCTCTTTGTCGCTTCGGTTGACCTTTAACATTTTTGTTTGGATCTTCTTGGGATCTCGTTCTTCTATGGTTTGTCTAGGTACATGACCCCCATGACGCAACACATAGGAACGCATACGTGAAGGATTCTTGTGTTTGGTGTAGTCGGAATACCCACTTGCACCAAAGTCAACAGTCCTGCCGTCGTCTAATGTCGCCCTGAACTTCTTTTTAGAGTTGGGACTTTTAGTAATCTTGACGCGCATACTTATATTTTACAAAGATAATTTACTTGCCACCGCAGCAGTACTTTTCCTTCTTGGCACCCGCACCTCCGAGGAAGAAGAGCTTTTCGGGGCCACGCTGGACACGGTACATGTGGTCGTACATGTGAAGGAGACCGACGGTGAGCGCAAGGCTGGCAACGACGACACCGTTCATCTTACGTGCGGTGAACGCATAGGCCGCGATGAGACCGACGAGCACCATTTGGATAATGGTGAGCTGGGGCATCATGGGCATGGAGAAGCGGGACTTGATGGTCGCGACCTCCTCGGTGGGGGTGGGTTCAGCATACTTGGCGACGGGGTATCCGGGCATTTTTATTATCTACTGAGAAAATAATGTGGCGTCTCCTGTTTGCCCCGATACTGATGGTCCTTTATGATTATGTGAAGCCACCTATAGACCTCCTCTATTTTACAAATCCACATCGACCACTGTTGGGTATACAAAATACATTCAGGGACCTGGTACATTGCTTCTCTGAGCACGATGTAAAGCACTACCCTGGTCTTCTTCTACTGAAACTTCATTACTCCAAGTTACGTGAAGAGTTTGAACGAGTTTCACCAACCCTGAAAAAGACTTGGTACCATGATACAAATCCATGGTTTGAAAAAAATGATGGATACTACTTTTACAAAGCTGACCAATTCCCTCTACTGAAGAGTCTTATTAACCAAATACAGTGTATACACACCGAGGGTGCTTCATTTGCGGTTATAGAGGGTCCCATGGTTTTACACCCACATCGTGCTGAATCCAATGAACTCCTGAGATACCAACTCGCTATACATGGTGATGGAGATTGTAGCCTGTACACAGAGAACGGTAGGCACATACACAGAGAGGGTGAAGATATCCTCTTTGATCATGCAAGATACCATGAAGTGATGAAAACTGGGGATGGTCGAAGGGTTGTACTTATCCTTGATGTTCACAGGTGATTCCGACACGTTGCGATGTACATATCACTACCACCGATGAGTTCTAGGGTTTTGTCGTCTACGATTCGCTTAGTGAAAGGACCTAGAGTTCCATCATTGCATCGCATACAGAGTGCTGAAAGTTTGGTCACATCACATGCGAGTGGGATACAATCAATAAGTTCACCAAACTTATCCTGAAAAGAATCTGCGTCGAGACCTGCCAGAATCACAGACTTCTTTACGTGTAGACAACACTCCACAAACTTTTTGAGTCTAGGGAAGAACTGTGCTTCATCAATAGCAATTATATCAGCCTTGTCAAATTCATCAGTATTAATAATTTCAAATAAGTCAAACACTTTATGACAATCAAACTTTACATTATCATGTGTTTTGAGAATTTCTTCATGGGACCTGGTATCTTTTGCAGAATTTATAATCATCACATCTTTTCCGATAACTTTTAAACGCTTAAGTCGTCGAATAAGTTCTGATGTTTTACCAGAAAACATATTTCCCATAATAATTGAAAGTCCCATCTCACCTTATTATTATAATATTGTATTTTTTATATGGGTGATATACACAGAGCAGTTTTGAATGGTATGAAGGGGTACTACAACCCTAAGACGGGGGAGGTCAAGTTTGGTAGATGTGTATATTCAAGTATCGCGGTGGCAGTAAAATATCTCTGTGAAAAGTAAGATGCCTCTCACCGATGCAGCCATTACCAACAAGGTTGAAGAGTTGCGTAAAACACAGGGTAAAATCTATGCACCCCTCAAATATTTCAGGGGACTTACAACTCTCAAGGGGGTTGAGACACGTTATAAAAAGATGCTCAAGCGAGACTACAAGGGGTTCAAGACAGACGAAGGACAGAAGACAAAAACTTCCTCCTACACCCAGAAATTTAGGAAGATGTATCCGGGAGCTAAATCCCTCCCTGAAATTGCTAAGGCTACTAAGATTCCTCTAAAGACAGTGAAGACCGTGTTTAACAGGGGACTCGCTGCGTGGAGAACCGGGCATCGTCCGGGTGCTTCTCCACAAGCGTGGGGGTATGCTAGGGTGCACAGCTTCGCCACTAAGGGGAAGACGTACTACACGGCGGATAAGGATTTACGATGATTTATACTCGAACATAATATCTATTATTTAATCCACAGAGAAATCGATCAACATTATCAATTTCCATATGACGTTTCATTTCGGGGTTTTTTTCAAGGTCATATACAAAAGCTGTTAATGTATCCCCTTTTCCCACATTTTTACTGTCATATGAACGTGTCTTAAATCTCCATTCTGTTATTGGGGTTTCATTCTTTGTATCCATCCGAGCAATTTCATCACGAATAATCCAATGAACTTCATCTCTGGGTGTTATGAGGTTTTCACCTTTTTCATATTGAACACCCCCACGAAAAGAATCATGATTACATAAAGACAAAGTATCTTGAATAAAATTTACCAAATGTTCTCGAGTAGACATTACTATTTAATAGTAGCTACTCTTTATCCCGGGACGAGACTACATTTTCTCAGATCCACGTCATCACGTGCGTTCGCACATACGCAAATCCAATACGAAGACGTGAACGCCAAAAACGCAATCGGAATAATGGCTATACTGAGCATTAGTATTAATTTATAATTTTAATCCTAATGTACAGTCTGAGATTTTACGCAATAAATAAAAACCTAAAAGTAAGTAGGATGATACTCATAGACCAAATAGTTCGTTACCTCTCCAAAGATATTATGTTACCGACACGATGTTACGCGACTAAAAAGCAACTCGTGTCTGTAAGGGATTGTTGTGATTGTAAGATTTTCTGTAAGAAACCACCAAAGGGTTCCGTACCAGCGTATGTATTAATAACTAATTCTAAGCCCTAACTCTCTTCATCCCCTCTCCACGGACGATTGTATCGACACATTTAACTTCCTCTTTCGTCCATTCAGGTGCATCCTGTAAAGTTTTGAATCTGGTATACATTTTCCCCTTACCAGTAAAGTCATAGGCAATTAACTTTGTATCGATATCCTCCATTTTAACACCATGGCGACCAAAATAAGGCCAGTTGTTAAAATTGAGACGAAACGTCTTGTATCCATGTCCGTCTTGTTTTACGCGAATACCACCTTCACAAACGGGTTCAGGTTCGAACTCATAGTGGGGCATGGCGGCATTCATCTTATCGACGATGTTGAGGATGTTCCTCATGGTGAAAGAGTCACCAATCTTGTACACGGGTTCGTCATCGAAAGTGAAAGACATTTTTATTACTTGGAAATATTCGGGGAATTGACTTCACCTAGGTGGTTAAAGAACACAAGCTATGACAATTCAAATGGATCTTTCAAGTCTATCTAAAACGGATCTTTCCAAGCTTCCCAAAAACCTTTTAGGTATACTCCAAGATAAAGAACTCTCGATGGCTCAGAAAATGGTGGCATTTAACATGTTCATACCAGGTTTACCAGCTACTCCAGAACACGACCAGGCGTACGACGACAACCTAGAGGTTGGTCGCAAGATTAAGCGTCTTGTGGATGAGGGGAAGATTAGTTTGAAGTTTGACAAGAACTTCAAACTTGAGGTGATTACCAATTAGGTAGGTGCCTTTCTAAATTTTCTTCTACATCAAATTGAGCAGGGTCAACCTTGATGGTGGGTTTGATTTTCTTAGACTTAGATTTAGATTTGGTCAGTGTAGGGAACTTAAATCCACGCGCTGTATTGATTTCTACATCATACTGTGCAGGGTCCGTGAATGCATTGATTTTGACACTACGTGTATGAGGAATGAAAAAAGTCAAAATGAGGGACATTTATTATAGATTGGTTCTACTCTTTATGCTCATCTGGTCGAATCGCCCACATATTTTCCTTATTGAATTTTTCATAATCGATCTCCTTGATTTTGAAAACATCCATGATAAACTTCTTAATGGGGTTCACCTCCCTTTCCATGGGTTTCTTTTTAGGTGGGTCTTCACATGGTCCCAACTCGTCCGAAGTTGGAAACCGCCTCTTCCCCTCACCTGGTGCATCTGCAGGGGCTATGAAATCATCTTTCTTAGCGTGTACACGTACACTTGGTCGGATAGTTATAAGTCTTGTTAGCATCTATAATTATATGATATTTTTATAATCAAAGATTTTCATCTTTAAACACCTAAGTTAACCTCATCCAAGGTCAAGTACATCTAACATTCAACAATGTCTTCCAACATGAACTCCCACTCTATCACTGACTACATCCTCAAGCTCGAGAAGGAGAACTCCGAATCTCGCAACAAGATTGAACAGCTCAAGAAGCTCTTCACCGAAGCCAGTGAAGAGAAGGTCAATGCTCTCAATGAGCTCAATTACCTCAAGTACAAGAACCGGTCTCTCTTTGAAACAACTGCACGTGTTCCGGTTAAGACTCCCTACTGCAAGCGCCTTACGAACGTGGGTATTGTTGAGCGTCTAACTGAACTCGGGAGGATGACTTCTGATTTCCACAAGACGGGTGCTTACCAAAATGCTGCAAACACTGTCGCTGACCTAACGTACACAGTTGAAAGTGGTGAAAGTTTAATGCATCTCAATGGCATTGGTAATGGAATCGCGGCAAAGATTAACGAGTATCTCGATGAACTGGACTCAGACTATGAAGGGTCTGAAAGCTCCGACTCTGAGTCTATCGCATCCAATGGTGACGAGTCTGACGACGAAGACGTAAACAACTTTTCCGAAGATGAAGAGTCTGACGGCGAAGAGGACTACTTTATCTCCCAAAATGCTGGCCTCGCTGGAATGCTCTATAAATGTGCTGAGAAGGCTGAAGACAAGTTCAAGTGCGATGCATACACCAAGGCTGGTGATACCATCTACAATCTTTCTCATGTGATCACCAGTGGTAAGGAGGCTATAAAGTTTCCAGGTATTGGAAAGTCTATCGCTAAGAAGATTGACGATTACCTCAACTTCAATAACGCGACACTCGCTAAATGTTTCCTCAGACTTGGCAACCACGCGGAAACAAAATACAAATCTGAAGCCTATTGGAAGGCATCTGACGAACTTCGCAACCTTACTTTTGATGTGACTTGTGGCGACGATGTCAAACACATCAAGGGTTTTGGTCCTTCAATTTGCTCCAAGATTGATGAATACATTACCACTGGGACTATGGCGAGGCTTGAAGAACTCAAATAAATCCATGTTGGTCTGCGTCAGAGTTGAGAGAGTAAATAGACATACACGAATCATTTATTAATAAGATATTACATTTTTTTACCTGAACACTGCCTTTGTTTTACCATTATAGACATTTACAATCCCCGATGCTATCATTTTCTGATTAACGGATAGTTTATCCCCCCTATTACGATATACACTTACAAGGGGACGACCGTATTTATCATTTTTGTAACATTGTATCCACACCCAACCATTTACTTTATTTCTACACATGAATGGGTTCCATAATTGGGGGACCACACGATCATCGAAACCACATTCTTGTTTAAACATGTCTCGCGCAAGTTTAGCTAAGTAAATATGCTCATTTCGTTCTTGCATGGCGAGACTGGGTTTCATCTCAGCCGAATCGTACCCAAGTGTGCGAAATCTAAATTTCAGGGGGCGACCATGCTTCATGATAACCGCATTAAATGTGTCACCGTCATACACACTCGTTATTCTAGCATACCCATGGTATTTATCTAAACTGAAAACTGGAATTGAATCGTCGACACCCGACAAAGCTCTCTTACTGCAACACCAGTTCATATATACATAATTATTGGCACACCTTTAATATTTTTTTTCTCAGTGTATATTAAAAAATGACTCCAGTACTCGTATCTGTGGACAAGGCGGGTGATCTCAAGCTCGGTAAGCGTAAGTGCCGTCTCCACAAGAAGGAAGATGTGGTGAAGGTTGCGAAAAATTACGGTGTTCCCAACGCCGGAAAGAAAACTGTCAAGGAGTTATGTGGTTCCATCAAGACCAAGGCCAAGGCCAGTAACGATGGTATGAACAATGTTCCCCTAGCCAAGTTGTACCCCGAGGCTGCCAAGAAGCAGGTGGCGGCTAAGAAGCGTGCCGAGAAGAAGGTGTTTGACAGGAAGGTTGCCACTAACTTCTTGAAAACTATGGTCACCAAACGGGTCGTAACCCCTACACGCAAGGTTGTTGCGGCTGTGATGCCCATGCCCAAACCTTCAAAGAAGGCTATGCCTCTTACCAAGGAGGAAGCCAGTAAACGTATTGGTGCGATGAAGGGTCTCACCATGTTCAACCGTTCCAATCTTCAACGCATGGTTCTCAATCAACATTCTCCTCGGCGGGTTGTTCGTGTGGCTCGTGAAATGGCTCGTCTGCGTTGAATTTAACAAAGATTTCATCGGTCCAATCATTGGGGTCGGTGTACTTCTTCTCCGATGTGTCGTAGAAAGATTCACTATCGGTGATTAACATACTCCTGACAGTTTCATATAGAACTGTGGTGAGGGCGAATTTATAAGCTAAAAAGCCGAGGAATGTGGCTCCATAATCAAAATCAAATGCAAAGGGTGCATTATTCCACGACACTTCAAAAGCAGCCGCACCTAAAGGTGCTAAAAACTCCTTCTGAATTGTCGACTTTTCAAAATTATCTACTCGATCGGATAGAAGACATATATACGCATATGATGTGACAGCACCCAACATGGCAGATACACCTTGTTCGGCACCCTGAGCAATAAAATAAGATGCACTCAAAGCAGAACCATATCCAACTGTAGAAGTTTTTAGTGTCTTTTTAAGACGTTTATATTCAGACAGTTTAGGTGGGATTGGCTTACTGAAGGCGTAAGTGAGTGACATATTCTTTACTAAACACTATTAAAATCTTTATCTCAATTAAGTATAGCAATGCCCTGCCAACGTTGTCGGAAAAAATGTGGCGTTCCAATCGATTGTAAATACTGTGAGGGAAGTTTTTGTCCGAGTTGTATTCAGTTGGCCAAGCATGATTGTCAAGGTGCTGATATCAAGAAGTTGAAACAACGTAAAGAACTCGAGGAAAAGATAGCATTTGAACCAAAACCCAAATGCTTAAAGATTTGATGTGTATACTAATCAGCGTGGGGGGCGTACCGGGGAATTGGGTTCTCGGTATCGCATTCATAGCTCAGTGGTAGAGCGCAAGCTTAGTAAGCTTGAGGTCAGGGGTTCGAAACCCTTTGAGTGCAAACTATAAAAAAAGAATATTGTATAATCACAGTATGAATAAGGACCAAGCCATTCTTATTCATGATGTGGCATCATTAACGTTTCTCGCACCCTTCTCTGTATTATGTCTAGCTGAGACATTGTTTGGATACACCGTATATCCAATGTTTTTGACGCATGCGCTCACCACCTATATGTCTTTTGACCTCACGTGGATAATTATTCAGCCTAGGATTGTACATACATTTAGAAAGTTGATAATGCTTCATCATATAGTGTGTCTTCTAGCTCTTCTTAGACCCCTCATGTATCCCGAAGAGGCTTTTGTTGTTGGTGTTGTGGGTATAGTTGAAATTGATACATCTCTACTCACTATCCGAAGACTTATACCCAGAACGAGTTTCATATATCCCACAATAAATGATATGTATCACGCGTCAAATCTATTGATTCGGGTAGGGTATGAGTCATGCATGACAGTGTTTTTATCGTACTTGTATGCACATGAAAGTATGTACACGAAATTACACATCCTTGGGTGTCAGTATTTCATAAATATTTTCAGTTGTGGTATTTGTGCCCTCACCTATTCGAAGAGGAACCCAGCTTTGAAGGACAATTAAAGATTAAAATCTAAACCATAATTAGAATGACTAAAGACGAAAAAGCTAAACCCAAACGTGCGCCCAATGCGTACATGATGTTTTGCAAGAAGATGCGCCCGGAGATTACCAAGGAGAACCCTGACATCACATTTACCGACACCGGTAAAAAACTAGGTGAAATGTGGAGAGCTCTCACTGATGACGAGAAGAAGAAGTACGCGAACAAATAATTCTCATCCTAATGTAAGATGTGGTCAGGTATGGTATTTTACGCAGTTCCATATATATGTTTAAAGCTGGTATACATGGAACGAGCTAGAAAAGGGATGTCTCCTAGATTTAGTCATCCATAAACTTAAGGATGTTAGACGTATTATAAGTATGGTGGATACACCTCTGTTTATCGCCGCTCTATTTAACCGGCAGGTGGTGGTACAGTCGCTGATCAAAGCGGGTGCGGACGTCAATGAGGTGGGTAGTAGCAATTGGACACCACTGTTCGCCGCCGCTCAACATGACCACAGAGTGGTAGTGCAGTTGCTCATCAAAGCGGGTGCAGATATCAACAAGGTGGGTAATAAAGGGTGGACACCACTATACATCGCCGCAATGAAGGGAAATGAGGAGGTGGTGCAGATACTACTCGAGGCGGGTGCGAACCTCGATGTGGTGGATGATTGTGGTAGAACACCACTGCACATCGCTATATTAAATGGTCACATGACGATCCCGAAGGTATTGATCAAAGCGGGTGCGGACATCAACAAGGCGAATACATTCGGTGGGGTACCACTCTACAGCGCCGTGTATTATGGTTATGAACTGATAGTGCAGATATTACTCGAGGCGGGTGCGGACGTCAACCAAGCGAGGGATGATGGTCGGACACCTCTATGGATCGCCACTCAAAACGACCACAAGAGTGTGATGCAGATGCTTAGCAAGGCGGGTGCGGTTCAACAAAGTTAAGGATTGTAGATATAGTATAAGTATGGCGTTTACACCGTTGTCAATAGCCGCTCAATTCGGTCATGCGCAAGAGGTACTAGCATTGATCGAGGCAGGTGCTGACATCAACGTGTGTAATCATATTGGCTGGACACCACTCTCCATGGCCGCTGGAAATGGTCATGATGGGGTAGTGAAGGCCCTGATAGCAGCGGGTGTGGACATTGACAAGACTGATGATATTGGTTGGACACCGTTGTTAACAGCAACTGAACACGGTCACGAGACAACGGTGCAGATACTGATTGAGGCGGGTGCGGACACCAATAAGGCGTCGCATAGCGGTATGACACCACTATTTAACGCCAAGTTGAAGGGACACGAGACGATACTACAAATGCTCACAGACTTAAGGATTTGAGTCATGATACAAGTAGATGTCCCTCGGGGTCAAGAAGCTCTGTTACGATGCTATTGTGCCTACTCGTGGGTCTGATCATTCTGTGGGATATGATTTATATAGCTCCGAGGATGCCATGGTTCCTAGCCAGGCTGGAAGAGCAATCGTAGGAACTGGTATTACAGTGGTTCTTCCACCAGGGGTATACGGTCGTGTAGCTCCCCGCTCGGGGTTAGCCGCAAAGCACTGCATCAATGTTGGTGCGGGTGTGATTGATCCAGATTATACCGGTGAAATTAAAGTCATTCTATTTAATCATGGATTGAAGGACTTTGAAATCAAGAAGGGTGATAGAATTGCGCAACTCATTCTAGAGCGGTGTGAGACGCCACCCATCGAGGAGATTAGTATCGTTGAGGATACTGAACGTGGCTCAGGTGGTTTTGGGTCTACCGGCAATTAGAAAACCATAGGTCTTCGGGTGTAGGCATGAAAAGTATACCTTGAGTCATAGTCATATACAATTTAGCCTTATCCACATTAGGGTAAGTGTGTAATACCCATCTCTCCCAATATTCGGCCCTGAAGAAATCTTCCCAATCTTCTTCCGAACTTTCTTTAATTTTCAACATCCCCCTTTGTATCTCATACTGATCTCTCTCTATTCGCAGCTCCTTAGGAATGATAGCCCCTTTCCTAAGAAGTTGTGCGCGCATAAGACGGGGATTACGATGGTCCGGGAAATACTGAACCCCTGTTTGACCAAAGTCTATAGCTCTCTTATTTGGTAAGGTAACTCTATACTTGTGAGTGATTGATGGACTGGGTTGTAATACGACGTGCATATGATACCATATAAGGAATTAATACGAGATAAAATCATGCTTGAATACACATCCCACGATGGTATCAAAATCCAAGTTGGTCAAAATGCAAAGGAAAATGACCAACTGACAATGACGAGTGACCCTAAACATTGGTGGATGCATGTAGCTGGATGTTCGGGGGCGCATGTTGTCGTGTGTCACGAGGGTGATGTGGTTCCAAAGGAGACGAAGAGGGATGCTGCGGTTCTTGCTGTCTATCACAGTAAGACACCAAATACGAAGATGTCACCAGTGGACCTTGCTAGGGTTGACCAAATATCAAAGTATCAAAAGTCAAATCATGGACTAGTGACTTTGGAAGGTGAAGTTATGCAACTCACAATTTTCATGAATAAGGAAAAACTGAGACTTGATAGATTATTAAAAACTAAGGATATTCTAAAGTAAGCTCGTGTAAAGTCCAGCGATGTAGTACACATCCTTGAACCCAAGACTTTCTAATTTCTCTGCTGCAAATCTGGCCCTTTGCCCAGTGTTGCAATAGACGAGTAATCCCCGCTTAGGGAGTTCCGTGGTGGTCTTTTCGTTCATCTTATCAACAGGGATATGAAGCGCTCTAGGGTAATGTCCCATGCGATATTCGGTGATTGTACGAACATCGATAACCTTCTTTATCTTACCATCCTTAATGAGTCTCTTGGCTTCTTCGGCAGACACGAGGTTCTGACCATAGTAGGTATAGGCGGTGAGAGCAGCGAGACCACCAATAAAGACGAGTGGAATCATATTACTATTAAATAATGTTATTAATTCTCACGGACACACTCTGAATCATAGGCTTTAATAATTTTAGTTAATTTTGTAATCGTGGGGGAGGATACTCCAGATCTTTTAGCCATGTCGTTCTTGGTTAGTTCTGGTTTGAAACAGCTATAAATAACTGCTGCTGCAACAGATTTTGCATGTTTAGACATGAGTTCGGGACACTCTTGTACTTTGTGGCACATGTTTTTAGCTTCTTCACATATATCTGGAGAAGCTCCAAAAATGTCAAACATGTTCTCGAGGTGTTTCAAATGCGGCCTGATACGATGAGAGTACTTCGGTATTTCCGAGTGACGTACAGGTTTCGTGTCAAGTTTAGCAACCCTCTTTTTCAATTTTTTGTATTTCTTTTTCCACTGTTGACCCTGTTTGATTTGCGAAAGAAGCTCACCAATATGAAACTTCACTCCGCGAACAGCGTCAAGAGTAGGTGTTTTACGAACTTTCGTTTTCACCATTTTTACGTGATTATAGTATATTTACATACGACTTAGGTGTTTAGTTACCAAATGCGACACCAGCCATACCATCCTTGATACGAAGGATGTTATAGTTCACCGCATAGACCCGTACCATATTACCAACACGGGTGCCATTACCATTCAACACTAACTTAGCGCTGTCTATACGCGAAAAGTTTAGTGACCCTGTGGGTTGTGACTTATTCATAGTTAAACAGAATGGCCATGTGAAAGTAGCAACAGTGCTTAGGGCATCCTGAGGAAGAACAGAGCAATGCATCTGGGGAACGACGTTGTGATGATAGGCGGCAGACGTATTTTCGAATAGAGGTGTACCGTTAATGTATAGAGTTGAGTCGGTGAATGTAAAGTTTGTCGACCATTTGTTTGTATCGGCTTCAGAAGAAACGAGGTGAAGAGCCTTGACGGGGTGGTTGAAATAAGAAAGATCTACATCGGTATCGGCAGCCTCCATTATTTGCACTTGTGTTTGTGTAATAAGCAGCTCATGTTCTTGGTTTACGAGTACATCACGTTCTGCTGTGTCAAGGTACACATAAGTACCGAAGACCTTTACACCAGTAGGAGCGAACGTACCACCACGGCACTTGATCCGCAATTCGACCTGATGATATTGTAATGCTGTTAATGGTAAAGATTTCGTCCAGTCCTCACTGAAGAAGAAGGGTAGAACGTAGTGATTGGCTGAGGTGTCAGCACCTAAAGCATTTTGGGGACATTCATCAAGGGTCAACGCACAACTAGCAGCAGCTTGGTCCTGGTTATATAAAAGGTTGTGAACACCCTGGATGTACAAAGAATCAAGGCGGGTCACTTCCTGACCACCAATCCAAAGTGAAAATTCAGTGGCGGTGGACTCATCTTTATCGAAGAAACCTGTGTTCGAGGCACCAACTCCACCGATATTGGCACCTTCAATCCAAATGTAAGAGAGGAGGTCACCCTTGGTGCGTAGGGGGACAGAAATTTCGTTACCACTCCCGAAGGTACCGATGTAGTCCAGTCGTTCAGGTTTTATAGCAAAGTTTGTGTGTCGTTTGTAGTTTTGACGGAAAAAACTGACTTGGGGATCACCTGTGATGTAGACATCCTGGGCTCCTA
>FLMP01000377.1_pt1 | contig 13709 bp, 18 predicted proteins | sample 887161 | NCBI WGS metagenome assembly FLMP01 (sample SAMEA4017660, study PRJEB14154) | seawater metagenome
TCTCGAATGGGGGACAGTCATCTGGGGGGACGGGTTCCATTTCTTCATCAGATTCTTCAGCAGATTCTTCCTCTTCTTCCTGATATATTTCAGGAAACATAGAACCAACTGTTTGACCAACTGTGTACATAGCACTGTATTTCATCGCATATTCCATATCTTCTGGGAGAAGTGTATCTCTTCCACAGGCTTTGGAATATTCAGCTGCAAGTAGCGTACTCCTTTCCATGACGGGGAGGAGAATATTGGTCATGGTTTGGATGTACTGCTCAATCATACCATCACATCCATCACCGAAGCCAGTTTGCATATTCATCTTTAGTATTTGAGATCAAAAATAGTTTTCGCAGTTCCCTCACCTACACGAAGGATGTTGTAGTTTACAGCGTATACTCGAACTTGTCTTGGAAAATCTATACATGGTGTAAGACTTAGGTCTAATATTTGCTCTTTTACGAGACTGAAATTAACCTGACCCGTTGGATACCACTCTTCTGGCTGTAAAGCAAAACTATATGAATAGAAACGTCTAATAAGTTGGGTTTTTGAGTGATGTATGGTAGCCTGTACAGCCTTGAGAAAAGGCATTGTCCCTGTATCCCTGGTAATGATTTCCTGACCATCGAGGGTAAGTGCAAGATGGTCCAAGTTCTCCCAAAGTATATACTTATTCCCAGTTTCTTCGAGTAAACCATCATAATCAAATGGGGTAACGAAGTTTCCCTCGAAGTTTGAATTTGCTATAGTGGGTTTACCAACACCTGTTTCGTATCCACCAGTAGCATTGACATTACTCCCATGTCTCTGAACAACGAAATATAACTCTTTCACTGGATTTATGAAATCTAGTTTAAACTTTCCAGTGTTTACACCCACACCTACATCGAATACATTTTCCTGAATTTGGGTAATGAGATAGTCTCTTTTTGTTTTTTGAAATTTAATCCTTTCTTCACAGTCTAAATGCACGACTTCTGTACAGAGCTGGAAATCTACAATTTTCTTTGTCTCCCCTGAAATGTCAGCATAATCTCCAGCTGTTAGAATAACAATCTCCTGTGCAGTCCGCAATTTGAATTCAACCTCAACTTCCTGACGGTTTATAGCACATAGAGGTATGGCAAGTTCTGGATGATTGTAAAAGTAAAATGGTAGGTCTACAAAAAAACTGATATCTGCCTCATTTCCTAAAGCGTTTCGGGCAGCAATCAGAGGGTTTGAAACACGTATATGTGCCGTTCTCTCTGGAAACTTACCAATAAGTTCTTCTAGAGCATTTTGTTTCGTTTGGGTAACAAAATGTTCGGAATATATCTGAAGATAATCACTTGTCAAACGCTGAATAACCTTACCACCGATGATTAGGTCTACATGTTCTATGAGGGCGTGTCCAGCTGATTCTACATAACAACCCCCTGCTAAGATAATTTCAGGTAAAGTGACCTTTAAACTCAAGGTTTTCAATAAATCACCTTGATTTTGGGGGATTCTAAACTTGACTGTACTACCAAAGTCAGCCTCATTCTCTGGATCTAGATCAACATATTGATTTGAAAAGTTTGTATGTTTTTTAAAACTTTCCAAAAAATAACTGTAGTCTGGGTCCAATGTAAAGAACTTCTCTTGAGGCCCTGAAGATGCCAATTGAAGTTCACCAGCCATTACTACTATATCAATCTAAAATTTTAAACCAGCTAATCCACTATTGATTCTTAATATGTTGTAATTGACGGCATATATACGTGTATCACTATCACTCGCTGCATATTTTGGATCAATTGTTATCTTAAGCAGTTTGTGCGCTATACGACTCATGTTAACCTGTCCTGTTGGATAATAGACCTCAGGTTTGAGTGAGAATGAGTACATACCAAATTTAGCTGGTCCAAATTTAGTATTCCCAAATTGACCACCAGGTGCAATTGTACCAGAGTATGGTGAATTTACATGGTGTTTTAGGGATTGTTCGTATGCAAGAAACTTTGTATTTTGGTTGAACACTACCTCGTTATTGAAACGAAGTTCAGCATTTGTTATCGTATTGTATTCATTTGGGTAATTGTTTTGGAAAGAAACATCAGATTGAGAAACAAAGAAAAGTTCTTTCACTGGGTGTTTGAAGTTGAGCATAACTGATTTTGTGTTATCACCAGCTTTCATCTTGAATTTAGACATTTGTACCTGTGTAATGAGATAATCTAAAGGTCTCGACTTCAAGAAATTACTTTCATCTGGGGATACATAGATAAACTCTGTATCCATTGAGAACTTCGGAATCGAAGCAATCTCATCCCCTTGAGGACCACCAAATATGAGTTCAGAAAGAGGTCTGGTCTTAATTCTAACCTCTACAACTTGTTTTGTTAGGGCACACGTTGGTATAGCTAGGGATGGATTTCTATAAAAGTAGAATGGAAGTTCTAAGAAATAGGTGTAACTAGAACCAGAAGCATAACTCAAAATATTACCATGCCCAGTTAAAAAGTATATGGTTTGGTCTATATCATCACTTGTGTTGTACAGTTGTTGATGCATATAAATGTACTCTCCTGTGATTCTTTCAATCAGTTGCCCCCCTATAAGAAGGTCTGCATGCTCAATTAGATGAGTGATAACAGAAGGACACCATATATTATTGTTTGTACCACCATCAGGGGTGGGGTCTTGGAGAGTTATCTTCAACGTAAGGTTCTTAACTAAATCACCTTTGTCCCCAGGTATTCTACATGTTATGGTACTATCAAAGTCTATATTTCCATTAAACTGACTTTCAATGAAATCGAATGAGAACTTTGAATGTCTTTTAAACTTTGTCAGGAAATACGAAAACTGTGGTTCACCCGTAAGCCATTCGTCCTGTACTCCAGTGGCAGCAAGTCTCAGACGACCAGCCATTCCTATTGTATATGAGTAAAATTTTACTAAATAAAACGAAACACTACAGTAGAATGAATCTCCAGTTGAAGAAATTCAAACCTGAGAGTATCACAGACGATCGGGTATGTGTTTTTATTGGAAAGCGTAATACTGGTAAGTCGACCCTGGTGAAAGATATCATGTATCATAAGAAACATCTCCCTGCGGGTATTGTTCTTTCAGGAACAGAAGAGGGGAATCACTTTTATTCAGAATTCATTCCGGACTTATTCGTGTATGGTGATTACGACAGGGAGGCTATCGAAAGAGTCATGGCGAGACAGCGTAAGTTGGTGGGTAGTGGTAAAAAGAACTGTGGTGCTTTCATGCTTTTAGATGATTGTATGTATGACAATAAGTTTCTCAAAGATACGTGTATTCGACAATGCTTTATGAATGGGCGTCACTGGAAGATTTTCTTCATGCTGACGATGCAATACTGTATGGATTTACCTCCAGCACTTCGAGCAAATGTTGATTATGTCTTTCTTCTCAGGGAGAACATTCTCCAGAATAGAGAAAAGTTATATAAATCATTCTTTGGTATTTTTCCAAATTTCGACATGTTCAATAAAGTGATGGATGCTTGTACTGAAAATTACGAATGTCTCGTGTTAGATAATACAGTAAAGTCTAACAAGATACAGGATTGTGTATTTTGGTACAAGGCGAGTCTAAGGAAAAACTTCAGGGTAGGTGGTCCAGACCTCTGGAGACTTCATCAAAAGATGTATAATCCCAAACACATGGATCAGAAAGAAGAAGATGCAAAGAAGGCTTCTAAAAAAACTGCCCTCACAATCACCAAGAGGAAATAGGTGCGTCTCGATAAAAGTTCAAAAAAATATGGGTATATTAAATGGCATCGGATCGAATGACGACCATGAATTTGGCAGATGACGGTGAAGGAATGGTTCCGTTAGTCAGCAACAAACCTTCCAATGCTTTTGTTCCCAGCCAAGCGTACAATCAACCTGAAAAAAATGTGAGTCAAAGTAAAGAGACGATGGATTCTACACCAATTAATGATATTATGATGGACCCACCCCAGATGACTGAAGAGCCCCGCATGCAGGGTATGATGCCCCAGATGACCGCTCCCCAACCCCAGGGAATGCATGGTGCTAATGGTCAGGCGGAGAAGCCCGAGAGCAAGAACCCCCTAAACCTCACCGACGAGCAGATGGCTGCTGCCCTAGTGGCGGCGTGTGCTGCCCTTGCTATCAGCAAGCCTATTCAGGACAGGTTGGCGACTTCTATCCCCAAGTTCCTTAACGAACAAGGGGGTAGGAGTATGGTTGGCCTTGCCACCACCGGTGTGGTGGCTGGTGTAGTCTTTTACATAATGAAGGACTATGTCATCAAGCCCTAAACAGGTCGTTCCCAACCCATATTACTGTAAATCGAGTTATCAATACCCGAATAATACGTTGCGAGTACACCAATAGTGAATGTCCCCGCTAACAAGGCGCTCAATTTAAGCTTCTCGTTAGTGCCAACTTTGTGGTCTTTAATAGCATCCTTCGTCTCTTTAGAAATTTGGTTAATAATGAAAGTAGCAATTAACGCAATAAATGTAGCCGAAAGGAAGAATACCCTGTCTACAGCGAGACGGGGGATGTTACCAATCGCGAAACGAATGATGTTTGGTATCATAACAGTCATCCAGACGAGATTCAAATAGTAGTTCTTAGAAATTAGAGGTACAAGGGTGGTGGCGTACAGTACCAACCAGTATGCAATGGCGGTAAGTAGAATGTTCACCGGTGTCTTCATTTAAACTAGACTGAGATTATTTATCCTGAATGTGCTGACCACAGAATTCTGTTTTCTGTGGTATTTGCTGGTAAATACCTAGATGTACACACATGTCCCGGAGTTCAATGTAATTATTCCAGAATTCTTGTGAATGTGAATATTCATCCACTGTTGAGTGAGCTAACTCATGTATGAGAACATGGAAAATTTCATTCGTCTTCCCATCCAAGCATACAACTATTTCACTCCCTTTGTTTGTATTAGACCCAACGGAATCCTTCATCTTTTTCATACCGGTTATAGGTGTAGGATGAATAAGCATTTTATATTTCTCATTCCCTGTGTCGCGGATATGTTCCCTGAGAATACGATACTTCTCCTTGACTTCGAGAAGTTCCTGAGGTTCCCTGGTTTTGTAAAGAATGACTAAATTGAGGAACAATAATAGAATCAACGCTATCATCTTTTATATACAAAGATAAATTTACTATACAACTCTGAGATGGGATTTCCTGTGAGTCCCTCCCAAAGTTGTAAACTGAACCCCAACTCTTCTAGGTGTGTAATTAATAGGTCCTTAAAAGCCACAGGTTCTGATTTTGGTCCGTCGGCGTAGTAGGGTGTATCAATTAGGTTTACGAATAATTTCTCACCAAAACCACCATTTCCATGGTCTTTTAGTTTGAAAAAATTACCACTCTCGTCAATCAATGGTGTTTTAAAAATTATTTTTTCAGAATCTGGAATGATACCAATTAGAACTCCACCAGGTTTTATACGTTTTTTTATTTCACGAATAGAACTGAAAAATAGACTCTTACTAGCAAAAATATAATGCAATGAAAAGTTAAAACACACGACATTGAATGTTCTATGTGGACAGTCATGAATATCACCCTCGTAGAAATTGACACGCATATGCATATTTTTCGCGCGTAAACGAGCCTCCTCAAGGGCGGATGGCTCTGGGTCACACATATTTATATTGACTCCACATTTGTGCCATTTTTGAAGGTCTCCACCGAAACCACATCCTACATCGAGAATGTGTTCTCCTTCTCTCGAGACAGACTGTATAAGATTTCTCTTAGCGTCATTGTGATTCTTACGAATCTCTTCCATGACTATAGAAGAGCTTAAAACTTTAATTTCAATTTAGAATATGAAACCCTTCATTAAATGGGTTGGTGGTAAAACTCAAATTATCGAGGATGTCTTAGGTTCATTTCCAACCAAAATGAAGGATTATCACGAAGTTTTCGTGGGTGGTGGAAGTGTCCTTCTCTCCGTATTGTCGAGGGAATTAGTTTCAGGTAAAGTATGTGCATACGACCTTAATGGGTCACTCATTGCACTCTACAAAAACATACAATCTCAACCACAAATTGTACATGGTCATCTAAAATCCTTGTATGAGGAGTATGAGAAGTGTGAAGGGTTGGAAGTTAATCGCAAGGCGGAAACATTGGAAGAGGCTGTGAAATCTAAAGAGAATTACTATTACTGGATTCGAAAGAGATTTAATACAGAAAAAGAAGAAACACCTGAGCGTTCGGCGACATTCATTTTTTTAAACAAAATGTGTTTCCGTGGTGTGTATAGAGAAGGACCAAATGGGTTTAATGTACCATATGGACATCCTAAAACTACACCAGTAATAATTTCAGGTGAAGAACTGACACGTGTCAGTAAACTAATTAAGAAGGTTCAATTTAGGCAATGTGATTTTAGAGAAGCATTCAAAAACATGAACAAGGGAGATTTCGTCTATTTAGACCCACCTTATGCACCAGAAACAAAAACGTCTTTTGTGGGATACACGAAAGACGGATTCGGGGTAAAAGACCATGAAGAACTCTTTGATTTGACTAAGAATTCAGGTGTAGATTTTGTTATGAGTAATGCGAATGTGAATATGGTCACGAATTCATTTGTAGATTACACTATCAAGGAACTAAAGGCTCGACGAGCTATAAACAGTAAAAACCCCGAATCTACGACGACTGAAGTACTCGTTGCTTCATCCATTCAAAAATAGCTTCTTCATCAACTCCATAATGAGCTGGATATATTGTCCACTTATTGACATTTTTTTGAATATGAATCTTCCATGCCGAACCAATTTGTTTTGCGAAAAATACTGGAATCCCAAATTTTTCATTAAACGCAATAGGAATTTGATACTTTCTTTGGCGTCCGAACCACCATTCGTTGACGATGAACATCATGTAAATATTATCAACAGTGGGGTAGAGTTGATTGTATTCTGTGAGTAGACATGGACCCGCACGAAGTTTCTCATCAACTGAACCGGATACAATTTGATGTTTGCATTCGATGATGAAAACAGTTTTCTTATCTTCACTCACAAATGCGCCGTCGGGCTTCTTCTTATGCTCCCATTGTGGATCTTTGAGTTCCTTCATATGCTCTACGAAATTATCCTGATCGATGTATTCGAACACTTTACCACCGATGACACGCGTCCCAGTGGGTCTGAAACATTCCTCGAAAGGTTTTCCACTTGCATTAGTGTTCGCACCACCTGAGCCACCAGTCTTCATTATGGAATGATTAGATTGATTTCTTCTGTTTTGATCGGTTCACTAAGGTGCCAATTAAACAAGTAGTAGTATACATATCCATTCCCTTTCATAAATTTATGTTTTTCAAGTGTATTTATATTTACACCAACTTCGGCACTATTAAATACATGATACCCTAAATTTTTAGCAATAAGAAAGGCGTCATTGTACACATCACCAACCATGAAGTATCTATACACCTGTTTAACAACACCTGAACCATCCGAGCGTTCATATGGAATTTCGTAAAATGAAATGAAATCATCGCTCGTATCATTCACATACGAGTGTATTGGTAATACCCTTTTTTTCACATACTGTTCATCGATAATGTGTGTAATTTTAAATTTTTTAGAATATTCCTGTAGAATTCGAGTCACTTTAGGAATATCTTCGGTAGTCATGTTTCGCCACAGATGTTTACATGGTCCGCGAACTTCATAAAATTTCTCACTGAATCTATGTGTTTGGTGAAAACCAATTTGTACAAGATGTTGAACGTCTAAAAACCTGTGCCAGTAACACGATTTGGTTATGGGTGTCGGTATTTTAGTATGCGCGGTGTAAATAGCCTGCCAAATACCATTCTTATTTGCACGCCTCTTAATTTCTGTTATTAAAATGGGGGCAAGTCCGACGGTTCGATATGATGGATGTACACAAAGATAATCTATCTGTGTCATCTTCAATTGTTCATTTTCAACTCGTGAATCTATTGGTGTACTCGCAATATACCCAATAAGTTCATTTGTATATTTTTTACGAACAGCTATACTATCATCTATCGACCATTTAAGAATCTCTGGAGTGTAGCATAATTTGAATTTATTTGTTTCAACATAGTATTCTTTTAAAAACGTATGCGCTTCTTTGAGACTACACGATGACCACACGAATTCATCTGGAAGTTTTGTAGTCTTTTTTGAAACGTCGCGTGTTTTATCGATTTCACCTGGTGTGGTATCGTCTCGGGGAACAGGTTGTTTATCCCAATACTTATGCATGATATGTATATGTGCAATTATACTTTTAAGCTAGGCTTAAAGTTTAGAATCCTTAGATAGATATAATGTCTCTCGAAACCGATTACACTACTGTACCTGGACAAGCGTTTGCCTGTCTCTCTATTGTTGGACCCGAATGTCCTCAGAAGAATGAAAAGTTTGGTATTAAGATCCGTGGTGCTTTCGCTACCCGTGACGAGGCTGCCAATCACGCTAAGCGTCTCCAAAAGGAGGATGGCACGTTTGATATTTATGTTGTAGACCTCTACAAATGGTTGTTGATTCCTCCCGACTCTGACAAGATTGAGGATGTGCATTACAGTAATGAAAAACTTGAAGAGATCATGTCTGGCTACAAGGAGAACCAATCACAGGCGGCTCGTATGTTCAGTGAACGCAAACAGGGTATGTCGCAAATCAAGAGTAATTTCTCAGCTGGTGATGAGAACTCTCAGTTTTACAACAAGCCAGATGAGGCTCCCATTTCTCACCCCGCGGAGGTTCTTGAGCGTCTCAAGAAGGAAAAGCCGGATACCCCAATGGAGGAACTTGTAAAGCAAGCTGACGCGGTTGTCGCTGAGGAGATGAAGGAACGCCAGAGGAAGCGAGACGAAGAAGCTGCCTCCACAGATGCTAAGTTGGAGGAAGTCAAGGAGGAGGGAGAGCCTGAAGTGTCATCCGCGTAAATAATATTCATATACATTAAATAAACATGCTTCGTCTAATTATAACTATATTGTTAGTCGGGGCATTCTTTATTTTGTTTTTTAAACCAAAATACAATTTAAAAAACAAAACAAGTTCTAATTCTGAGGAAGCTTCAACAACTGATGGATTTGTCGAGGATACTCAACGGGGTCCTATTCTTTTTGGACGGGATGGCATTCCTCCCAGGTATGGTGATATCGGTACATTTGTTGCGTATTCAACTGTTGCAGAAGACCATTGGTTAAGTGGATTTCCGCAAAAGGGTGTTAATAATGACATGTACGAGGATACTGATACAAAACTTTCGACTCGTATAAGAGACCTTAGTAAGTGATTAGGTGTATCTGAGGATAACAGGTTGCATAGTTTTACCCATGAAAAAACCTAAAAGAAACACTGCAAATGCAATGATCCATGTAGATTTATCAACATCGGTAAAAGGGTCAAATTTTCCTGTTTGGGGTTGTTGTTGGGGATAATTCATTTCACTGGGATGATAATAATATGGTTGGTCTTGTACCAACTCTTCAGTATTATCTTCATTCTTCTCCTGAATTAAAGGGTCCATGTTTGGGCTATACTCAATGGGATTACCGATATCAGTTTCCATTTCTAATATAGTTGCTGTTTTTTTTAAGCTGATTCTTCCTCACTCTCACACTCACTTTCACTCGCATCTTCGTCATCCACTACAAAATCTTGGAGATTACCATTATCATCTGCATCTTCGTCATCACTTTCATTCTCTGAATTACACTCATCTTCGGTGTCTATAATTGACTCACCGTCTGTGTCTTCATGTTCATCTGTAGCGTAATCGTCATCTAAAACAGTTTCTATAGGTACATAAAGAGCTGGTTTCTTTATAACCCTACCAAATCGTGAACGAGTACTAGCTACCATTTACTTACTTTAAGTGCCGTTCTGTTTAAGTATCTTTAGGGAACAACTTATTGGTTATTTTAGAGGGTAAAATATGTTCTCTAGCCTTACTCTTCTTGCATACCGGGCATTTCTGTTTTATTTTGTTTTTCCTGATATCATAGGACATAGTCTTGTTTTCATGTTCACCTGAGATAGTTTCACAGTATTTAGAAGTTGTCATTACCAAAAAGGTGTTATTCTTATCATTTCGAGTTATATTCGCTATACGGGTGTCACCCTCTGTTTTCATATTGGTGTTAATATAGTTTTCAAGGTCTGGTTTTACTTCCATCCGTTTAATTGGTGGCTTTTCGTCAAACTTTTTGATTTCTGGGCATTTACTGATATCCTCCTTTTTAGGGTAAAGTTTTTCAACGATATCACTCGTTAATTGGTGTCTTCTACCACAAAAATCTTTACAGAAACCATCACGACGCTCCCTGATGGTTTCACATCGACAGAAACACTTTTGAAGAATCATTTTTCCACTGATGATAAACCATACATGATTAGAACCATGACTTCGTTTTAAATTTTCACAGTATTTAGAGGTTGTTCCAACTAAAAATGTATCCTTCATTTTGAAAATTTTATTAATATAGGCATCACCTTGTCCCTCCATGTGTTTACGAACGAACGTTTCGATACGATTCTTTAGTTCCTCATCATATATTTCATCTTTTGTCTCATCTTCTGAAAAGGAACCCTCTTTGACTTTGATAGTTACTGAAGGTGGTTCAATTGATACAGTTGCGGGTTGGTCTGTTCGCACCGCCGACATTTTAAGAATTTTAACCGTTGGTTCCTGACTTATTCTCATGAGTGTACACAAAGGTTCTCGGGTGTAAATGAAAATTGGTAGGTACGCCAATTGGTCTACTTTACCATGTTCACACCCTGTACAACCCTTACCATTACATGCTTCATGTTTTGCCCGTTTATAAGACCATGGCATCCTGAAGCCACTCCCTTTTGCCTTTCTAATAAGACTTCCATACACCGAGGCGTCTATAATTTCATTCCAATCTGTATCACCTTTGAATTTAGAAAGAGACACAAGAATATGTTCACGAAGTGCAATCGCTGAACCCTGGCCTACCACAAAACCTGGCCAATTCAGATGGACACCAGTTTTTATTAGGTCACCTGATTTCTTTGGTGGTGATAGAGAAACTAAACATTCTTTACCACCATGAATCTTGACCGTCTCACAAATATTTTTAGATATAGCGTGGATTTCGTCAATACCTAGGGGATCGACATCTTTGTAGTCGATATCAACGAAAAAGTTATAGGTCTCACTCTTCTGTTCGACAACGTAAATCTTCTCACCAGATTTTACAGACTCTATATACTTATCGTAAAATTCATTCAATCTATCAAATGGCACTGAGAGTTTACCCCCGTCCATGAGCACATGTGATAGATTGGTAGCATTATTGAATTTCTGGGAAACGTACCAATTCTTAAACATACCTTATTCTTGTTCTTCATCTCTAAACCACTTCATACACGACACATTCTGGTATTCTTGAGTTTGAGAAAGTTCTTTTTTAAAAGTGAGCAGTTCGTAAACCGTCTTATTTTCATTATCTTTGACCCACTGTTGAATCTCCTGTTCACACAGTCCCCTATTCTTGTCAAGTAATTCACCAATCTGTCTTAAAATAAAAGCCTTGGACTTCATTATTTAATACAGAAGGTTTTTCTATTGTGAGAACTTACACATGCATAGAATTGAGGATTATTGATAACATTATCAATAATTAGTTTCCATCGTTTACGTGTGTTAAATTCTTCGAGAGTATCATAACTCATGTAGTCGTTTTCATCGTGTGTTTTACGGATAGGTTGATTGTTCATTTTTTTGATTTGTGTTTTATGCTTTTCTTCATAAAATTTACGAATTTGTGTCTGTTGTTCAGCCCTATTGTAGTTGACGAAAAATATGAATACATTATATTCTAGGTCAACTGTCGGACTCTCTTTGTGTATAAACTTAAACTCTGTATATTCACCCTGTTTTAATGAGACCACACCCCGGGTCTCTTCTTCTAATTCTCTCAAGGCACATCTTAGAGGATTGTAAATCTCTCTTCGTCTACACCCACCTGTGACGAAAATCCAATCTTTAAATCTCCAATCTCTTACCGTGAGAAACCTTGGCTTCCCGTCGATAAAACTAACCGGTACTGCGATTGCCTTGTACTTCTTCATTGCGCATTCGCAAGTTATAATAAGGGGATATGATTATTCCTCGGATTTCTCATCGACCTCCTCGACACTTTCAAGCTTCTTTTCTGGTACAGGAACTGGTACCGATTCAACAACGGGTTCTGGGGGTGGAGCAAGATGTCGGACGACCTGGGCTGAGAAAGTCTTGAAATTATCAATATCCTGCTTAGCCTTGTTCAACTCTTTAAACAGGAAAATTATACCAATTGCGCAAACAATCGCTGCGACAATGAATACGGTGTCTTTGTTCACGGGGACCATTTATAAAAGAAAATGTCATTTTCTTTTTAAGCTTTCTACATCACGACACCCATTTGGGTTTTACCAACGGCGGGGCATTCGTACGGGCTCTGGGCAAATTGAACGGCTTCGTAATGCGTATTTTCACACGATTTGCTTGTTGGTTGCGTGGGCTGACCAACAAACTTTTCGAGTGTCCTGGAGTTAGGATCGTACGTCAATACAAAAACGATGGCAAGGAGAAATACTACTGTCCAAAACATCTTTTAATAAATGCGGAGAAGATTTAGTTCGAGTAAAGAAGACCACCCATACCATTTTCAATGCGAAGCACATTGTAGTTTACGGCATAGAGGTTGTCGTCTGAGTCTTTGGTATCGTTGATGATACGAGCCGAATCAAGACGGGAGAAGTTCAGAGAACCAGTGGGCTGGAGTTTACCAGCATCAAGGCAGAATGGGTAGAAGAATAGAGTCTTGGCTGTTCCCAGGGATGCGTTAGCGGTATGGTAATACGAAGTTACGGTGGAGAAGTTGGGATCAGCAAATTTGTAATCGGCAACATCGGTACCATTGATTTGAAGCTTGAGCTTGTTGTTATCATGGAGAATCTCCAAAGCAGACGCCTTACCAGCGGCGATGTACTTCACGGGGTGGTTGAAGTTGAGCTCCTGGATCTTGGAAGTGGAGGCAACCGCCTTCTGCACCTGGGTGATGAGCATGTTCTGGGGCTGACCAGCGAACACTTCACGTTCCTCAGTGTCAAGGTAGGCGTAGTTGGTGAAAACATCCCACTTGTCAGTAGCCGCCGCGGAGCCCCAAGTGATACGGAGCTCCACATCGTGGTACTGGAGGGAGATGAGAGGGATGGCGGTCTGCCAGTTTTCACAGAAAGCAAACCTGAGGGGGTAGAACCTGTAGGTTGAACCACCGTTGGCCAGATCAGCCGAAGGTGATTTGGAAGCACTGGTCGCAGAAAGACGGGGTGCAACCAGGGTAGAGTAGGTGGAATCCTGTTCATCAATCACCTGACCACCGACGAGGAGTTCAACCTTGGCAATTTTTGTCAACCAATCGGCTTGACTGTAAGGCATGGTCTTGACACCATTATTGGGTACGAGATAGACATACCCGAGCATATCACCCTTGCGCTCGAAACGGACAGTGGACATACCACCATTCGCGACATTGCCTTGGATGACCTGACGCTCGACAGTTTGGGAAAAGTTTGTATGACGTTTGTAAGTGCTCCTGAAAAAGCTTACTTCGGGTTGACCGACAAGGTGGACATCCTGGGCACCGACAGCAACGAGTTGGGCAATACCGCCAGACATTTTATA
>FLMP01000383.1_pt1 | contig 13670 bp, 10 predicted proteins | sample 887161 | NCBI WGS metagenome assembly FLMP01 (sample SAMEA4017660, study PRJEB14154) | seawater metagenome
AGTTCCCTCTGAGATTACGGAGTTACAAAAGTATGGTGTAGAGCGCATTTATTCGCCCCACGATGGTCAAAATATAGGCTTAGTTGGCATGATCGAGGATATGATTGAGCGATGCTCTCTCAGTTCAGGGTCACCGATAACAGTTCAATCCAAAGATCTTAACGTCGCTGATGAAGGTCAGCGTAATTTAGCGACTTTAATCACGGCTATTGAGCGTGATGAGTTGAGTGAGAGCGATTTAAATTCATTGCGAGAGCAGGCACAGTTTTTAACCAACACTGTGCCGGTCCTTGGTATTACTGGTACCGGTGGAGCGGGTAAGTCTTCACTAACTGACGAGTTGATTCGTCGTTTTCGGCAGGACAGTGCAGATCAACTAAAGATTGGAGTGTTGGCTATTGATCCCACTCGGCGTAAAACTGGTGGCGCGCTCTTAGGAGACCGTATTCGTATGAATGCGATCTATCATCCAAACATCTTCATGCGTTCAATAGGCACTCGCGGTGCGGTGGGTGAAGTGCCAGAGTCACTTACCGACATTATTAGCGCAATGCGTCTTAGCGGATTTGATTTGGTAGTTGTTGAAACACCCGGTATAGGGCAGGGTGATGCGGGTATTGTTCCCTATGTTGATGTCCCTATTTATGTAATGACCCCAGAGTTTGGCGCCCAGAGCCAGTTAGAAAAAATAGATATGCTGGATTATGCTGAGCTTGTGGTTATCAATAAATTTGACCGCAAAGGCAGTGAAGACGCCTATCGTGATGTGTGCAAGCAGATGCAGCGCAACCGCGAAGCCTGGACTGAGCTTCCAGATTCTATGCCAGTGTTTGGTTCGATCGCATCACACTTTAATGATGATGGAGTGACTGCAGCCTACCAAGAATTGCTAAAATTACTGCAGGCCAGAGGCCTCTGTCAATTTGATCAGCACCTTGAGCCTGTCAGTTGCCGTATGTCGTCTGAAAAATCAGCGGTAGTGCCGGCTGACCGTCAGCGTTATTTAGCCGAGATTGCAGATACGGTGCGTAATTATCACCAGCATGTTGAGAAGCAAGCAACCTTGGCACGGCAAAAACAACAGTTGGCTGCGACCAAGGGTATGCTTAATGAATCAGGTGCTAAGGCACCTTTAGAAATTGATGAGCTTATTAAGGACCGGGAAAAAACGATGGATGGCCGAGCTGCTGCACTATTAGAGAATTGGCCTGCAGTGGTTGAAGCTTATTCTGGTGATGAAAAAATAGACACCTTGGCAAATGGTAAGCAAGTGAGGACCGCGTTAAATAGTATATCTCTTTCTGGAAACAAGATTTCTCGAGTTTCATTGCCGCGATTGAAGGACCATGGAGATTTATTAACATGGTTGATGCTGGACAATCTTCCTGGTGAATTTCCTTACACGGCGGGCGTTTTCCCATTTAAGCGTGAGGGAGAAGACCCAGCTCGAATGTTCGCTGGTGAGGGGGATGCGTTTAAAACTAATCGGAGATTTAAAGCTCTTTCTGAACACAGTGAAGCGAAAAGACTGTCTACCGCCTTTGACTCAGTCACACTCTATGGGTGGGATCCAGGTGAGCGCCCTGATATCTATGGCAAAGTGGGCAACGCGGGGGTTTCTATCTGTACCTTGGATGACATGAAGGCACTCTATGATGGGTTTGATCTTTGTGACCCTCGGACATCGGTGTCTATGACAATAAACGGCCCGGCACCAACAGTGCTGGCTATGTTTCTTAATACCGCCATTGACCAGCAGGTGGATAAGTTTGCTAGTGAGCATAAGCGTCAGCCCAATGATAATGAATATGAGAGCTTGCGCGCTAATGCTCTGAGCGCTGTACGAGGAACGGTACAGGCAGATATTCTTAAGGAAGATCAAGGGCAGAACACTTGTATTTTTTCTACCGAGTTTAGTCTGCGTATGATGGGTGATATGCAGCAGTATTTTATCGATAAGGCCATTCGGAATTTCTATTCAGTCTCGATCTCTGGATACCATATTGCAGAAGCAGGGGCTAATCCTATTTCGCAATTGGCCTTTACACTGTCTAACGGTTTTACCTTTGTGGAGGCTTATCTGGCCAGAGGCATGGATATTGACGATTTTGCGCCTAATCTGTCATTCTTCTTTTCTAACGGCATGGACCCTGAGTACACGGTGATGGGGCGAGTGGCACGACGTATTTGGGCAACGGCTATGCGAGATCGTTACGCGGCTAACCCACGAAGCCAAAAGCTCAAATATCATATCCAAACATCAGGTCGCTCTCTTCATGCTCAAGAAATGAATTTCAATGATATTCGCACGACCTTACAAGCCTTGATCGCCATTTATGATAATTGTAATAGCCTGCATACAAATGCCTACGATGAAGCTATTACCACACCTACAGAGGAGTCGGTGCGCAGAGCCTTGGCTATCCAGCTGATTATCAATCAAGAGTGGGGTCTAGCCAAAAACGAAAACCCAAGTCAAGGAGCTTTTATTATTGACGAACTCACCGCTTTAGTAGAAGAGGCAGTGTTGCAAGAGTTTGAGAAAATCTCTGATCGAGGTGGTGTCTTAGGTGCCATGGAAACGGGTTACCAGAGAGGAAAAATCCAGGAGGAGTCGATGTTCTATGAGCACAAAAAGCACGATGGATCTCTGCCTATTGTGGGCGTTAATACCTTTATTAGTGAAGCGGAAGAACAAGAAGTGGAAATTAAGCTGGCACGATCCACAGATGATGAAAAGCAAAGCCAAATTAAGCGTTTGAGAGCATTCCACAGTGAGCATGAGGCGTCATCTGAGCAGGTGCTTAAACGACTTCAGGATGCAGTCCGCCGTGGTGATAATGGGTTTGAATTACTAATGGATGCGGTACGCTGTTGTTCTTTGGGCCAGATTACTAATGCGCTGTTTGATGTCGGCGGACAATATCGCCGTAATATGTAAATACTGTTAACTTGATACATGTATAGGAAAAGAGCATGACTAAACCGCTGCGCCTAACCCAGGTTGAACGTAAGGAAATATCTGATACTAAGATGTTAGAAGTAGCGATCGACTTAATTATTGAGCGGGGCACTGCACAGTTAACATTAAAGGATGTGGGTGAGCGGGCTGGTTATTCAAGAGGCTTAGCGGGTTATCGGTTTGGCAACAAGGCGGGGTTATTTGATTTTGTATTACGCTCTGTGGGCGATGAATGGTTAGCTGAATTGACCTCGGTGACCAACCATAAAAGCGGCTACCAGGCTATTGCGGCTGCTCTAGATGCGCACAGTAAATTTTGTGAAGACGCGCCTAAGCATGTTGAGGCCTTTTATCGTTTATGGTTTGAATCTTTGGCGCCAAAATCGCCACTTAGACCGGTGATTATGGGTATTCATGGTCGTCGACACAGGGATGTTATGGGCTGGATAGAGCAGGGCATTAAGGAGGGCTTAATAGCACCATTGGTATCACCAAAATTAATAGCAGATCAGTTTAGCGCGGCGGTCATTGGCATTGTCTACCAGTGGATGAGTGACGCAGAAAATATCGAAGAGATCCGCTCTCTTCATAATGGCTTAAAGAAAATGATGAAAATGATGCTGGTCAAGGCAGATTAGTTACTTTCGGCATATAGTAAAAATAATAGGAAATAAAAAAAGCGACCCTAGGGCCGCTTTTTTATACTACTAAAACTAGGGCTTTAGCCACACTTTGATTCGCCGCAGTTCAGACAGGTCATGCAGCCATCCATCAAAATGGTAGCTTTAACGCTACATTTTTTACACACCTCAGCTGTAGGTGGGAAGTCGTTAGCTTCTTGTGGCGCAGCACTAGCCTGTTCAAAGTCAGCGCGCTTTTCATCCATAATTTTCTGCTGATGCTCAGGGATCTCGGGTTTTGTCATCATTCCGATCTTTTGCAAGTGGTCTTCGATTGCCCAGCCTATTTCTGCCACCAGTGATGGCATAAAACGCCCACCCGATTTAAAGTACCCTCCTTGGGGGTCAAAGATGGCTTTCAACTCTTCGACAAGGAAGGTGCAGTCGCCACCTTTACGGAACACGGCAGAGATAACTCTCGTTAAGGCCGCAATCCATTGAAACTGATCCATGTTTTTGGAGTTTAAAAATATCTCAAAAGGTCGACGCAACTCATGGTCGGTACCTTCATTTAAAACAATATCATTGATAGTGAGATACATAGCGTGATCTGACATCGGCGTTTTTATTTTATAAGTGCTACCTGCCAAGGCTTCGGGGCGTGACACCTTTTCGTGCATCTGAATAATATTACTATCTGCTTCTATGGCAGTCTCTGCCACTACGTCTTGCGCTGTGACGACCTTGTAGCCGACGATCTTTTTCTCAATTTTCTTGTTCATTATTGTCCTCGCAGTGCTCTGCGGATGTAGTTTTAGTTAATTAGAATTTACCGTAGTAACCTTCTTTCAGCGCATCGAATAGATTGGCGGCGGTATGGGTTTCACCGTCGTACTCAACTTCTTCGTTACCTTTAAATTCTACGGTAGAGCCATCTTCAAGGGTAAAGCTGTAAGTGGTATTTTCCAAATCACTTTCCTTTACCAATACACCCTGGAATGCCTCTGGGTTAAAGCGGAAGGTGGTGCAGCCTTTAAGTCCTTTTTCTGCCGCATACAGATAGATGTCTTTAAACGCTTCGTATTCGCAATCGGTTGGTACATTAATAGTTTTGGAGATTGAAGAATCAACCCACTTTTGTGCCGCAGCTTGAACGTCAACATGCGCTTTAGGTTCAATGTTCTCTGAACTCAGGAAGTACTCAGGCAAGGCTTCTTCGGCATCTGTACTAAAGGGCATGGCCTTAGAGTTCACCAGCGTGCGGTAAGATAGTAGCTCATAGGAAAAAACGTCGACTTTTTCTTTAGACTTCTTGCCCTCACGGATAACATTACGAGAATAGTGGTGAGCAAAACTTGGCTCTATGCCATTACTAACGTTGTTCGCCAACGACAGAGATATAGTGCCAGTTGGGGCAATGGATGAATGATGACTAAAGCGACAGCCATCTTCAATAATAGACTCAATAAGTTTGGGATCAGCCTTGGCTACCTGTTGCATATACCGACTATACTTGCCTATTAGTACCTTACCCTTAATTTTATCGCCAACCTTAATGCCATCCTTTGCTAAGTCCGGTTGTTTAAATAAGAGTGCAGCGGTGACATCAAACTCATCTTCCATAATTGGCGCCGGGCCTTTTTCACGCGCCAGCTCTAAACCTGCATAAAGTCCTGCCACGGCCATATCTTGAGCCACACGCTCAGTGAACTCTAATGAGTCTGGCTCACCATATTTCATGCGTAGCATAGTCATCGCTGAGCCTAATCCTAAAAAGCCCATACCGTGACGTCGCTTGTATTCAATTTCTTTGCGCTGCTCTTCAAGGGGTAGACCGTTAATTTCGACAACGTTATCAAGCATCCGCGTGAATACACCGACCACCTCTGCGTATTCGTCCCAGTCAAAAAATGCATCTTCGGTAAATGCGTTGCGTACAAACTTGGTCAAATTGACAGATCCTAGCAGACAGCTACCGTAGGGAGGAAGAGGCTGTTCACCACAGGGATTAGTCGCGCGAATATCTTCGCAGAACCAGTTGTTGTTATTCTTGTTGACCTGATCGATAAGAATAAAACCTGGCTCAGCATAGTCATAGGTTGATGACATGATCGCATTCCATAACTTTTGAGCGCGGATTGTTTCGTAAATACGGCAGGCTACTAAGCCTTGTTCATTAGTTACATAACCGTCTGTCGTGGGGAAATGCTTCCAAACGACATTATCCCCTTTCATGTCAATGCCGCCATCGACTTCCTTGGCACTGATAGGGAATGTTAGATCCCAATCGCCGTCTGCACGGACCGCTGCAATAAACTCTTCAGTAATCAATAGAGATAGATTAAATTGGCGCAAACGACCGTCTTCACGTTTGGCGCGAACAAAATCGAACACATCGGGATGGCTAACATCAAAGGTTGCCATCTGAGCGCCCCTTCTGCCGCCTGCGGAGGACACGGTGAAACACATTTTGTCGTAGATATCCATGAACGATAACGGGCCAGACGTATAGGCACCAGCGCCAGATACGTAGGCTCCTTTAGGGCGCAACGTAGAGAATTCGTAACCAATACCGCAACCGGCTTTCAAGGTTAAGCCTGCTTCTAGATTGCGCTCTAAAATGCCGAGCATTGAATCAGGCACTGTGCCTGACACTGTACAGTTAATCGTCGAGGTCGCAGGTTTGTAAGCTCGCGCACCTGCATTTGAAATAATACGGCCTGCTGGAATGGCACCATGCTGGAGAGCCCAAACAAAACGTTCTTGCCATTTTTCGCGTTGAGCTTCGTCCTCAACATCCGATAATGCCTTGGCAACTCTCATGTAGGTTGCATCTATATCAGCATCAATGGGATTTGACTGCTTATCTTTAAGGCGATATTTTTTATCCCAAATATCCAAAGATGCAGCCTGCATAACGATTTCTTGAGAGTTTTTTGTTGGCTTAATTGTTTTTAGTTCTGGTGCGCTCATTGTGTGCCCTTTAATGCTTGACTAGCTAAAACTGCCTAACAATTATTATTAGCCCAATTTTTTAACCAGATCACCTGAATTTGTATTGAAAATATTCCAGATTCATCCTTGAAACTGTTAAGTGAGTTTATCCTACATGGTGTGTCTTGCAAGTGTTAATCCACTACATCTTGTGTTTATTTGCACTTTTAATCCTATTTTGATTTCATAAGTGCCTGCAAAAGTTGTGGATAAATCGTCCTAGCAACGATACATACTGGGGTTGTTGGGTTTTCTGACTATACTAGGCAAATGGGTCACGATTGGGGTTTTTTTACGCAACACCTACTAGGAGCGTAAAACGTACAATCGTTGTGCGTTGTCCATGACTTGGCTAAAATGGACGGCTGATTAGTTTTCTTTCAAACAGCGGGGATAAAAGCAGTCTCCGCGTTCTCTTGAGGTTTTTAATGGATATTTTCGATTTCTCTGATGGCCGCGAAGGCTACTACGGAGAGTATGGCGGCGTTTTTCTTCCGGAAATCCTACATGCAACTATCGAGGAGCTGCTGGCCTGTTTTCGTGAATGCAAAGCTGATCCAAAGTTTTGGCAAGATTATGTTGCCCTGCTGCAAAATTATTCTGGCCGCCCCACACCGATTACTCATCTAGAAAACTTGTCTCGAAAGCTTGGTGGTGCGCAAATTTACGTTAAGCGAGATGACCTTAATCATACGGGTTCCCACAAAATTAATAATGTTATGGGGCAAGGTTTACTATGCCAAAGATTAGGCAAACGTCGAGTCATCGCTGAGACCGGAGCAGGCCAACATGGGTTTGCCACTGCGACCATGGCTGCCAAATTTGGCTTTGATTGCAAAATCTACATGGGAGCTGTTGATGTCGCTCGACAGCGCCCAAACGTTTTTTGGATGGAAAACCTCGGAGCCGAAGTCATTGCGGTTGAAGATGGCCAGAAGACATTAAAAGATGCTGTTAATGAATGCATGCGAGATTGGGTAACCAATATGGCTGACACTCACTATATTTTGGGTACTGCTTGTGGTCCACAACCGTTTCCAGAAATGGTGAGTTGGTTTCAATCTATTATCGGTCTGGAGGCGCGCGAACAGATATTAAAACAAGCGGGAAAATTACCTGACCGTGTCTATGCCTGCGTTGGCGGTGGGTCTAATGCTATGGGTATTTTCCAGGGCTTTTTTGATGACGATAACGTTGAATTAATTGGCTGTGAAGCCGGTGGACATGGAGTTGGTTCTTACATGCATTCAGCAAGATTAGCCTATGACGATGCCTCTGTGGGTGTTGCCCAGGGTTACAAGACATATTTTTTGCAGAATGATGAAGGCAATATGAATGAAACTCATTCTGTCGCCGCTGGTTTAGATTATATTGGTATCAACCCTATTTTTGCCCATCTCTGGGAGCAAGGTAAGGTGCGCTTTGAGGCGGCCACAGACATTGAGGTCAAAGAGGCTTTAACATTGACCATGCGAACCGAGGGGCTTATACCTGCCCTTGAAAGTACACACGCATTTGTCACTGCCATAAAAGAAGCACCAAGCATGGGCAAGGATGAGATTATCTTGATTAACCAGTCTGGTCGTGGTGATAAGGATATCTTTACGATCGCGGATGCCCTTGATGACTCTAAATGGAAAACATTTATTGCTGGCAAAGCCGATCAGTATCGGTCGGAGAAAAAATAATGGGACTGCAAACCTACATTACTGAACGCAAAAAAGACAAAGACTTACTAGTGATGGCCCACGTGGTGTGCGGTTATCCCTCTTTTGCAGACAACATGAAAGAGCTAGAAATCATGGCTGAAGCTGGTGTTGATTTGGTGGAGCTTCAGTTTCCTTTCTCTGAGCCCAGTGCAGACGGCCCTCTTTTTGTGAGAGCCAATGAAGCATCTTTGAAATCGGGAACAACGATTGATCAATGTTTTGAATTTATGCATCAGGCTAGTCAACGCTTTCCGTTTAAGATTTTGATGATGGGTTATTACAACACTGCGTTTAAAATGGGCGAAGAGGTTTTTGTAAAACGTATTAAAGAGGCAGGTGGAGTGGGTTATATTTTGCCTGATCTGCCTGTGGAGGAGTTCGCTAACCTTCATCGTTTATCTGAACAAGAGGGAATTGAGCCTATTGTGTTAATGACTCCGACCAGCACCGATGGGCGTCTTGCAAAACTAGGAGCGGCCAGCCGCGGAATGGTCTATGTGGTAGCACGCAAGGGCGTTACAGGTTCAAAAACGACGATGGGTGATGATGTGCTAAGTCTTATAGCTAGGTGTCGGCAACATACCGAGTTGCCTATTGGCGTGGGCTTTGGTGTTAGTTGCAAGGCCGATATGGACTTTTTACGCGGCACTGCAGACCTCGCTATAGTGGGAACCGCTGCCCTTAAAACCTGGGAAGCCTCCGGTGCTGAGGGTCTAAAAGTGTTTTTTGCCGAGCTAATGGCCTGAAGTCATTATTTTGTCAGAAACCATACTCATAGCGATAAACGCCAATCATTGATAACTTCATTTTCAATTTCCGACAATACTGGAGTACGGCCAGGTTGATAAGCCTTTACGCATACCAGATGCGCGCCGGACTTAGAACTAATTGGGCCGGCCCAACAGGGTAAGGCTGTCGCATTACTTAAAGCGTCTAGTTTGTCAGCAAAACCAACACCGAATACCTCATCAATTTCAACAGAGTCAGCGCGCATGTAAACGTCTTGGGGTAGCATGGTGTCTCGTAAAAGAGGTACACCCTCAGCTATTCTATCGTCAAGGGCCTTTTTTGCAGTGGCAGTGGCTTGGCCGCCATACTTAGCCGTGTAAAAAACGCGGTAAACAAAGGTGAATTGTGCCGTTTCTGTGTAATCAGATTTATGGGCCTCATAGAAGGCATTGAGCTGCTTAGCTGTTGGATTTTGATTGGTCGTAATAGCCTTAATAGCGCCTGATAGTTTTGCTTTCATAGATGAGGCCTTTGCTTGAGGGTCGATATCAGGGCCAATATCAGTAGCATCTACGGTTAGAGTTTTGAGGAACTTGTCAGCAACCTGCTGATTAATTGAGGCAACATTAGGCCTGTACTGTTCACTGTTGTCGCTATCAGTCTCATCAACTTGCTGTGCGGGTATTAGTAGCCAGTAGAACCCAATACCAATCGTGGCAAGTACCAGTAGTAACGATATTTTTTGAATCATGGTTTTCATTTCGCTCGGCACATGGAATTGCAACAGACATTATTGTTCAAAAATTTTAAGCCAATCACCAGCCGTGGGTTCTCCACTGGGGTAATGCCCATTAATAATACGTAGGGTATCTATATCAGCGACACTGATACCTAATGATTTAGCTAAGACATCATAGGTGGTCGCTTGTGTCGCCCTAACATATTTTACTACTTTTGGTTTTTGTCCGGCTATCTCTGCTCGAGAAATGGGACGAAATGTATTAATGGCGGTCAAGAAAAGCGGATCAAACTCCTCGAAGTCATCTGAATTTAGAACCTCGCCTTTTAAAATATAGGCATTTAATTTGTAATAAATTACCGCTATCCGTGTCGAAGTTTTTGGGTTGTCAGTATTTAGTATTCCGGTAAATCCTTTTAACCGCGCCGGTGAAATTGATTCACCTTCGGCGAGAATAGGAACGCTGAGATAGTTGTACAAATATTCCTCAGGGCTCTGTGACGTTCGAGCTATTGGTTGCAGGCTTAAGGTTGCTGCGCCTCCCTCTGGTGAGGCTGAAACTGACCGTTTGTTATTATCTTCTGTTAGTGTCCAGTCTTTGGGGAAATTGAGACGAATCTTTAGGTTCATGTCGGAATATCGTTCAGGTGCAGTAGTTTTTGCGAGGAAGTTAACCCCCCATACCAGACCATCAGTAAGGCCTCGATAGACGTCTGCCCCATTGCCGCGCTGATTATCAGATTTAAGCGATTTGGCTTTGGTCACAACCGTCCGCAGGCGCGCATCATTTCGAGGGTGTGAAGAAAAAACACCATGATAGGTTGGTTTAGATACGCCTTGGCCCTGTGCGCGCTTTTTTTGCGACGACTCATTATCCTTCATGATCGACAGCATGCTTAACATTTCAGTGGGGTCATAACCGAGCTTTGCCATATATTCAGCCCCAGCCTCATCAGCCTCCAGTTCATTGCGACGGCCATGGCTTTGAATCATGGAATTGGCATATGCCATAGTAGCTTCGTAAACCTCATTGCTATTGGACAGTACCGCAGCCAAGGTGGAAAGAATTTTCGCGCCGGTCATTCGCTCTTCTTGGCCAGTGACGTGACCACGGGTTACATGACCGACTTCGTGAGCCAGAACTGACACTAACTGAGCCTCATTACTGACATAATTGAGAAGTCCACGATTGACATAAATATAGTTGTCTCTCGTTGCAAAAGCGTTGAGGGCCTCATCATCAAGTAAGGTAAAGGTGAATTTCTTGCCCGCCATTTCAGACACCGCAACAATTTCTTCTCCCAGCGACTTTATATAAGCTTCGAGTGCTGGATCCTTATAAATGGGAGTGCTTTTTAGGGTTGTTTCATAGATATCAGCTCCAGTCACTTTTGCCTGACTTATCGAGGAATATGTTAAACATAACGCCAGCAGCGCAGTGACTAGAATTGTCAGGGGTGGGTGTAACCTGAAGATTAGTTTCATTATTTTATCTATTTAATCGAGAAAAATAACTTAAGCTGATTGCCCAGGCTGCCACAGGCATCATTTTTTACTGGGGTTAACAGTGGTATAGGAGCGACAACACCAATTAAATAGGAGGTGCCTTCAGAATCTACGCGTAATTTCCCTTTCTCAACGAGCTCATCAAGATCCCAGACTGTCGCCTCGTAAACAGAGAGTTTATCCCATTTAGCAAAGCCAAAGCATCCGCCACCGCCAGGCCCAATAGCGCAACTCATAGAGCCTCCTTTACCCGTTGTTTCGGTGGATCCATCCAACCACACCAGATAACGTATAGACAGTGAATCTATTTTAGCCTTGATGTTATTTTGCTGCATTAACCGCTTTAAGCGTGGCAGTCCTTTGGGTGCTGTTCGTGGTTCGAACCATGGATAGATAGCATCAATAAACTGCTGTTCGGGAAGTACCTTAATACCGCCGCTCGTAACCTCATCGCTTACACATTCAATGAATTCTCGATCTGTTTCATAATGGCCTGCATCTCGCCGACCCAGAATAACCACTTTTTCATCGCTACTTAAAACAATAGGTTGATCTGTGGGACGGTACTCGTCGATTGTTGTGGTCGCTGAGCAACCGCCAAGAAGCGTCATGAGGAGTCCTAGTTGGGCACTAAGCTTACCTATCGTCTTTGTCATAATGACTGCGACTCCTGATTAATATTTTGCCTCGACAACCAGTCGTTTATAGCGGGGATACGATAAAAATCGAGCATCAGTTTGGCTCCGGCGTCACGTAATGCAATGACTGTTGCCTGCTCAATGGCCTTCTCTTTGTCTGCCATAAATGAATCTGGAGTTTTCCCATAGGCGGGCATAAACCAATTGGTTATTAGAGCGCCATCTTTTGCTTGAATATCTAGGTTATATTTAATCCATACTTCAAATACGTTGAGATAGTTGTCAGAAGGGGTTGATAACTGAACCTCAATAACAGAGGGTGTAATGATCAGATCGGTTTCTGCTGTGACTTGGTCTAGAGATGTCACAAAATCAACATTGTCGAACAGCCCAGAGAAGGCGCTATTGAGCAAATTAACTTGGCTTGCACCTATATCGATTTGAGTATTTTTGTTAGGTGTGCCGACGTAGGTGGCGAAGCTATCTTCGATAAGAATGGATGCATTGATGGGCTTAGGTTCGGACAAAACTGATGGGAATGAGCTCGTTATTTTTACAGATGCCGACGAACTGCAACCCGCTAAAAGCACGATTAGAATTAGGCCGCCTATTTTCTTCATATCTAATGCTCCCATATTAAAACAACACCCGTGTTATTTTTAGTTTATTGCAGACTATTTAAACCGATAAAGGTCCCACCATTGTTGTAACTTAATTCTCTCATTAAAGCAGCAAAGCGCATCGCGGAGGTACTTGGTGAAACCCCGGGCCTTAAATGAACCGGAAATCCAATCGCGTGTATACGAACCAGTCTATCACTACCGCGATTGGCTTTATTCAGTCGATCAATTTCTTTGACAACTCTTCTGATCGAGCTTCCTTGAAAGTCATCACCTAAGGTATAAATACTAATGCGTCTGCCAGGTTTATAAAACACTTTTATGGCACTCTCTATCCCTTCTACGGGACTTGAGTTACTAAAAGGTGCCCAGGTCGCCAGTTTGGTTGTAATATTAGTTCTCATTTTGGGGCTATCTGGAATCCATTGGTTTTTATAGGCGCTAAACATATATTGACCCATATCATTTAAAACTTGAATGCCCTTAACTTCAGGGTACACGTCAAGGATATTGAGCATCTCAATTTGAACTTTCTGCCAGGCAGCACTTTGCATGCTGCCGGAGGTGTCAATCACAAATATAATGTAGTCACTGTCTGCTGGGATTCCACCTACGAGTTTATTCTTCTTTTGGAATTCAGGCCCAAGAAGTCTTTGCATCTCTTCGGTTAACACCTGCAGCACAAGCTGCAATTGCTCTCTTTCTCTGATTTTGGATTGCGACAGTTGGTCAGACTGTTTAGCCACACTGGCTAGTTTTTCCTTCATTCGAGCGATTTCCTCTTTCAGGCTAGACAGCTGTTCTTGGCGGGTTTTAAGCGTTTGATCAATTATGGCGGCCTCTCCACGAATATCGAATAATTGCTCCTGATATTCTTTTATAGAACCCATTAACTGTCTTTCGGCTTCTTCTAGTGCTTTTGGATCACCCACTTTGGCTATGACCAGTAACAGGATTATGGCGCCAAAACCGCAGCTAATGACATCGAGAAAGGAAAGGCTTGCTTCGGGCAATTCTCTGCGCTGTCTCCTCATTGCAGCATATCCTCTAAACATCTCATTATGGCCAATCCCTTGATGGCGCAATAAACGCGCCTTCAGTATCTAAAGCTAACTGCCAATAAAGTGCCGCGGCCTCAGGGTCACCTTCCATG
>FLMP01000389.1_pt1 | contig 13589 bp, 6 predicted proteins | sample 887161 | NCBI WGS metagenome assembly FLMP01 (sample SAMEA4017660, study PRJEB14154) | seawater metagenome
TCAAGCTTCTTTTTCTTTGTGCCGGCTATTTTCCCAGAATTTTTAAGATTTTTTGGGCCGCTATAGCTGGCTGTGAGCCCCTTAACTATTCTTCGCTCAAAACGGATTTTCAGGTAGCGCTCGATGCTAGACATTTGATTCCAGTCGTTGGCCTCAATTAAGGTAATCGCCTTACCTTTTTCTCCAGCACGACCGGTTCGCCCAATACGGTGTATATGTTCATCTCCAGATAGCGCAAGGTTGAAATTGATAACTAACTCTACATTGTTAATGTCTAATCCGCGGGCTGCCAGATCGGTAGCAACAAGTATCTCTATGCTACCTTGACGAAATTTATGTATGATTTGTTTTCGGTCGCTTTGGGGTATCTCGCCGTGGATACAAGCAGATCGATATTTTTTAAAGCTCAGCAAGTTACTGAGTTGCTGGCACTGTATTCGGGTTTTACAGAAAATAAAGACTTTCTGTGCTTTCTCCTCATTGATCACCGCTTCAACCAACGCTTCTTTATGTTTTTTGTGATCACACAAAATAATTTGTTGAATGATTTGTGGAGGAAGTTGTCGAGAGGGATCAACTTCTATAAATTTTGGATCCATAAAGGTTGCTTTGATCCGCCCAAGCTCTTTGTGGTGAAGTGTTGCTGAAAACAGTAAATTTTGCCTCTCTTGGCTACAGCTTGCTGCAATCGTATGCATATCAATAGCAAAACCCATATCAAGCATTCGATCTGCTTCGTCTAATACCAGAATCTCTAGATCATTAAGATCGGGCGTCCCTCTTTCAATATGTTCCACCAGCCTCCCTGGAGTTGCTATGAGAATTTCTGGATTTTTTCTGAGAGTCGCCACCTGATATTTAAATGCCTCCCCTCCAATAATGAGACCGCATTTAATGTAAGTGAAAGATGCTAGCTGCTCTAGATAGTTTTTTGTTTGCAATGCTAATTCTCGCGTGGGAAGCAAAATAAGAGCACGAGTGCCAGACTGAGGGGCGTCCTGCATCAAGATGCGCTGCAATATAGGTAGTAAAAATGCCGCAGTTTTTCCGCTACCCGTCTGCGCTGACACCATTAGGTCTTTACCTTCTAGTATTAGTGGAATTGCTTGTTCTTGAACATCCGTAGTCTCAATTAAAGCCATTTTGTCCAAGGCTTTAAGGAGTTGTTTGTGTAGAGAAAGAGAGTGAAAAAGAGTCAATGGAGCCTTCCTGAGCTAATGTGTCTGATTTATGGTTAAGTTAAAATAATTAGTAACTTCTTAATATTTAAGCGGACTATTTTTTTCTACGATTAATAAAGTCTAGAGTTGTTGGGATTATATTTTTTATAGAAGAAAGCTTCCCCATCAGTTCTTCTCCCATTACCAACAGGCAGGGGGTTAGAGCAAGAGTTAGCAGAGTGGCAAACGCCAACCCTCCGGCAATCGCACTAGCCAGTTGTGTCCACCATTGTGTAGAGGGAGCACCAAAGCTAATACTGCGGTCAAAAAGGTCTATATTCATGGCCAGCACCATAGGCATTAACCCAAGGACGGTAGTAAAAGCCGTTAAAAATACAGGACGGAGCCTTCTTCGGCCGGTTTCGAGGGCAGCATCAATGGGATTGAAGCCATTTTTACGCATGCGATTATAGGTATCTATCAATACTATGTTGTTGTTAACTACAATACCGGCCAATGCGATAATACCTAGTCCAACCATGACTATTCCGAAGGGTTGCGCTGTTATGAGGAGTCCTAAAAGCACTCCTGTGGTAGAAAAAACGATAGCAGATAACACTAGAAGCGCTTGGTAAATAGAGTTGAACTGGGTAACCAAAACTAAAGCCATTAGTATTAATGCCGTCAAAAAAGCACCAAGAAGAAATTGCATGGCTTCCCGTTTTTCTTTATCTTCCCCTTTAAAATGGATGTATACCTGAGAATCCGGGTTAGTGGATTTTAAAATTTTCACCAGTGCTTTGAGTTGCGTATCTGGCAGCACATCTTCAGCAACATCGGCTTTTAATGTGATAGTTCGATGCGCGTTAACTCGGGTGATGGAGCCACTCTTTGGAGCCGGCTGTATGGTTACAAAATTTCTGATGGGAATCATCCCGGCCGCTGTGGAGATACGTAATTGATCCAATTGGCCTAAATGACGATCGCTGGCGGGGAATCTAACCATAACATCCACCTCATCATCGTTGTCATCTGGACGGTAATCCGTCACTTTTATGCCTGAGGTAACCATTCTTATTGACTGACCAAGTGTTGCTATGTCTGCGCCATAACGAGCAGCTAAAGCTCTATCAACTTCAATCTGCCATTCAATTCCTGGCAGGGGTAAATTATCTTCAATATCTACATAGCCGCCCTGATCCTCCATAAGTTGACGAATTTTTTTCACAGCAGGTGGTACTCGAGAAAAATCATAAGCATTAAATTCAAGATGTATTGGCTTGCCTGCTCCTGGACCATCTTTGGATTTACGAAATTCAAGTTTAATGCCTGGAATACCCGAAGTCAGTTCTCGCATTTCATTGAAAATCTGTACAGCGGGCCGCCTTTCATCCCAATTTAGAAATTCTAGTTGAATAGTTCCAATGACATCCGCTGCAGTATCTTTTCGATTCTCTTTGTTGAATGAGCGAGCATATACTGAGCGTATCTCTTTCATGCCTGATATTTGATCCTCTACTTTTCTGACAATCTTATCTTTTTCGTATATTGAAAGATCGCCTCTAGCTTGGATTTGAATTAAACCAAATTCAGGCTCAACTTCAGGGAAGAACTCGAGGCCTTTACTCAAGAATCCATATAAAATAAAAACACTTGTCATTACAGCAAGAGCTATTCCTAGGGTTTTTACCGGCATTTTCAAAAGTTTTCCCAGAAACCAGATATATTTTTCTGTGATAGGCCCACTAACTGCCTTGCTCGCTATTTTGTTTTTTTGGTTAATAGCTTTGCCCAACACAGGAATAAAAATTAACGCCATGGATAAAGAGGCAATTAAAGCAATGATTACTGTGATGGGCAAAAATTTCATAAACTCTCCCACCATGCCAGGCCAAACAAGCAACGGCATAAAGACTGCGAGGGTAGTGATGGTCGAGGTGGTTATTGGCCAAGCCATTCGTTTCGCTGCAGAGAGGTAGGCCTCTTGCGGCAGCATCCCTTCATTCATTCGCCTGTCAGCTAGCTCAACTACAATGATTGCACCATCAACTAACATACCAACCACAAGGATAAGGCTAAATAGAACTACAATGTTAAGAGTGTAACCGAGAGTATTTAATACAAGTATTGCTGCAAGAAAGGAGCTCGGTATCGCAAGACCAACTAGCAAAGCAGAACGAAATCCTAGGGCAGCAATCATGATAATAACAACAAGAATGATTGCTGAAAGAATGTTGTTTTGTAGGTCGTTCAGCATGGCTCTAATTTTGTTTGATTTGTCTTGCATGTAACGCACTTCTAGCGAAGCTGGTAGTAATTTTCGTTCGGCTTCAACAAGTTCTCTGACATCATTAATGGTTTCAATAATGTTAGCGCCAACTCGCTTCTTGATTTCTAACGTTACGGCAGCCTGTCCTCCAACTCGTGCAAAACTTGACGGATCTTTATAGCTTCGTTTGATGCTAGCAACTTCGCCAAATGTGACCACGCGATCGCCTTCGACTTTGACCGGCATACTTAACGCGTCTTCCATATTTTCGATAACACCTGGTACTTTGAGCACCAGTCGACCAGCTCCGGAGTCTAATGCTCCAGCTGCCACTAAAAGATTGTTATTGCGGATAAAAGAGAAAAGCTCCTCATATTTTACTTGGTACGTCTCCATGACAGCTGGATCTACCACTATCTCAAGAATTGCTTCTCGATCACCGCCAATGTTTGCCTCTAAGACGCCGGGTAATGATTCAATCCGATCCTTTAGGGATCGAGCGATCCCAACTAAGCTGGTTTCAGGCACAGGGCCAGATAAGGAGACAGTCAGCACAGGAAATAAAGCCACATTTATCTCTATTACATCTGGCTCATCTGTATCGTCTGGAAGTTCCGTTTTGGCTGTATCGACTTTTTCTCGCACATCTGATTTAGCTTTTTTACTATCAAATCCTGCACTAAATTCAAGTTGAACTGAAGCGTATCCCTCTCCAGAAGTGCTCCTCATTTCCTTCAGTCCTGTTATGGATTGTAATTCTTTTTCCATCGGTTTAACGAGTAGTCGTTCGGCGTCCTCTGGTGAGATGCCTTCATGTCTCATAGAGACGTAAATAAACGGAATAGCAATGTCTGGCTCAGCCTCTTTGGGTATATTCTGATAGGCAGTGGCGCCAAAAATTAAAACAAATAGTAAGCCAAGAAGAACAGTTCTACTGCGTGAAAATGCGAGATCAATGATCGTCATCGGAATAACAGCCTCAAGATGGGGGAACCCCTTTCACAGATTCACCCTCATTAACAAATCCGTGACCCTGAGTGATAATTCGCAGCGTATGAGGCAGGCCTGTTATCCAAATTCCTTTTGCTTCTGTACGCAGGAGCTGAACGGAATGGAAATTAACTAGGCCTTTTTCAGTTATAGATTTTACTCCCACATTACCCTGGACATCCAAGGAAAGACTTGCTGCGGATATAAAGTGAGCAGTCACATATCCTGTGGTGATATGCATTCTAGCACTAGCCCCAGACTTAAGCGTTCTAGCAGGATTGATTAGTTCTGCCTCCACCTTGAAGCTATGGGTTTTTTCGCCTCCAGCGTTGGCAATATAACTGAGTTTGCCTTTAGCTTCCTGTCCGTCTAGCAGGTGAACCTTGACCGCTTGCCCAAGACGTAGTTTTCCGACACTTTGTTGTGAAACATAACCTACCGCTTTGACTGTTGATTCATCTAAAATAAGAGCGAGAGCGTCCCCTTTTTCGACATGACTTCCAACTTCCACCATACGGTCTTCCAGTACTCCGCTAAATGGTATTTTAATTAAGATATTTCCTCGTTCTGACACCATCTTTCTAAGGTTCTTTTCAGCTATTGCAGCTTCATTGCTGGCTGTCTCGAGCTTAGGCTTTATGGAGGGATTGCTGAGCGCTAGTTCCCGTAGTTGTGATTCTTTATCTTTAGTCGCCGTCAGTTTTGCTTTAGCGCTAAAAAATTGAGCCGATCGATCTGCTGTAGCTAACCTAAAAAGAAGAGATCCATCTGCAAAAAAAGAGCCTTTTTCTCCTATAATTTTTAGCACATGCGCCGCAGTATGCGATCTGATTGTTATTTTTCTCAAGGGCCTTATATCACCTTGCACAACAATTTCATCTGAAATTTCTTGTGAGGTAATCTCTGTGGCTTCTACAATCATTTTTTGCTTTAGGTCGGATAAATTTGATGAGTCGGGCACCTGAGTAGCAGAGAATAATCCACTAAGCATCCATAGCGCGACTACTGAGCTTATTATTAGTGAAAAGCGAATCGATTTTTTCATAATTATCTTTTAAGTATATTATTAAGTTATTCGATTAGCGCCCTAAGGGGCAAGTCTTTCGGCTCCCTACCGAAAGGCTGTTTTATCGGTAACGGGGAGATGTATTATGCAATACCTCTTATATTAAGAAGTGACCGAGGTTGTTTTATATGCTCATAATAGTATGGCCAAGCTTTTAATAAAATAATTATTAAAGCACAGAGAAAAGATTTACTAATGGCAGCGTTAAATTTGGCTATAATTCAAACATATTAGATAATAAATTATTGGGGTTATGATGCTTTTTCGAACTAGAAAAATGATTAGCGCTAGGGACTTAAATTCAAACGGCACTTTATTTGGCGGCCGAGTTCTGGCATGGATTGATGAAGAAGCATTTATATTTGCGACTTGTCAAATTGGCTCTGAAAAATTAGTCACTAAGCTGATTTCTAGGGTTGAATTTGTTTCCACAGCTAGAATTGGAGATATTGTCGAAATAGGTACCGAGCTAATCAGTCTCGGGACGACTTCGTTAACGCTATCCTGTGTTGTTAGAAATAAAAAGACTACCAAGGTTATCACCCAGGTTTCTGAATTAGTTTTCGTTCATGTTGATGAGGATGGTGTTCCGTCGCCGCACGGGATCACAAAACCTATTGATGATGTTGTGTCTAGCGGAAGAGGCTTTACGGCATAGCCTCTTTCTTTGATCCAAGCATGTTGAGAACAGCAACAAAATTTAGCTAGCTGGCATTTATTTTATGAAAAAACTTTCTCAGAATGAATATTTGGTAAAACGTCACAGGGCAGAGGTTGTTGAAGCCGATGGTTTTGGCGACAAAGTGTTATACCTTCCTGATGGAACTTACTTTAAGTTATTTAGACGTAAGCGATTAATTTCGTATTCGTTAGTTTTCCCATATGCGAAACAGTTTGCGCTAAACGCATTAAAACTAAAAAAACTTGGTATCCCCACCGTAACAGTTATCGATGTTTATCGTATCCCTTCAGTGCAGCGAACAGCTGTGCACTATGATGCTCTGGAGGGTTGCATACTGAGTTCTTTATCTTGTAAATTTGATGAGGATTTAATGTTTAAATTTGGTGAGTTCCTCAGATATCTTCACGATAACGGCGTCTATTTTCGCTCACTTCATTTTTCTAATGTGGTTCTTACCCCAGAAAATAACATTGGTATTATTGATATCGCTGACATATATTTCAAGGAGTTTTTAACTCGCTCGCTCTCTTTGAGGTTAAGAGTCAGAAACTTCAAGCATATTTTTAGGTATGCAGAAGACCAAAGAATTTTAAGCGAGAGGTTGGAAGCTTTTGAAAAAGGATATGAATCTAGAGGCCAATCAGTTGTTACACGTCAGATATTAGAAAATATGTGCATGAAAGATTTCAAATAATACTCTACGCAATCTACTTACCTCCTTCTTTTGCCAACACACCCAGCTAAACAATTATAGGATGAATTTTCGGGGTGATGTAGTTTTTATTCCAAGAAATGGTGCCCAGAGACGGAATCGAGCCGCCGATAGGAGGATCATAAGGTCTGTCGATGATATTGTGCCTAGCGGAAGAGGTCTTGCTGAATAGCCCCCATCCTGCGAGCCCAAGGTCTCACTGAGCCTCTAGCTGTTGACAGATTTTTAGATGCCCTCAGTGCTTCTGCCTTACTTTCATAGTTACCGTATATGACGCTAAACCATTGACCATTGTTTCTTTTGTGCTTAAAGACATGCAATTCTTTCAAGCCTTTGTATTGTTGGATATATTTTATGGCTGCTTGTTCTGTTGAGACTCCAATGAGTTGCAAGCTGTAGTTGCTAGGATTCTTAGAGTTTATCCAGTTTCGACCTGATGTCGCTGCTGGAGAGAGAGCCTCTACCGCAAAGAGGGCTACTTGTTTGGCAGAATCAAATAAATCCTTTTGAACGGCATCCAATTTACGGATCCAAGGTTTTGTTGAACCGCTGGCGATTATCATCTTGGATGCCTCGAGCGCCTCTGCCTTGCTTTTGTAATTGCCGTATATAACGCTAAACCACTGAGCATTATTCTTTTTACTTTTAAAGATGCGTAGTAGCTCTGAGTATTGTTGATACCGGATATATTCTTTTGCCGCCTGTTCTGTTGAGACCCCAATGAGCTGCAATGTATAGCTATCTGATTCTCTAGAGTTGATCCAGTCTTGGCTTGAAAGCATGGTCAAAGACGTTTTCCGTAACATCTCTGTTAGTGGATTTTTTGAAATGCTAGTTTTTTCATAAGTAGCAACAGACAAGTGTGGCACCTTTGCTTTATTGCGATTAGCTCCTCGCCTTGGTGTCTGAGTGGGTATGCCGACTAAATCAAATGTCCACGAAAGATTAAGATAAATGCTGTCACTGTATGCGTTCAGCGACCCTGGCTCTTTTCTCTTTTCAAAGCCAAGGGTGGCATCAAGGTTGTCTTGAGAAAATACTTCGACACCCAGCCCAATTTTCCAGTCAGTATTGGATGCATTGCCTGTCTGTAAGTTATAAATGGGATGATTTGTGATGTCCTTTTGTGAAACATAAGACATTTTTGCATCAGATACATCTGTTATACCAAAGCCATACTCTAGTTTTGCAAAGGGCTTGATAGTCGTGTCGTTTAATTGGAATGCATAATGCATATCTGCCCCAGCAGAAATTCTAGTATTGATCATATATTGATCTTCAAAAGTTAACGCTGTGTAAGCGCCACTTTCGCTGAATTCATCAAACTTTGTATAAGACATATCGATCTTGCCATATGGAGAAATTGCCCAACTATTTTTGCCGCCTTTACGACTGCCATTAAGTTCTAGAGCTCTTAGCGATAGCGATCCATATAGTTGATTTGCATCACGATCACCCTTAAGGATGCTGAGTTCATCTGTGCGGGTGGTATCGTATTTTAGGTGCCCATATCCAAGAGCAGCCTCAAGAATGGATTCGTTATATCCAGGGAAGGCGCCATAGAGAGACAGACTATAATTGTCAGACTGAATCTTTGTTTTATCTTCCCCAATATCGGTCTTATCTTTCCCTATACCTAACGCCACCCCTAGTAGTCCCATATTATTTTTTAAGGGTTTATCCATACCTAGATGGAGGGATTTATTTTTAGACTCCATAGAGGACGAGTTAGTTTTTCCAAGAGTAATTTCGCCGCTACTCCAGAATGACCAGTTGCCTATCAGTGGCCCAAAGGTTGGATTTAGGCTACCTATGGCGCCATCCCTAATTTTTGCTGCTTTATTAATGGCAACATTTTGAAGAGTAGATGTAAGATCGATACTGCTCATCTCGCCTTGAGCGCTTTCAGCTTGAGCTGTATTTTGGAGTTGACTGTTATTGCATAATGATCTGTTTTTCATAGATGTAGGAGTGATTTCAGAGGTAGTTTTGCTAGGATCTGACTGCTCTTCATAGATGCTGGTGAACAGATCCTGCTGGATCGCAGTATAGCTACGAATCTGCGGACTGAGCTTGGCGAGCGTTGGAGGCATATTTTTCAGTGCAGCAAGTGCTCTCGCTTTGGTCTCAAAGTCCCCATAAATAACACTAAACCACTTGCCGCCACTGTTTTTATTTTGAAAAATATGTAAACCTAATAGAGCCTGATAGTTTCTGATATAAAGAACTTTTGCCAGCGGATTAAAAGCTTCTTCTGTTGCAACCCCATCAAGTTGCAAGGTGTAATGGTTGGAATCTCTGCTCTTTATCCAGTCTCGGCTTTGCTTGACAGAATCCGTCATAACTTGCTCGATTTGAGAAGATTTTAATTCTTTTTTTGTTGGCGTATTAATTAAATTCCCAGTTTCCTTGAAGCACTGTTGTTTGGTAGCTTTGCTTTCAACAGCTCCTGTTAACGGCCCTTGAGGTGCTGGCGTAGTGTTCATGATCGAATTGAGCGCTTCATTTTTAAAACGAACTTTGATGCCCTGATAAGAGGTTTTCTCGCTACCTTTATTACGGTCTAGCCAGCTTAATCGATGATGAATGGCATCAATATTAGTGTAACTCCATCGACTAGCAATATCTTGAGTTGCTTTTAAGCTATCTACAACATCTTGCTTAAGAGTCGGATCAGTCAAGGTCTGCTCTTTTATGGTGACGATCCAGTCTTCAGTGTCACTCGCACCGGTATCATCTGTCGCAGTGATAGTGATTTCATAGGTGTTGTTGCTGTTGCTATCCACTGGGTTATTCCAATCACGCGCCACCATAGTCACCACTCCGGTGGAGGAGTTGATGCTAAAATCGTCCGCGTCGTTTCCACTGATTGTATAAATCATCGGAGTGACCGGCGTGCCAGTAAGATTGGGGGTTATGCTCGTGTAGACGGTGCCTTCCTCAATAGCAATATCATCAATACCAGTAATGCTAAATTCACCTAAATTGACGACAGTGACAACCCAGTCTTCAGTGTCTGAATTACTGTCGGTATCTGTTGCAGTGATGGTTAGCGAGTAAGTGTTATTCGTGTCGTTATCCACGGGATTCTCAAAATCACGCGCCACCATAGTCACCACTCCGGTGGAGGAGTTGATGCTAAAGTCCGCGGCATCAGTGCCGCTGATAGCATAAGTGACAGCTCCAACAGGTGAGCCGTTCACAACGGGGGTTACACTCCCGTAGCTAGCACCTTCATCAATGTTGACATCATTGATTGATTGAAGTGTAAGTCCTGCTTCAGATACATCGGCTATCGTGACAACCCAGTCTTCAGTGTCTGAATTACTGTCGGTATCTGTTGCAGTGATGGTCAGCGAGTAAGTGTTGTTGGAACCTGCATCTGCTGGTTCTTCATAGTCCTTCCCTGTCATAGTGACGACGCCAGTGGAGGAGTTAATCGAAAACTGGCTAGAATCGTTGCCACTGAGTGCGTAAGTAACACCAACAATAGGTGTCCCAGTAATATTAGGAGTCACACTGGTATAAGTGGTGTTTTCATTAATGGTGACATTAGAAATAGTGTCGATGGTAAAATCAACTGCCTCGTTTATGTCTACTACCGTTACGGTCCAGTCTTCGGTGTCGGTATTGGCGTCTTCATCGGTGACGGTGATCACAAGGTCATAAGTGTTACCGGTGTCGCTATCTACAGGGTTCTCAAAATCACGCGCCACCATGGACACCACACCAGTAGAGGAGTTAATAGTGAAGTCAGCAGCATCAGTCCCGCCGATAGTATAGGTGACCGTGCCGATGGGTGTCCCGGTGAGCGCCGGAGTCACACTAGTGTAAGCAGCGTTCTCATTGATATTTAAATCAGCGATAGGGTTAATAGTAAAGCCGGAGGCTTCCACGACATTTAACACCGTTACGGTCCAGTCTTCGGTGTCGGTATTGGCGTCTTCATCAGTAGCGGTAATAGTGAAGGAGTAAGTGTTACCGGTGTCGCTATCTACAGGGTTCTCAAAATCACGTGCCACCATGGACACCACACCAGTAGAGGAGTTAATAGTGAAGTCAGCAGCATCAGTTCCGCTAAGAGTGTAGGTGACCCCAACAATAGGTGTCCCAGTGATGTTAGGAGTTACACTGGTATAGGCAGCGTTCTCATTGATAGTAACATTAGAAATTTCATCGATGGTGAAACTAACTGGTTCATTTACATCCGCTACCGTCACGATCCATGGCTCAGTATCATATCTCCCGGCTTGATCTGTGGCTCGGATGGTCAGTGAATAAGTGTTGTTGATGTCGCTATCTACAGGATTTTCAAAATCACGCGCCACCATAGTCACTACTCCGGTGGAGGAGTTGATGCTAAAGTCGGCGGCATCAGTCCCGCCAGTGATAGTGTAGGTAAGAAAACCAGAAACAGAGCCAGTGTACCCCGGGGTGACACTGGTATAGGCAGCGTTCTCATTAACACTGACATCAGCAATGGCATTGAGTGTGAAAGCCGATCCTTCAGACACTTGGGTTACCGTGACAACCCAGTCTTCGCTATCGTTGTTTCCGTAAGTATCGGTCGCGGTAATAGTTAGCGAATAAGTATTGTTAGCGCCACTGTCCACCGGATTGTCATAGTCTCGCGCCACCATGGACACCACACCAGTAGAGGAGTTAATAGTGAAGTCAGCAGCATCAGCTCCGCTAAGAGTGTAGGTGACCGTACCGATGGGTGAGCCTGTGAGTGCTGGGGTTACACTGGTGTAGGCGGTTCCTTCAGCAACAGATACATTGCTAATAGCATTAATTGTGAAGTCTGTTGTAGCCTGTGTAATGACACGAATGTAGTCACCTTTTTGACCGTTGGCGGTACCAACTCTTAATGTTTTGTCATCAGAACCAATACTAATCCAGTCACCAGCAGATGTAGAGCTAGAGGTGTTGTTGCCATAAATGGATCCGAATTCAAAAGCACGCTTGCTGGCAGGGCTAGTAGGGTAGGTGGCGCCAGATTTTGAAACCCCCGTTCGAAATATAGTGTTGGATGAACTGGTATATATACCAAGAATTTTATTTTGAAATACTATTTGCCCTATTTTGTTCTGTCTATCTGAATTTGAATGATCATCGTTCAGGAATACTAAATAGGAGTTAACCGGAAAATTTGCAGTGTTCCGACTGGCTGAAGTGTTTGATTCGCCACTATTGACGGCGTTATAGGTTGGCAGCTGGACAGTGTTAATATTTTCACGCTCAAGGACGACAATAAAGTCATATCCGGAACTAGATCGTTGACCATTGCCACATGAATCATCGCGAGAACACAAGTTGGTTGCAGTGTGCTTTTCTTCTACATAGCTGTTGACGCTGGTAATGCCATAATCTGCATTCGCGGACAATGGAATTAGAAAAAGTAGACATAAAAGAAATATAGTCTTGAAGCGGTCATTTGTTCCGAAAAATCCAATACAACCCATTTTTCGGAGCCACCTTAAAATTAACAATTTGCCCGTTCAATTTTCAAATCACTGATAATGAGCTCACTGTATTTTTAGCAATTAAGTAGATTTTATCAAAAAAATTGAAGGAAGAGCAAGCAGGATAATGATTGTTGCTGTGAGTAGTGTTTTTATTTCCCTAACTCATCCTTTAGTTTTTTCTTACAAAGGGTAATTTAACTTAGCTTAGTTTGATTTTGAGGTATAAAGATTTCATCTTTTTAATACAAGATGCTTATTTACGTATTTTCAATTTCAGCTATTTTGTATGGGGGTGGGTACTATTAATAACAAGGAAGCGGAATATAGCCCCCCATGCCCTAAATTTAGTCTATATTTTAGTCTACATTTGAAAGTTTTATTATGAAGAAGGCTTGAAAGCCAACGGTAGTAGTGGGTACAGAGAGGTATAAAATAAACGTGGTGCCCAGAGACGGAATCGAACCGCCGACACGAGGATTTTCAATCCTCTGCTCTACCAACTGAGCTATCTGGGCGTAATAAAGATGAAACAATGGACCTGCAAAAAGAAGCGCGTATTAAACCTCCTCATCTTTGTATCGTCAATAGTATCGCAGTAAATTACTTTGAAGTGGACAAATACCCTTCAGCTTGATCAATTTCTTCGCCCGAAAAAAACTTATCTCTTTGTTCATTTAGATAGGTTCTCGCTGTGAGGTCCATCATATTTAAATGCTTCTCATTAATCAGCCGAGTTTGATGCTCTAGCCACTCATCCCAAGCTTCCTTAGAAATGTTATCAAAAATCTCAAGTCCTTTGGGTCCTGGAAAGGGTTGGGTGTCAAGACCTTTTGATTCCTTGCCTATTTTTTTACAAAACACCATACGTGCCATAAGTTAACCTCTTTTTTGTTTAATTTCACCTAGTAGGCTTGCTATAGGTTTGGCTATGCCGATCTCTAATGGTGTGTTGGGGTTATACCAGAGAGTGTCCTGCTTAGCTAAAGCACTTTGAGGATCACATTCTATCATGACTGGCTGGTAATCTAGATGAAAGTGGCTAAAAGTATGACGTTTAGTTGGAAGTATTGTCCATGATTTTGCGGACTGATTAAGGTGCTCGCAAACAATAGAGATGTCTTTTTCATCGTCACATTGAGGGAACACCCATAGCCCGCCCCAAAGTCCTTTAGACCGGCGTTTTTGTAGTAAAAATTCACCACTTGAATTAGAAATCATCAGAAAAAAACAAGTTTTTGTGGG
>FLMP01000394.1_pt1 | contig 13471 bp, 12 predicted proteins | sample 887161 | NCBI WGS metagenome assembly FLMP01 (sample SAMEA4017660, study PRJEB14154) | seawater metagenome
GACTCACTGAGAGAATTTGTCACTCGTGATTAATCGTAGATAAACAACAACAGCAATTATCTTAGAGGGTTAATAGTTATGGATATAAATAACATTCATAACAACATCCCTAGGACAACCTTTACCCACCTCGAATAGTCCTCTCTCCTCCCCTTTATTACGGTAACTAAGATTCTCTCTAAGATAAACCTAGGTACCGGAATTGGGGAGGTAGTGGGAACGGACCCCGATCGCGTAAGCGAGGAAGGGGTGCGTGAGCACGATGGAGGGGGATGATGGAGGTATAGGAGAAGGGACAGCGCAGCGTCCCTCTCCCCGTGTTGATTAGTGTATACCAAACCACCCCACCACTTTTCTTTCTATAGGTGGGGTGGTGGTTTTAAACGCCTAGAACCCTCTTTAAACCAACCTAAAGAACTTCTTTTGCTTGTGTTCGTTGGGTTTCTTGAACTCCTCAACCAATCCGTCCTTTATAAGTGCTCTTAGGTTGCGCCTTACAGTCGCCTCGGGAAGCTCGAGGTCCGCATAAGAGATCCCTTCACTGCCTTTATGCTCAAGCATCTCAAGGATCTCTTGGCGATGGCCATTCTTGTCACCTTTGGACGACTCCCCCACCACCTTCATATCCAGCTCATAACCACTGAAATCAAAGCTGATGATTGGACTCGTCTTGGGCGCCGGCCAGTCTCGTAACACCATGTCGACCACAACCCTTCGATCCTCCTTGTCGGGCCTAAGGAAGAACATGGAGTCAAAGAACCCAGCCTTAGCACTGGCTCCTCTAGCAGCATCAACAACCTGTTTATCTTTTCCTCCTCCCTTGGCGGTGTGATCGACAATCATGATAGCCGCCCCAGTCTCCTCAGCGAGGCCCTGGAGATCTCCGAGCTCCTTTGAAGTGCTATCGTTGGAGTTCTCTTCGGAAAGCCATCCAGTGCGATATAGGGAATCGATCACGACAAACTTGTAATTATTGTTGTTAATCAATTCCTTAATCTCATCGATTCGGGGCAATCTTTTTGTCCCTCTTAAACACTGGAAATCGAGGTTCTGAGGGGTGTCCGGTGCCACAATCGACAGACGCTTCCTGAATGAATTCAACTTCAACTCGTAGTCGAGGTAACACACAGGAACGTTAAAGACGTCCTTACCGATGAAGGAATCCCCGTTAGCGACAGCATAGGCCATCGCCAATGAGAACCACGTCTTATAGGTCTTTGCACCACCGATAACACTAACCACCTCTCCCTCCCGAAGCATCCCATCAATAATGGTGGGAGCATCAAGGGCTCTGATTGACTTGTCATCAGGTAACCAGACATCGCTACCGTGAAGAATTCTCCAATCGAATGGCACCCTCTTTTTCTTCTTAGGTTCAACTTGTGTGCTCATCGGTATTGTTATTGTTGAATGGATTGAAGCGTTGGTTTTGTTGTTCTTTGATCCAAAGAAGGACGTGATAAGCATTGAAACCTGTGGCGATTTGAACGAAGTCAAAGACATCACCGTGCTCTTCTGTGCCGTGGTCTTTCCACTTTCTTCCCCCATCAAACACTGAGAAGCTTGGGGTTACGTCGTCTCTTAATGGACTCTGACAGGACTCCATGGGTTCACCTGGAAGACCGAGGTCCTCCCAAGCTTCATAGATCCTGTAGGCTTGTTTGAGGTAATCGAAGTCATTCTGGATTGCGGCCTTAGGCTTTGTTGTTATTTCCCTTTCAACCTTGGTAACTGTCCTTGGCTTTGGTTTCTCCTGAGGAAGCGTCGGCAGATTCCCCCAACCATCGGGCCACTTAATCTCCTCAAAGGCGATCTCAAGAGGCTTAGCAGCGACAACTGTTTCATAGCTCATCCCATTGGGGTGTTTGCCTGCAATCAAAGTGTAACTCCTATCAGATCTCCACTCACCTATTGGCTCACCTGAAGCATCCTTAAGATGAGTCATCGGAGGGATCTTTTCATCATATATGGTCACCCATAGGTTTGCTCCTCGTCGCCCTTTGGTTCTCAGAGTCTCCTCCAAAAAGGGGTTAACACGAAGGAACACGCGCATGGCTTCCTCACAGTCGAAATCAATCGAACAGATCCCCCCTGAGGGAGCCCCAAGCGACACTGCGATCGCCGAGGCTCCTTCGAGGAGGTTTTGGTATGCTGAAGTTCGGGTGTCTTCGAATGTCTTTTCTGGCCACCCTTTGACCATGGTTGCTTTGGTGCCTTCCTTGATTGGCAGCAAAACAGCTTCCCGACCAAGAGCCTGAAGAATGGCTTGTGGGTCCTTCTTCATTGTTGACCCTCCTTGGTGGATGTTGTTATTGAAGCAAAAATCAACTCCTCGAGTGACTTCCGGCTGATCAAACGCACTCCACGGGATTTCCCATGTGAGGTTAATGATGCGGCCTCGATTTGATCCTCACGAATGAGTTCAAAGACCTTACTTCTTGAGAGCCCATAAAGGGCTTGGACTTGCTCAACTCGGAGCCACTTAGGGCTAACGGTTGACGTATCGTTTGTTGCTTCTTCGAGGAAGCCAATATGAGTTGTGGTATTCACATTGTGGAACCTCTCAAAGTCCTTATGCTTTCAAACAACTACCTGAAATCCCCTAGCATTTTGTCTCCACACCCGACCAATTTTAGGCAAACACCGAGTAATTAGCCCCTCTCCCGGAGCTATTTTAGGTATTACCTGTCCCGTTGTCCTACGACTTCTCTGGTATCATGTTCAAAGCGATTTGAGTAAGCTCACCCAGAGAACCCTTAGGGAAGGATAGGGGCTCAAATGCTTCTTGCTTCATCCACCATTCAACGATTTTACGCCCTTCAGTATGGAGAGCTTCGGTTAAAAACGTAGAACCTGTCTTCTCCTTTAAACGGCCCTCTATTTCTTCTTGGTTAAGCTCCTTTTCTCCTAGATGGGTATCCTTGACATAGGAACTGTATGACGATTTAAGAGCAGTTTCTTTTTGATCAGGAATGCACAGACGCATGAACGGACTAAAGTTTTGATTTATTGTGTCTCTGCCGTCATTATTTTTCGGCCAGGCCCCTAATCTGAAGTCCACACCAACCTGTGAAAGGTTCTCTTCGATCTCCTCACGAGGACAAATGGTTGCCGCTCGGATTCTCGCATCGCTCGCCTGCCAGATTTTGTATGCCTTATCAACGCCATCGTTAGGATTGTCTTTGGCCATGAAGCCGCCCAGAGCCACCATTAACGCAAGGACATCGGGCGATGGAGTATTCTTCTTTAACCGGGCTTCAATCTGATCCGTGAACCAGCCCAGTTGAATAAAGAAGTCTTGTTCTGCAAAGGTGCTCGTATCGCCTAGCAAAGCCTGATCCTCTGCTTCCACGACACTCCTAAATAGGGCCGCGATATCCTTTGCATCCATTTCCGTATTCTCCGCCATTCACAGAGCCATACATCCAACAATGTAGATGTCATCACGAAAGCTCATGAAACCTCTTCAAACCTTACCTTAAGGTGTATCACTTTGTGTATCACTCACCCTATTTGGGAAACTTGAAAACACGACAACTAACTGCACAACAGAGAGTTAAAAACATGGCAGAGGGGGTGGGATTCGAACCCACGGTAGCTTTCACTACGTCGGTTTTCAAGACCGGTGCATTCGACCACTCTGCCACCCCTCCGCGATTGGAGTAATCTTTCTTAACTCTCATAGTTTGGCAAGAAAAGATGCGCTACTTTTTCGAGAAAAAGGTGAGACTTGCCCACACCGGCCTCTCCCGCTTATCTCGATTCGACTATGAGCAAAGCAGTTCTCTTATTTTCCGGACAAGGTGCCCAAAAAGTAGGCATGGGTCGCGACCTTGTCGAAGCCTACCCAACCGCCCTTTCTCTCTTTGAAAAAGCTGACGAGGTTCTAGCACGTCCTCTCACCCAAATTATGTTTGAGGGACCCAGTGAAGATCTGACCCGGACGGGTAATTGCCAACCCGCTCTCTTTCTTCACGGCTTAAGCCTTTTAGCGGTTCTTCAGGAAAAGGTTCCCTCCTTGGAACCCGTCGCCGCCGCCGGGCTCTCACTCGGTGAAATGACTGCTCATGCCGCTGCTGGATCATTCGCGTTCGAGGACGGACTTCGCTTGGTCGCACGACGCGGAGAACTCATGGATGAAGCATGCTCTGCCACCTCCGGCACGATGGCGGCCATGATTGGAGGCTCCGAAGAAGACGTTCGCCGACTTGCTTCGGATTGCGATGTCGATGTCGCCAATCTCAACTGCCCGGGCCAACTTGTCCTTTCTGGAAAGGTCGACGGCATCGAAAAAGCAGTCTCGCTCGCTAAAGAATACGGACTGCGTATGGGCAAGAAGCTCAGCGTCGCCGGTGCCTACCACTCCCGCCTCATGTCTGGAGCGCAAGAAAAGCTCGCAAACGCGCTCGTAAAAGCCGAGATCGGCACCCCATCGATCCCCGTCATTTCAAACTTTCTCGCGGAAGCTGCACAAGGGCCTGATGCCATCCGAGCCTCCCTCACCCAACAAGTAACAGGATCGGTGCGTTGGATCGAATCGATGCAACTGCTTCGTAGCCAAGGTCATGATCTCTTCATTGAACTCGGCCCAGGTAAAGTTCTTGCGGGCTTGATGGCACGTATCGACAAAGAGGCGAAAATCATCTCGATCGATGATGCCTCCAGTCTGGAAGTCGCCGTTGAGGAACTTCAGAACTTCTAAATCGAGGGCTCTTAAAAAAAGTGGCAACAGAGGCAAAATAAGTATTGCCCAAATCCGGCGATCGCCATAGCTTCCGGCCGTCCTAACCAGATGCGGAGCGGTAGCTCAGTTGGTTAGAGCGCCGGCCTGTCACGCCGGAGGTCGCGGGTTCGAGTCCCGTCCGCTCCGCCATTCTAACCCTTGTTTCACAAGGGTTTTTTTGTGCTCTACTCAAAATTTAACCTTCGCAAGAAAAGATCACTTGCTGTGAAAATCTCATTCACCAGGGTCCCTATCTTACTCGAAACCGGGACTCCTTATTATCTCCCCCATGCTTCCTGTCTAACAGTTGATGCCGAGCTTGAGCTTCCAAAGTCTATCGTTCACCCCAAGGCACTCGTCACTCTAACCTCAGACCCTGATTGCCGATTTCGTTATAAAAGAGTAGGGCTGGAAGTTTCATCCCATTCCAATGCGCCATCCACTGCGCGCTTGCTCCTGTTCTGCTCAACGTCGCGCACATTGGAAAACCTCTGTTCCGGTGCCCACCACTGTCTTATTAAAGATTGCTATTCATGTGATTTTTAAAGATTCATTGTAGGAAATTCAGCCCCATATGCAGATTCCGAATGAAAGTCAGGAAAGCATTACGGCAAATATCGTTTCACGGTGCTGGAAGAAACTTTCAATCCGGAAGCAATTTCTTCTCCCAAAATTTTCGTCATTTCCCTCTCCCCTATTTCCCTTCATTCTCAGCCCCATGCGATTCTTAGTTGCCACCCTATTCCTGTCTCTCTCGATTCTTCACGCCAATGAAATCCCCAAGAAGGAAGCGGAAAAGAAAGAGGAAGCTAAAAAAGTCATCCAGGAAGACAGCGTCACCATCGATGGAAAAAAGATCGATTACCGCACCACCGCTTCCACGCTTCAGCTAAAAACGGACGACAGCAAGGACCGCGCCTCCATCTTCCACGTCGCCTACGAGCGACTTGGGATCAAAGATCGCGTCAAGCGCCCCGTCCTCTTTGCCTTCAATGGCGGCCCCGGTTCATCGGCCGTCTGGCTTCACCTCGGCGCTCTTGGGCCAAAAATCGTCCCCACTTCCGAGGACGGCACTAAAACCCTTCCCCCACCCCAGGCGGTGATCCCAAATGTGAACTCGATCCTCGATGTTGCCGATCTCGTGTTTATCGACCCTGTTTCCACCGGCTACTCCCGTCCTGCGGGCGATGCGAAAGCAAATCAGTTTCATGGCGTCGACGAAGACATTGAATCTGTCGGCGACTTCATCCGCCGTTGGACCACTGAGAACGACCGGTGGGCTTCACCCAAATTTCTCCTTGGCGAAAGTTACGGGGGCATCCGGGCCGCGGGCCTCTCGAATCACCTCCAAGAAAAGTATGGCATGTCCCTCAATGGCGTCGTCCTTCTCTCCCCGCTCATTGATTACCGCACCCTGCGGAGCGCACAAGGCGATGACCTTTCCTATTCCATCTTCCTTCCGGGGATGACCGCGACCTCCCACTACCACAAGAAGATCACGGGAAATCGAGATACCCTCGTCAAGGAAGCCTATGACTACGCCTTTGGTCCTTATGCCACTGCCCTCATCAAGGGAGCTGCCATTTCCGCTGAGGAAAAAAGCGCCGTCGCCAAGAAACTCTCCGCCTTCACCGGCCTCCCGCCCTCTCTTTTCGAGGATACGAACCTCCGCCTCAGCAGCTCTCGTTTCCGCAAAGAACTCCTCAGAGAAGAAGGAAAAGTGATCGGCCGTTTCGACGCCCGCACCGCCTGGCCTCTCGTCAACAAAAGCGAAGACTATGCTGCTTACGACCCCTCCTATTCGGTGGTCTATGGCGCTTTCGCGACCGGGATGAATGACTACCTCAGCCGCACTCTCAACTGGGAAGGTCACCATCCCTACAATATCCTGTCCCGTTCCGTCCAACCGTGGAACTGGGGACCTAGAAACACCATCACCAACATGTCCCGTCACGTGGAGAATGCTCTGCGTAGCAACCCTGATCTCCGCTTCCTCGTGATGAGCGGTTACACCGATCTCGCCACGCCGGCCGCCAACATGCAGCACAGTATCAGCCATCTCTTTGGCATTCCCAACGATCGCCGAAAGGCTATCGAATTCACGTTCTATGAAGCCGGTCATATGTTTTATCTCAACCAACCTGATCTAAAAAAGATGCGCACGGACCTTGTCAAATTCATCACCCCGGATCTCCAATAAACCAACTTTCCATCCCCTACCCCGCCCCAAATCGCGTGCCAAAAAACGAGCGCGACCTTGCGATGTGGTGCCACCTCATTCCCCTCATCTCCGGACTGGTAGGGCTTGGCATACTTGGCTTTATCGGCCCACTCGTCATCATGAATTCCGGAAGCCAAACTTCAACTTTCGTAAATCATCACGCGACGGACTCGCTCAACTTCCAGCTCTCGATGCTGATCTACTCGGCGCTAATCTTCATCTTAGGGCTGATCACATGCGGCCTCGGAATCCTACTTTATATCCCCCTTCTCGTCATCGGTCTGGTTTTTGAAATCATCGCCACGATTGCTGCGAAAAAAGGTAAGACCTATCTCTACCCAATCACCATTCGTTTCGTGAAGTAGTGCCCTTTTCCGCCAAACTCTTTCCATTAAAAGAGTGGCAGTCCCACAAGGACTTGAACCTTGAATGACTGAATCAAAATCAGCTGTGTTACCGATTACACCATGGGACTTACTCGGTAGCCGCGCTTACTCGCCTACGAGGAACGGTTAATAGCTGGTCACACGCTTTGCAATACCGAAATATCCTCAATTTAATTTTTTTTCATTCTACCGTGGTGATCATCGCCATCGCCTCCCTTTTTCCCCTCCGGTTCCCCCTTGACCTTCTTAAGGGAAACCCAGACCTTCACGCCGCCCATGGATTACGCCACTCTCATTGAAAAACGCACCACCCGCCTCGCTGAAATCGAGGAAATGATGAGCGTTCCCGATTTCTTCAATGATCAGAGCACCTCAACCGCCATCATGCGGGAACATCGCAGCCTCAAACGCCTCCTCGAGGGCTGGGAGAAACTCCAGCTCGTCAAAAGCGACATTGAAGGCAACGAGGAGCTTGCTAAAGGAGACGACGCAGATTTTGCAACGATGGCCGAGGCTGAACTTCCCCCGCTCCGGGCTCAGCAGGAAAAACTCGAAGACCTCGTCCAATATTCCCTCCTCCCTCGTAATGCGACCGAAGACCGAGACGCCCTCCTCGAAATCCGAGCCGGCGCCGGTGGCGATGAAGCCTCCCTTTTCGCAGGCGAATTGATGAAGCTTTATCAACGCTACGCTGATAACCGCGGCTGGAAATGCGAGCACCTCGAAAGCAGCCCATCCGATGTCGGCGGCTTCAAGGAAGTTATCATGAAGATTTCCGGAGAAGAAGTGTTCCGCTACCTCAAATACGAAAGTGGCGTTCACCGTGTCCAGCGGGTCCCCGCTACCGAAACCCAAGGCCGCATCCACACCTCCACCGTGACGGTGGCAGTACTGCCTGAAGCCGAGGAAGTCGATGTCCAGCTCCGGCCCGAAGATCTTCACATCCAGGCCACCCGTTCCGGCGGCTCCGGCGGACAGCACGTCAACACGACAGACTCCGCAGTGCAAATTACTCACTTACCCTCCGGCCTTCAGGTCAAGTGTCAGGACGGACGCTCCCAGACCCAGAACAAGGCGCTAGGCCTCGAAATTCTTCGTGCCAAACTCTTCGAAGTCGCCGAGCGCGAAGCTCACGATAGCTACTCCGCCCAGCGAAAGTCCCTCATCGGCTCTGGAGATCGCTCCGAAAAGATCCGCACCTTTAACTTTCCACAGTCTCGTGTAACCGATCATCGCATCAACCACACCTCACATAACATTGAGGGAATCCTAAACGGCGATATCAACGAGTTTACCGAGCATCTCCAGAAAGCGGAGATGGAGCAGCGCCTTGCCGAAGAAGAGTTGGCCTAGCTTCCAGGCCGTTATTCACAAATTATTCACAGACAACTGAATGACAACAATTCTTGATATACTAGAGAAGGGAACTCAATTTCTGAATAGTAAAGGGATCGAAGACGCCCGGCTCAATATGGAGCTTCTGGTGGCTCATGAATTGGACTGCCGACGTATGGATCTCTACCTGCGCTTTGACCAGCCCGTGCCAGAGGAGAAATTACCAGCTTTACGCGAACACCTTAAAAAAAGGTCTCAAAGAATTCCTCTTCAACATCTTACTAATGTTGTTCACTTCTATTCACATGACTTCATTTCAGATCATCGGGCACTCATCCCCCGGCCAGAATCTGAAGAACTCGTTTCTCTGGTTTTAAAAGAAACCTTCCCTAAACCTGCCCGCATCTTGGATCTCGGATGCGGCTCTGGCGTCCTTGGACTCTCTCTCGCCAAGGCATTAGGAACAGACTGTGAGCAACTCGTTCTGGCTGACTTATCCACAGAGGCCCTGTCACTCGCAAAAGAGAATGCAGAGGCCTTGCAAGTCCCTGTCGAGATTGTCCAGAGCAACCTCTTTCTCGGGCTCGAAGGCCACTTCGACCTCATCATCGCAAACCTCCCTTACATCGGAGAATCCGAGCGCGAGGATCTTTCCAAGGAGGTCCGGCACGACCCCGAAATAGCCCTTTTCAGCGGCTCCGATGGCCTCGATCTTTTGCGCCTTTTCGCAAGCCAATGTAGCCCTTTCCTAAATTCCGGCGGCTTGATCGCCCTCGAAGTGGGCCACTCTCAAGGCGAAACCGTCTGCGATCTTTTGCGCGGAGGAGGTATGACGGAAATATCCCTTCGTAGCGACCTGAATGATATCCCCCGCTTTCCGCTTGCACGAATGGGATAAAACCGCCACGGAATCTTCTGCCAACCCTAACATTTATGGACAAGCTCATCGTTCACGGCGGAAATCAGCTTTCAGGCCACATTAATATTTCAGGATCCAAAAATGCGTCCCTACCTATTCTCGCCGCCTCTTTGCTCACTGAGGAAAAGGTGACCATTGCCAACGTCCCGGACGTCTCCGATACGAACTATATGCTGCAGATCCTTTCCGCCTTAAGTGCCGAGGTCGAACGCTTCAGTGGTCGTTTCAATATCGAAGCGAAATCCGTGCGGACCAGTGCTCCCTATGAACTCGTGCGCAAAATGCGGGCCTCGATCTGCGTGATGGGCCCCCTCCTCGCTCGCCTTGGTGAAACCCGCGTCTCAATGCCCGGTGGCTGCGTCATCGGCGATCGACCCATCGACCTCCATTTGAAAGGATTACAAGCGCTGGGAGCCAACATCGAGATGGATGGAGGAGACATGGTCGTCTCCACTCCAAATGGCCTCACGGGAACCGAAATCGATCTCCAGGGAAAGCACGGCCCCACCGTCTTGGGCACCGACAACGTCATGATGGCGGCCACCCTCGCAAAAGGGACCACCATCATTAACTCTGCCGCTTGTGAGCCGGAAGTCGTCGACCTTGCCAACTTCCTCATTTCCATGGGAGCCAAGATCAGCGGAGCGGGAACGCGCCGCATCATCATCGAAGGTGTCGAAAAACTTCACGGAACCACCTGGAACGTTATTCCCGACCGAATCGAAGCGGGCACCTTCATGATCGCCGGCGCCATGTCCGCTGGCCCTGAGGGGATCACCCTCAATCGCATCAATCGCGAGCATATCGCCGTGATCACCGAAAAAATCGAAGAAGCGGGTCACATTTGTAACTTTTCCAATAACGACACCAGCGTGACCGTCATCCCCGGAGAAGCTCCTCAAGGCTGCGAGATTACCACCAACCCCTTTCCTCAGTTCCCAACCGACATGCAGGCGCAGTTTACTGCCATGTTTGCAACCACCCCGGGAATCAGCCTCGTCGAAGACACCATTTACCCACAGCGCTTCATGCATTGCTCAGAAATGAAACGCATGGGAGCCGACATCACTGTCGACAATGGTCGTGCTGTCATCAAGGGTGTCGACAATCTCAGTGCCGCTCCCGTCATGGCTTCCGATCTCAGAGCTTCCGCCGCCCTCGTTCTCGCCGGACTCACGGCCACCGGGAGCACTCATATCAGCCGCCTTTACCACATTGATCGTGGTTACGAGCACATCGACGAAAAGCTCCTACAACTCGGCGCCAAAGTGGAGCGCGTTAGCGAGTAAACACACACCTTTTATGGCTCAAAAACCCTTCCAAGTAGCAATCGTTGGCCGCCCCAACGTCGGCAAGTCCGCCCTCTTCAATCGGCTTGCAGGCAGACGCATCGCCATCGTGCACGACCGCCCCGGTGTCACACGCGACCGGATCGCAGCGCCATGTGACCTCACTGAAACTCCCTGTGAACTGATCGACACCGGAGGAATCGGAGCAGCCCTTGATGACGAATTCTCGAAACAGGTCACCATCGAGGCCCGCATCGCGATGGACTCCTGCGACCTCATCCTCTTCATTGTGGATGCTCGCGAAGGAATCAACCCCATCGATGAGCTCGTCGCCAACCTCCTCCGTCGCGCCAAGTGCAAGGTGCTCCTTGTCATGAACAAAGCGGATCACGTGGAGCAGGAAATGATCAGCGGCGACTTTGCCCACCTCGGATTCGGCGAAGGCCTCCCTACCTCGGCCGAACATGGACGTGGCATGGAGAATCTCGTCGATGCGATCGAAGAAAACCTCTCCCAACTAAAAGCCATCGAGGAGGAAAATTCGGAAGACCTCGGAATCGGTCTCAAAATTGCAGTCGTTGGAAAACCCAATGCCGGCAAGTCATCCCTCATCAATGCCATCCTCGATGACGAACGCACCATCGTTTCCGAAATCGCCGGAACCACGCGCGATGCCGTTGATATTCCCTACATTTGGAAGGGTGAAAAACACAACATCATCGATACCGCCGGCCTCCGTCAGCGCTCTCGCATGGATGATTCCATCGAAGTCTTTTCAGCCATGCGCAGTGAACGCTCGATTCGACGGTCTGATATTTGCCTCCTCGTCGTCGACCTCAATGCCGGAGTCTCCGCTCAGGATCGCAAGATCGCGCGCATGATTCAAGATGAGCAGAAACCCTGCCTCATCATTGCCAATAAATTCGACCTTTATCATCCTGGTGCCAATAAATCAGCCCGGCTTGAAGAAGCTGAGACTCACTTACGAAACGAACTCTTCTTCCTCACCTACGCCCCCTTCATCTGTGTTTCGGCGAAACTGAGCCAGCAGATTCAACACGTATTCAAGACCATTGAAAAAATCCGCAAGGAGGCCCAAAACACCATCGGCACCGGCCAACTGAACCGCCTCTTCCAGGACGCCTTCATCAAGAATCCCCCGCCCGAGCACAAGCGCCACCGCAAGCGCCTCAAGCTCTTTTACGCCACCACCGCCGTCAACGACCGCTACCGTGCGATTCCTGTCCCGGAATATATCCTTTTTGTAAACGACAAAAAGTTCGTGGTCGAATCCTTCCAAAACTACCTCGTGAATACCGTGAAGGCCGCTCATCCCACGGCCGGACTTCCCATCCCTTTATCCTTCCGTTCCCGATCACAATCAGACAGAACTTAGAGAGCAGATGGCACAACTCGAAGTTAAAGAACTCACCACCCGCTTTCACACGCGCAATGGCATCGTGCACGCCGTGGAGAAGGTCTCCTTCGCACTCGAAAAAGGGCAGACCATGGGTATCGTCGGAGAATCCGGCTCGGGCAAATCCGTAACCTGCTATTCTCTCCTTAATCTAATTCCCAAACCTCCGGGAAAGATTCACAGCGGCACCGCTTTCTTCGATGACACCAACCTCCTCGCTTGCTCGGAAAAGAAGATGCGCTCCATTCGCGGAAAGCGCATCTCCATGATTTTCCAGGATCCGATGACTTCGTTGAATCCTTACCTAAAAATTTCCAAGCAGTTGACCGAACCCTTGGAAATCCATGAAGGGATCAAGGGAAAGAAAGCTCTCAACCTCGCCATCACCGCGCTGGAAGAAGTCGGCATTCCCGACGCCCACAAGCGCATCAATTCCTATCCTCACGAGTTTTCCGGCGGAATGAGACAACGAGTCATGATCGCTATGGCTCTCATCACTCGTCCCGAAGTGCTCATCGCTGATGAGCCGACAACGGCCCTCGACGTCACCGTCCAGAAGCAAGTCCTGGACCTTATCAAAAACCGTCAAAATGAACTCGGAACCTCCGTCATCCTCATCACCCATGACCTCGGCGTCGTCTCGCAAGCCTGTGATACGGTCAACGTCATGTATGCCGGTCGCATCGTAGAATCCGCGACCACTTCGACTCTCTTCAGCTCCCCCAAACACGCTTACACCCGCGCCTTACTCAAGAGTATTCCGGCGATGCAATCGAAGGGCGAAACTCTTTACACCATCCCCGGAATTCCACCGGATCTTTCCACGCCTCCAAACAGCTGCTCGTTCCAACCACGGAACACGCTGGGTGCCGCAGACCTCTGCCTCACCGACCGAGCACCCGAACTTGCCGAGCTAGCCCCCGGACACTTCGTCCAGCAATGCCCCGGCTGCCTCGCCGGCGAACGACTGGCGATAGAAGCGTAAATTCACCAGACGAGTCCATCTCCTAGAGACCTGTCGGTCAAAGGATCTGAATCGTGCTTATACCACGCAGAGTTTCAAAAGAGCAAAACGCCGCAATTTCAAGCAAGCGCCCAGCTTCTATTCAACTCGAGAAGGATTTGATCAGAACATCCCAACAATCACATTCTGCTCTTTTGCAACTCGGAGTGGTATTAGG
>FLMP01000397.1_pt1 | contig 13428 bp, 10 predicted proteins | sample 887161 | NCBI WGS metagenome assembly FLMP01 (sample SAMEA4017660, study PRJEB14154) | seawater metagenome
CCCGTGATCTCGCCACTAAAGAAGGCATTTTTGGCGGGTTTTCAGGTGGTGCCAATGTGGCTGCCGCGCTACAACTTTTGCAACATGAAATGCGCGGACAAACCATTGCTGCGGTGATCTGTGATTCCGGTTTGAAGTATCTTTCAACCGATCTTTATTTTTAACAAAAGGTAACTCCCAAGCACCCCAGCGGATATCGGGTTTTGGGTAGCACTCGCGACTTTAGATCCGAGCGATGATCTGTTGTGGTGATAGGGCGAGTGTTTCGATGATATTGTCCCCGTGTTTTCTGACCGTCGAAATGACGGACCTAATATCAGCGAAGACCTGCGCACCCTCGAGGGTGCGGAAGGTTCCCGAGATCTTCATGCGCAACTTCATCATGCGCAGGTCCCGTTCGGCCTGATTGTTGGTGAAGGGAACTGTGAAGTCCGTAAGGAACCTCAGGACGTCATCACGGTAGTCGCGCAAGCGGACCAGAAGGTTGTGGCCTGGCCGCTTGGCTTTTCGGCCTCGCGCGCCAGGGCGTCTAGCCAGTGGGTCGTGTCGCTCATGGAAGGCGAGGCCCTCGGTGAGGATCGCCATGTATTTGGTGAGGATGGCGTGGTGAACCGACGCGGGGAGTTCAGTCTCGCCTCGCCCCTGAGCCGCGCTCTTGAGCTGATTGGCGCTGTTGAGCAGCACGCTCATCGCGCACGCCCACGGCTCCTTTTCGATCTCTTCGATAGCCTTGAGCTCGCGTAAATGATGCGCCCCACACAGGGCATGAGCATCCACCCCACTCATATGGGCGTAATAGGATTTCCAGTGGTCATGAACAATTGTCCCGCCGGTCAGGAAGGATGGAACAGCACCGCGCTTGGCGCTGATGCGGTAATGCGTGAAGGCGGAATCGCTGATTGAGTGCAGCCAGTGCAGCTTGCCAGCAACACGAAGTCCGGTCTCATCCAGATGCCGAACGCCGCCTTCAGTGAGCCGGGCCAGAATGTGTTCGACGACGCCACCCAAGGTACGCGCTGCGCCGTTCACCCAGTTGGTCACGCTGGCCGCGCATAGGCTGGTGGCACCAAACAAATCACGCAGGAGTTGGCAGACCCGATCCTCGGGGATCAGCTGCTGAACATTGCAGTAGACCGCCGCCGCCCGAATGCGCTTACCATATTGCACGTGTGCATTCACGCCATCGGGAAAGGTGGCCGTCGTCGTGGCGCGGCAATGGCCACAACAATAAATCGCTGCCTGATGCTCTGTAACCTCCAGGCGCGGCACCGGTATGTCAAAAACCTGACGCCTCTCCACCCCCTTGATCATCCCCGCCGTCAAGCCATACTGACAGGCGCCACAGGACTCAGCCTCATGTCGGTGTACAAAGTCAGGCTTTGCTTTCTGACGTAGGGTGTCGCCTCGGTGGCCAGCTTGGCCACCACTTTTCTTACCGGACTTACCACGCAGGCTACGCGGTGCCGGCTTCTTCAACCCATCACTCGAAGGCGGCTTGCTGCTATTACTGCTGTTCTTGGCCAACTGACGACGTAGATCCGCATTCTCTTGCGCCATGCTCGCCAACGCGGCTTCCAACGCGGCGATCCTGCGCAGAGCCGTGGCTAGGAGTTGTTCAAGAGCAGCAACTTGATCCATTCCACCACTGATTCAGAGAAATCGTCACAGCGCCACAAAATTCAGACCAAAACAGAAAATTCATGCGCACAATGGCCAAAGAGACTCACATCAAAACTGACAAAAAAACCTATTGGCGGCTGGGGTGCTTGGGAGTTACAAAAAGGTTTTATACTGCACGACCTGAATTGACCTGAAGTTTTGGGCTCAGATTGTCCTGTATTCCTTGAACGATACGATGCGGAAGTTGTCTGTGACGGTGTCGCGGAATTGGGGCCATTTTTCTGGTAGGATCGTGCGGAAGAAATCGAAAATCGCCTTGGTGAACTGGTTGAACGTTGCATAGTGCCGATTGTGTGTGACCCAATCGTGCATGACGCCCCAAAGGCGCTCGATTGGGTTGAGATGCGGGGCATATGCTGGCAAGAAGTGCAACTTCACCCGACGTTCTGCGCTGTTTAGCCATGGCTGAAGTATTTTGGCATGATGATAGCGGGCATTGTCGACAAAAACATGGATGGTCGTCATGGTTTGGTTGTTGCGTTCTAATTTCTCCAGCATCTGTCGGGTTGTCTGAGCATTGATTTTCTCGCCTTCCACAAAGGTGAACTGGAAGGTCTCAAGGTCAAGCGCGCCCTGAATGTTGAGCCGCTTGCGCCCTGATGTCGCCTTCAGGGCCGTCTTTTGCCCCTTGGGGAACCAGCCATGAGCGGGACGGCTCTGGTGTTCGGGGTGGACAGCGTCTGAAAAGACAACCATCTCATCTGCGGCCAACCCGTTCATAAGGGCCTCATATTGGGAAATAAACGCAGCCTGTTTGGCTTCATCGGCCTGTGCAGGCAGTAATTGTGGTTTCTTATACGCGAACCCCAAGCGACGCATCAGCTTCGCGGCTCCTGAGGGGCTGTAGCTCTGGTCGCACTCGGCCAGAACATAGGCACAGACCTCATCTACGTTCCGTGCCAGATGTTCGGTGAAATGGGCTTTCAGCGCCTGATCTTGCACGACGGACAAGTGGCCCTGACGTTGGCTGTAGTCCTTCAGACCAAAAAACGATAGCCCCACTCCGGCAAAGGCAAATCGCCATTCCGTCAAAACTGTCGGGCCGATATCCAAAATCCGGCAAACCGTTAGGGCGTCTTCTCCCATGTCCAGAAGAAGAAACGCTCGCGCACGTTTCCAAACAAGGGCATCAACTTTGCGGCGCCGGCAAAGCGCCTCGAGTGCTATGCGCTGCTCATCGGATAAAGAGACTGTTTTGTATTGCTTACTCATACATTCAAAATACAGACCGCCGCGCCCGTGACCATGCGGCGAAGTGAATCGCAGGTCCCAATATCGTAAGGTCAATTCAGGCGCAGGAGTATAATACTAATCAACGGTAGAAAAAATGGCATGGTAATCCCCCCATTTGTGGGGCTGTTCGAAACTAGAATTACGCGGCCAATTTGTACTGGTTCAGTTTCATAGCGGGTGTGATGCCGCCTATCCCCATGTTGGGACGATCATTATTGTAAGTCCATAGCCATTTTGTGGCGTGATCTTGTACCTCCTGAATGTTGTGAAAGATGTGTGTTCCAAGCCATTCGTTACGGACGGTTCGGTTGTATCGTTCGATATAGGCGTTCTGCTGGGGTTTTCCCGGCTGGATGTAGCTTAGCGTTATGTGGTGTTTACTGGCCCACTCGATGAGCGTGCCACTCACATATTCTGGCCCATTATCCACGCGTATCATCGCAGGCTTTCCACGCCACGCTATGACCTGGTTGAGGCTACGTACCACCCGCGCCGCTGGCAGTGAGAAGTCCACATCAATTGCCAAGCCTTCGCGGTTAAAATCGTCTATGATATTCAATGTCCTGAACGATTTTCCGTTCCACAACTGGTCCGCCATAAAATCCATTGACCACACTTGGTTAGGCTGATCCGGCACTGACAACGGGTCGGGGCGCTCACGTTTCAAGCGTTTACGGGGCTTGATACGCAAATTCAGCTCCAGTTCGCAGTAAATCCGACGCACACGTTTATGGTTCCACCCGAACCCTTTCACATTGCGCAAATACAGATAACACAACCCAAAGCCCCAGTTTTTCCGCGCCTTAGTCAAAGCAATCAGCCAATCCTCTATCTCTTCATTTTCATCCGCCAACAGCGGCGCATACCGATAACAACGTTGGCTGATTGCGAATGCACGGCACGCCAGAGCAATGCTGACACCGCGCACAGCGACTGCCTGTTGGGCCATCTCTCGTCGGAAAGATGGCCTCATTACTTTTTTGCCAGCGCTTCCTTCACCAATTCATTTTGCATAGCGATATCCGCATACATGCGTTTCAGACGCGCATTCTCCGCCTGCAATTGCTTCATCTCAGAAATGAGCGACGCGTCCATGCCGCCATACTTTGAACGCCACTGGTAAAATGCAGCACTGCTCATTCCGTGCGTACGGCACAGCTCAGACACCGGAACACCACTCTCAGCTTCTTTCAAAACTGAGACAATCTGTGCCTCTGAATAACGTGATTTCTTCATCGTGAATCTCCTTAGCTTATACTGCCGAGAAAATTCTAGTTTTCAACACAACCATTTTTCGGGGGGATTACCAGTCCACTTTTATAAAGGCAGGTATTTCTAGATACCTCATTGAGTGAAACCGTCCTGTCAACGTTATTGTTCTGCCTTAACAAATCTCTTATTTCGTTCAGCAGCGTCACACTTTCATCATGCCTCTGACTAATATTAAGCAATACTGAAAGCGTTCCCATGAAAATGACATAAAGCAAAAATATGAGAGCTAGTATCATCTCAAAACTTGGATTGAGTAGCTTCATCCAGTTAAAACTGCCGATGATACGTCCTGCAGTCTCTGGATCTGACTTCGCATATAACGCAAATGACAGCAAAGCTATCACCACCAAGTGCGTGATCCCAACTAAGAGACCAAAAATTTTAACTACTGCCCAGTTTAAACTCATACCCCATCATTAAGTATAAATATTTTCAAAGCAACAATATCTCTCGGTATCCCCACAGAGAATGACCCACTTTCAGATTTCCAAAAGTTTCTCTTCGTTATCTGTAAGCATCGTTATATAGCGAAGCGGACTCAAAACACTCCATGCTTGAAGTAGCCAACCTAATACTTGTAGTTGGAGGCGATGTTACAGCCATGATCTGCGGCAAAAGTTTCGCTGTCAGAAGTGTAAGTTTATTGTGCGCCTTGATCCGCAATCTTTCGCCGAGAGAATAAAGCTATTATCCTTTTGTATATTCAACACTCAACCCAACTTTTTTACGCGTGGAGGCTAGCTGCAGGGTCATTCGCACAGAAAGACACCTCTGGGGCCTTGGCAAATCTAGTAAAACATGGCTCAAGACAGAGGCGCCCAAATTCACGCTCGACCCAAAGGAGACAGGTCATGAGCCCCAAAGCAATAATCGTCGGTGGCGGCATAGGCGGTTTAAGCGCCGCCATTTGCTTGAGCTTGATGGGCTGGCGGGTGCGGGTACTCGAACAAGCTGCCAAAATTTCTGAAATTGGGGCTGGTTTGCAAATCAGCCCCAACGGCGTCAAAATCCTTGACAAAATTGGGGTCATGCCCCGGCTAGAGGTTGATCTTTTTGAGCCTGAGTCCATCGAAATTCGCATGGGCATATCAGGGCGCAGGCTGCTCGATCTGCCGATAAAAGCCGTGGCCACGCATCGCTGGGGCGCGCGTTACATTCAAATTCACCGGGTAGATTTGATTGCAGCCCTCTCCGCGCGACTGTCGGAGCTTCAGGGCAATGCCCTTCAAACCGGTGCTAAGGTGACCAGCTACAGGCAAACCGAAGAAGGTGCTGACGTTGTTTTGGCGGACAATAGTGTTGTATCTGGAAATTTGGTGATTGGGGCGGATGGCATCCACTCCGCAATTCGCCGTCAAATGCTCGGTCCCGATGTTCCGCGTTTCACCGGCAATATCGCTTGGCGGGCCTTGGTGCCTGTCGCACGTTTGGGGGATCTGGCACCACCACCCACAGGCTGCATTTGGGCTGGTCGCCACAAACACGCCGTGACCACTCGCGTGCGGGCCGGGACTGTGGTCAATTTTGTCGGCATTGTTGAACAGACGAATTGGCAACAAGAAAACTGGAAAACCGAAGGCGCAAAGAAAGATGCTCTGTCTGATTTTCAAGGTTGGGATCCACGCATTTTGGCGGTGATACAAGAAGCTGACACTCTGCACAAATGGGGACTTTTTGACCGTGCGCCCCTGCCCCAATGGCATGAGAAACATGTGGTCTTACTCGGAGATTCCGCCCATCCAATGCTGCCTTCAATGGCGCAGGGGGCAGTGCAATCCATCGAGGATGCTTATGTATTGACCCAGTGCCTCACAGCCAATCACAAGGGCATCCCATCAGCCTGTTCTGCATATTTCGACCAACGCATCAAACGCACGGCACGGGTGCAACAGGTGTCCGCGCAAAATTTGAAGTTGTTTCACAAATCCACCCTACCCGCGCAACTCTTCTCTTATGTCCCAATATGGGTTGCAGGAAAATTCGCCCCCGGGTTGGTGCAACGGCGCAATGATTGGCTTTATGGGGAGAATTTAATTTCGTAGACGCTCAGAGAGAGCATTCTTAGGCTTTCCTGCCGGGAGAAAGTGATCTATTTGCCGACAAATATCGTATAAAATACAATTGAATTACCAACTTGGTCTGAAAAATCTCGAGGCGCCTTGGTCAAGTAACACGCGTCGCAGCAACATATAATTTAATTCACGAGGGTAAGTTGAAAAAAGTTTTAGGATACATTGGTGTAGGACTTCGTGAAGTCTTTTGGATCGCGATTGCTGGTGGCGTTATTTTTGGTGGCATCACAGGTTTTAATTATCTAGGTAAAAATCGTTCAATCGTAGAGGCAGCACCCGTAGTCCGCCCCGTGACCTTGGTGAAAACCATTGACCTTGAGGCCATCGCAACCCCACTGCCCATTCGTGGTGAAGGCTTTGTGCGGCCTTTCCGTATTGCCAATTTGGCCAGCCAAGTTGGTGGTCAGGTAATAGGTCTACACCCTGCAATCACCGAACGCGGTATTTTTAAACAGGGTGATATCTTGGTCAGGCTCGATGACAGCGCTGAGCGCGCCAGCTTGACACAAACTATCGCAAATATAGAAGGAACACAGGCCCGTTTGGATCTTAACTCTATTTTACTACAACGTACCGAATCCCTGAGGGCTAGGGAGATTGCCAGCCAAGCAGTGTTGGACCAGGTACGCAGCAAGCAAGCAGAACTCGACGCGAGCCTAAACAGTTTGAAGGCGGGAAAAAAATCAGCAGAAGTTGCTCTGGAACGCAAAATCGTAGTGGCGCCTTTTGATGGAGCAGTGCTCTCGAAATCAGTCGAAATTGGCACTGTCGTAATTGGAGGGCAATCAATTGCTGAGATTTTCACCCAAGATCGTATGGAACTTGACGTTGCCGTGCGCGAAGCCGATGCAGCCCTGGTTCCGGGCTTATTTGCAGGTGCGCCCACAGCCGCCAGTGTGACTGTCCAATTTGCTGGGAAAACCTTCCTTTGGGCCGCACATGTGTCGCGAGTGGCACCCAATCTTGATGTGCGTACCCGGACACTGACCGTAACAGTTGAGCTGGATGATGGCACAGCCATTGGCGCTCAAGGTGGCGAAATCTTAGCCTCAGGCGCCCCACCAGCCCTGATCAACTCATTCGCCAAAGTTGTAATCCAAGGCATTCGCCCCGAGAGCACCTACCCGATCCCGTCAACCGCACTGCGCGGGGGCAAATATCTGTGGCTATTTGACAACTCTGATCCAGATGCGAGTATTTTAAGCATTATTCCAGCCGAGTTGATCCATGTGGACGGGGAAACGTCCTACGTCAAAATCAACCCTCTGCCGACGCAATCCCGGCTGATTACCACAGCGCTGTCGACGGCCCAAGAGGGCATGCAGCTGCGCGACGTTAGAGATAAGGTTACGACTGCTCCAACCGCATCGGAGCAAGCAGAAGATGAATAGCATCATTAAATGGATGACAGAACATCCGGTCGCCTCAAATCTGATCACAATATTTGTGGTGGTTTTGGGTGTTATGAGCGCCATTCAAATGCCGCAGAAAACCTTTCCGGATTTCACCTTAGATTCGGTAAGCGTGAGTGTTGGCTATCCCGGCGCCTCTCCCGTCGAAATTCAAGACAGCATCGTACGCCCAATAGAAGACCAACTGTCCAGCATTGATGGCATCGACAGCATCACAGCCACAATCAGCGAGGGACGCGGCAGTGTGAACGTGTCCTTCCTGCGCGGTGAAGATATCAAGGCCAAGCTGGACGAGATCAAAACCGAAGTTGATCGCATCAATGTATTTCCAGTTGATGCCGATGAACCATCTGTTTTACAGGCCAATAACAATTCAAGGGTTTTGGAGATTGCCCTGCATGGAGATGCCACGGAGGCTGTTCTCAAAGAAGAAGCGGAGCGTTTGAAAGACGAGCTGGTGGCCTTGGACTCGATTTCTTATGTCGAGATTGGCAGCACCCGCGACTATGAAATTTCAATTGAAGTGTCGCGCGACACCTTGCGCGCCTATGGGATCACCATGGCCGAGGTTGCCCGCGTGATTGAGCAAAGTTCGCTGGAATTACCCGGAGGTTCAATCAAAACCAACACTGTGGCAATCCCCATCCGCACCACGGGCCGCAACTATACGCAAAGCGATTTTGAAAACATCATCATCCGTACCAATCCTGACGGTGGTCGAGTCTATCTACGTGATATCGCACGGGTGATTGATGGCTTTGAAGATACGGATCTTTCGGCAAATTTCAACGGCGAAAACGCCGTCTCCATCAATGTATTTCGAGTGGGCGACGAACAGGTTTTGACCATCGTTGATGATGCGATTACCTACCTTGATACTAGATTCCGCCCCAGCCTTGAGGACGGTATTGATACCACAATTTGGCAAAATGAAGCGACCAACCTGCAAGACCGCATTGATCTTTTGATTAATAATGCGGCCATCGGCCTAGTTTTGGTGATCCTCTGCTTGGCGCTATTTTTGGATATTCGACTGGCCTTTTGGTCCGCCGTGGGCATTGGCGTATCGTTTACCGCTACCTTCGCCATCATGGGTGCGCTCGGGATGTCGATCAACATGATCTCTCTATTTGGATTTATTTTGGCCATCGGTATAGTGGTGGATAACGCGATTGTGGTGAGCGAAAACATCTATACCAATAGCGTAAAAGGGATGACGGCCTTACAAGCCGCCGTCAAAGGTACGCAACGGATTGCGGTCCCTGTGATTTTTTCGACCCTTACAACAATCGTAGCCTTCTGGCCCCTCACCCAACTGCCCGGAGTATTGGGAAAATTTCTAACGGACATCCCGATTGTGGTGATGGTAGTATTGAGCCTTTCTCTGGTGCAGGCGCTTTTGATTTTGCCGCGCAATCTGTCAAATCTGGACGTCTCACCAAACTTTCGCCCCAATCTCGTCTTTCGCGCGTTGAACGTCGTGCGTGCGGTGGTCGATGGATTTCTGCAGTGGTTCATCCGAGTACCGCTCGATGCAGTGTTGCGGTTTACAACGAATGGCTTTGCAATCTTAATCCCAATGGCCGCGTCTGTGGCGCTGATGATCATGACCGTGGGGCTTTTGTCTTTTGGCTACGTAAAGTTTAACTTCTTTCCCTCAATTGACGGTGATTTTGTAACCGCCAGCATTGAGATGAACGATGGTACGACCTTTGAGATGACCCAACAAGTTGCCGAAGATGTGCGCGATGCCGCCCAACGGGCCGGGGCTTTGTTGCAAGCCAAACTTCCCCAATCGGCTCCTAAGGTTGTGGTCGGTGTCAATATGGTCGTGGGCCAAGGTGTGGCCGCAGGTGGACCAAGTGGTGGCGACGCCGCTGGCGGAGCGACAATTGCAAATGTCGTCGTGCAGATTACTGATCCAACGTCACGCGACTGGGAGACAACGGAATTTGAAACTGCATGGCGTACCGAAATTGGCCTTGTGGCCTCGGTCAAATCTCTGACTGTATCAGCCGAGCTGATCGGCGCAGGCGATGCTGTGGCAATTGAAATGTCGCTTCCAGATGGTCAAGATATCACGCCCGTTGTGACGGAACTACGCGAAGGTCTGCGTCAAATTCCTGGCCTATTCTCGATTAAGGACGACAATTCGGCAGGTCGATTAGAATACCGCTTAGCCCTGCGTGAGGAAGCCCGCCTCTATGGTGTTACCCTGTCTGAATTGGCTAATCAAACCCGGGCTGGCTTTTTTGGACTTGAAGCCACAAGCGTGCAGCGTGGAGCGGATAATGTAGCCGTGATGGTGCGCTACCCCAAAGACGAGCGCAACAGCCTGTCAGACCTGCTCTCCACATGGATCACGGCCCCCAGCGGCGACCAAATTCCGCTCGGAACTGTAGCTAAGATTGAAGAAGGTCAAGCACCTGCGCAAATTTTGCGCCGCAATGGCCGGCAAGTTACCACCTTGACCGCAGATCTGGATCTGGCAGTGGCCACAAGTTCGGAGGTAAACGCCTTGATTGAGGTGGATATTTTGCCGGCGTTGACTGCAAAGTACAGTAATTTGATTATCACATCTGGCGGCGAGCAGCGTCAACAATCGGATGCGCAAGCGGCGCTTGGTCAGGCCTTGGGCATCGCTCTGTTCATAATCTTTGCTCTGTTGGCCTTGGTGTTTCGCTCCTATGTGCAGCCCATTGTGGTCATGTCCGCCATCCCCCTCGGCCTGATTGGCGCTGTGACCGGCCATTACATCATGGGCATCCCCCTTACAATCCTGTCGATCTTTGGAATCATCGGTTTGGCCGGGGTTGTCATCAACAACTCGCTGGTAATGGTGGATGTATTCAATGAGCATATCAAAAATGGCATTGCTGTGCGTGAGGCGGTGATTTTAGGCACCAAGCAACGCTTTAGACCCATATTGCTAACATCACTCACCACATTTTTGGGAGTTTACCCACTGATCATGGAAACCTCCCTGCAAGCGCAATTTTTGATCCCCTTGGCGGTGTCAATTGGCTATGGCGTGCTGTTTGGCACAGTCATCATCGTGCTCACTGTGCCGGCGATTTTCATGGCTCAAGACTATGTGAGCCGTGGTTTGCGTGCGATCTATGCGGCAGTATTTTCAAAGCCCGATCCAATCAATCCAACAGCGGAAGGGCAAAACGGGCTTTAGGCCTGCGGAACGTTTTGATGGCGCCGTTCAGGTCTGAAAGAACCAAGCCAAAAGTCCGACTTGAATGACAAAGCATGTCGCAAACACAATGGCAAACCGCTTGAAGTGGTGCCACCTTTAGTCCTGTTTGGAAAAAAATCCGCCATAGACCCCTGAGACGCAGGTCAAAATTTGCTTAAACAAGAACCAAAATATAAATAATAGATGGGCCGTACTAGAGGCGAGGCCTGCACCATTTGCCATTACCAACGCCATAAATGCACCCGTTATGTACACCAAATGTCCGTGTATCCAAAGGCCTAGAAACAGCGCGCCAACAATGGTGAAAATCATAAGACCCCAAGGTCTGCGCCTCTCTTGATACCAGTTGGTTTTCTTGTTGATGAATATCATGGGCCATTTCCTGCCTCCCCGCATCGACTAAGGATCTGGAATGGGGACAAACTTAACCAGGCAAAGTGCCAGTCATGACATAGCGCAATGCCGCGGCCACCTGTTGCGGGGTTTCAGCCACCACAAGAGCCGACGCATCGACTTCTTTCAAAGCATGCTGATTATCGGCCCCATGCATAACAATCAGAGCCTTGCCCAAAGCGACGGCATAGCCCGCGTCAAAAGCCGCGTTCCATTGTTTGTATTTCTCACCAAAGCGCACCACAATTACATCCGCCTGCTCAATCCCGTTGCGGGTGCGAATAGCGTTGAGCTGAGCACCCTTGCGATCATACCAAAACTTATCAGCCTCCGCGCCTAAAATCGCCACGCCACAATCATCGCTAGCAGCATGATCGGTGACGGGGCCATCAAATGTCACAGTCAGGTCGACACAAGCAGCAATGATCTGGTCCCGCCAGTCAGTATGAATTTCGCCAGATAGATAAACACGCATCATTTTGTCCTGTTTCTAATTTGAGTTTCAGTATGGGATTGTGATTGATCCGCTCGGCCTTGGCTCTAACAAATCACGGTCGGATCAAAATTCCAAGGTCAGCCACATTGGTGCCGGTGCCACCTGTGATCAGCAAAGCGCCAGCCGCAGCCAGTGCCGGATAGGAATCATTATTGGTCAGCCGTTTCTCAGGATTAACTCCAGCACCGCGCAATGAGGCGATACTGCTCTCACACACCACCCCGCCAGCCGCATCCGTAGGGCCATCCCGACCATCGGTGCCCGCTTGCAAATACAGCCAAGGCCCCTGCCAGCCCTCTTGTTCAGCCAACAACGCCACGCGCAATGCCAGTTCCTGATTGCGCCCACCCCGTCCAGTGCCCGTCAGTTTAACCGTCGTTTCACCGCCAAACAGATGGGTCCCAGGCCCCGCGGCCACCACGCGCGCCGCAGCCTCGGCAACATCGCCCACCAAAGGCCGTTTATGCACCTGAGCCAACGGCAGATAACCTGCCATGGCCGCCAAACTGATGCCATTAGAGCCGATCAGAATATTTGTGGCCTTAGGCAAGTCGATGATCTCATCTGCCTGTTCCAAGGCCAATCTCACCCCAACGGGAACACCGGCCCAAAGTCCCAAACCCTCAAGCGCCGCGCGCGCTTGCGCCCGCGTGCCTATAGGCGAGACTGTGGGCCCGCTGGCCACAGCACGTAAATCATCACCAATCACATCCGACAGGATCAAAGCAGTCACCGCACTTGGCGCCGCATAGCGCAGCATGCCCCCGCCTTTGAGAGCTGAAAGCTGTTGGCGAATAAGGTTCATCACCTCAATATCAGCACCACTCGCCAGCAAAAGCGCGTTCAGGTCCATCTTATCTTGCAAAGAAATCCCGGCTGTAGGCGCGGGCAATAACGCCGAGCCTCCCCCCGAGATCAGGCAGAGCACCGGTTGTTCAGCTTTTGCTGCTCTTTTTAGCGCCGCTATCACGGCTTGACTGGCCTGCAATCCTATTTGATCCGGAATTGGATGGGCTGCTGCGAACACCTGTGCGCCTTTTATATTAATCACATTTTCCGGATTGGTCACAACCAATACCTCCGGCAGAGCCCCCAATATTGACTGGGCCATACGCGCCATGCTGACCGCAGCCTTACCCACTGCAATCAAGGTCGGCGCTTGCTCAAATGTCGGTAAGGCCCTGCTAACGGCTTCCGCGGGATCAGCAGCCGCAACACCAGCTAAAAATGCCTTTAGGGCTTGGTCGTACAGGGGATGTATCATGCGATGCCTCTTAAGTTGCGCTTAAGCTATCCAATGGCGGACAAAATGAACATATCTAGTGGCCCTACAAAATCAGGGCGCATAAAAATAAAATGTGAAAAAAGCCGTGTGGTGCCCGGCAAATTCGTGCAAACTGAGTTTTAACCCATAACGTAAGGATAAACTATGAGCACATTTGACGAAGATCTTTTTTTAAAAGGGTTAGACCAACGCAAAGCCACCCTGGGCACGGACTATGTCACCAACAACCTTGCCGCAGCAGATGACTTCACACGGCCGTTCCAAGAGGCCATGACCGCTTGGTGCTGGGGCTTTGGATGGGGCGATGATGTCATAGATGCCAAGACCAGATCCATGATGAACTTGTCAATGATTGGGGCCTTAGGCAAGATGCATGAATG
>FLMP01000398.1_pt1 | contig 13416 bp, 8 predicted proteins | sample 887161 | NCBI WGS metagenome assembly FLMP01 (sample SAMEA4017660, study PRJEB14154) | seawater metagenome
ATGGTATTTTCGGCCAGCCCCACAGATTCAAGACCCCTTAAAATATCACCAATCAAATCATCATCCATACGAATCGCATCGTAATGCTGCGCAACCACCCCACGATAGATCTCATTGTTAGGATAATCCGCCGGCACCGTTACGCTAGCCGAATCAACTTTTCGATCAGCAGGAAATTTACTAGTATTATTCTTCCCTCCTTTGGTTTGAATCTGCCCAAAGAATGGCTGACGACTCACCAAATCCGCGAAGTCTGTTTTACTCTTAGCATTATAATTATAAGCATTTGAATTCCAGATAAAGTTATAATCAGTCTTTCCATGATTGAAGGTCGTGTAGCCTTGAGCCTGCAAAAGTGATGGCAGTAATTGGTATGTATCAGGTAATTGGATTTTTGGCCCGCCCCGCGAAGACCTATGCTCATGCCCACCGAAACGGATGGCATTTTGTCCCACAATCATCGCAGATCGTGTTGCCGAACAAACTGGAGCCGGCACGTAAGCACGTGTGAACAAGACACCTGAGCTCGCGATCGAATCGATATGTGGGGTCGCCTCTGAATTAATCGCGTCACCATAACAGCCCATCCATGGCGAGGTGTCTTCAGCATAAATCCAAAGGATATTAGGTCGCTCTGCAGCATGAGCCAACACACCGCCAAGCAAAACGCTAATCGTGAGACAACTGGAGTAGAAAAAAGATGCCGACATAGTCAGTTAAAATTAATAAATGCAGTGTCTTTGAATACCAGATTGTTGCAAGCTTGGCTAACCTACTAACATCTTTACGAACGTATTATATTATACGACAAACAAGACAGACAAAATATGCGTGGGACTGTCCATATCTAATTTTAAAGAGCGTATCGATCGAGCTAAAACTAATTTACCAAAAATTTCCGATTCTCGAACAGGCCCTACTTTACAGTGAACGACCAAACTGAACCCTTGTGACTTTCATTCTGAGAAACCGCATCCACCCGCCAGAAATATTTTTTGCCTGAAACCAACGACGGTGGCGAAAATATATTGGTATCCGTCAACACTTTCATCTGCGTCAACTTGTCAGGCGACGAACCAAACCAAACGTGATGCTGGACAGCCTCATAACCACCGAGGAACATCAGATCGGCATCCTGCTGAACCGCAACGGCACCGTTCGGCGGAACCGGTGTAGACGCGTGCGGATACCGGAACCCAGGAATCCAATAATTCTGATCATCAAATTCATACGCACCAATATCGGGCGATTTCCCGACGAAGTGAGGCTCTTCGTAGTATTTGAATTTATTCATATCCGTAAGCGTTCCCGCATCGACCAGCGGGGAATCTTTCTTGGGACGAAAGTCCCAATTGGCAGGATCGCGCAGGTATTGCCCGATATCGGATTCAAAGAGGTTGTCGTGTTTGATCCCCGGAAACGGAGGTTCCTTGCCCCACCAACGAGTCATGTAGCGAGGAGCCAAATTGTTGACGACCACAGTTTCGAAATGGAAGCCGTTCATCCTTTCCCACAACAGCGTGCACAGCCCTGGAGTTCTCCAAAGCGTGTTGTTGCTGATGAGTTGTTGATCACCCTTGATCTGCATCTGGCCGCAATCCCACCCAACGTTATGGTGCATCGTTCCATTTAGACTCGGGTTCGAGGGCGGGCCGCCGCCGCCATCAAAACGATACGACAATTTCCCATGGTCGTGCGACCAATTGTGATCAAACTCAACACGCTCAAACTCGCCAACTTGAATGGCAGTGCCGTCGGACTGAAATGCGCAGATATCCCAAAAGTGTCCCTGCGTAATGCGTGTATGAGTGCCCACCTTCACGCACTGACCAGATCCAGTATTGTAGATGGTCGCGCGTCCCAAAACGATATCGCTCGATTTTTCGAGATCTATCGTCAACGCGCGTCCGATGCAGCTATAGTCAGCATCGTGGATCAAAATATTATCCACCACGTCACCCTTTTCATGTTCAAGCCGAAGCGCACTGCCATCGAACGTATGAAACACACAATTGATTAACTGATTTTGCGTCGGTTGCCCCTTGATCTTCCGCGTGTAAAATCGAGAATTCGGCACTCGTCCAAGCGCGCCCAGCATACGGCGCGACCACGAGGGATAGTCAAAGCGAGCGTTGGTAATCATGATCTTTTTGCAATCACGTCCGACAAAAGTCGCACCAAAGAAATCAATGCCATCAAAGGTCAACTCTGAGCACTCCTTCATATCCAGCATATACGTCTGCACCTTGCCGCGCAGGTTCATTTCAGACGGTGTTTTGCCTACCGGCGGAATAAGGTAGAGGGTCTTAGTTTCTTGCTCATACCAGTATTCACCAGGACAATTAAGGCACGCAAGGCCTTCGATCATGTAGTGCGCCTGCCCCAGCTTATAATTCTTCTTAATCATGGCAGGGTCTTTGGCTGTCGCTTGAATCCCGCGACTCCAGTGGCGGCCTTCACCCTGATCAGTAAAGGCAGTGCTGTAGGTAAAGCTATTAGAGCCTGCCACATGCGAATCGATTGTCTGCGCCCAGGTCTGCCATGAGCCGATGTTCAATATTGCAATCGCTCCCTGCATGCTGACGCCCGTGTCGGCTAGCGTTTGAATATTCACATCATCGGGGATCGTCTTGCCCTGCGACAGCGCCCCTTCGTCCTGCTGACTCTTCCCTTGTTCGTTCACGCCAGACAGCGGGCGCTCATCAATCACTGTTCCGAACGAGGATTCGGATGTCATTTTTCGATAACTGCACTTTTGATTCCAAAAATGTTCATCACCAATAAAATAATCCGGCCAACGCGCAGTTTGCAGCATTTCGCGATCATCAAACAGCTGCCAAACATCCTGTGACAGCCGGACGCTCCAAATACCGCCCTCCCCCTCTTTCCAATCATTGGAAATGGGCAGTGGAATCGTTCCATCAAGCACTGGTCGTTCGCCATCAATCGCACGAACAGTCAGTGGTCCGCGAATACCGGAAAGACTGATGGGGACGGAATAGTATCCACCCTTTAGTGCGATTACATCGCCCGACTGCGCGTCACGAAGTGCCGCTGCCACATTATCACCGGGCGATAAAACGGTTTCGGCGGCTACGGCTGACCCGTAAATGAGCAGCGAAGTGAGCAGAGTTATAATGGTTTGTCGTGTCTTCATAATTCTTCACCCATCCTAGGGATAAGTGATACGATAGAAGACCGAAGGCTCAGAGTCGACTGGCTCGGGATCTATGTAGTTATTCAGGAGCGGGTTCAAGCAAGATGTCTAAGCAATTGAATCGTTCATTTATATACGGGTAGCAAGTCTTTGATTCGCTCTGCTTGTAGGTCGAAATAAGCCCTACTTCCTCATGGAAAGCAAAAAAACCTATAGCGTTCAACTAGTTTCCGAAATGAGGTATTTCTAATTGAGCTATTTCTTTTCATAATACGTTAAATCGATAATTAGTCGCTTCATTCTCTAACGAAGGCAGCCTAAGGATGCGCGATTACCATATGGTAAAACACTGAGGGATTCAGATTCACATCGATCGATTCCTCGAAGAGCTTCCCCAAACCGTCTCCAGTGTAAGTCCCCACATTGTCCCAATCTTCCAAGTCGAAACTACGTTTGACCGTATACTCACGCTCAGTAACTGAATCCCAAGACATACTGAAATCACCACCCGTCGCACTGTACTGAGTCGTAAAATAGTGAACGGGGTCGTCGAGTCGGGTGCCCGCTATCAGTTCATTCAGATCGGATTGCCCATCGGAGTCTGAATCGACCACGGTATCGAGGTAGCTGCTGTAGGCAAAACTGTATTTTTGCGCGAGGTGATAATTCAGCTCCGTGCGTTCCACATTGGTCAACTGGCGGTCAAAAATGACGGCCTCGGCGATGTCGCCTTCAAAATGCTGGTCCGTGGCTTGTGCGTTGCGTGCAAGGTCGATCCCGTCGATGTGTCGACCGGAGCTGTAACTCTGTGTCACGATGGATGGCGATACGGTCTGGGGTGCTCCACTGTTATTCGGGCGCAACACGGTCCAATTGGGTTCGCTGGAATCATTTGTGCCGCTGGAGTAGGCCGAGATAAACCTCTGCCACGTTTTGCCACCGGTAGCCGTACTCTGGGCAACCATGAACATTTCTACAGCGCCTTCACCGGCTCTTAATGTTCCAATATCCAGCCAGTCGTCGTCACCGTCGAATCGTAGCGCAGGCATCCCGTTGAATCCACTCGCATGATATATGGGGGCCACACCGGCACTGACTGCATTTACTGGGGTTGCGGGATCTACAAGATTCCACCAAGTCTCGACAGGATCGCCTTCACTCGCTCCTGAAACCATGGAAGCGTCAAGATGCAGGAGTAGTCCGTCGGTGACTGGGAGGTCCGATGCAAGTGGAACTGGCAAGTCATAGTTCAATTCACTGGTCGATGTGGTTACCAAAATATTATCGATCCGGAATTCGCCGCCCACTGACCCCGGTTGCGAGACATTGTAGTGGAAACGCAGGTTATTGAACTCATTCAAATTCCCCTGGAAACCAAGTCCGTTGTAAGTCACATCCAAGGGCAAGCCAGAATCCAGACTCTGAACACGCAGATCAAACTGATCGTTAACCGTTACCTCCGGTAGCACACTCAAAGTCAAGCGGTACCAAGTGTCTGCAACCAGTGAGGTAGCAAGAAACGTCCAGGTGCCTCCATCATTATACTGAATAGAGCCACTGTCTCCGCTCATGTGCAAATTCAGGCCTTTCGTGTTGTCATTAAGCAATTGGACTCCCGGATTTAGAACCGTTCCCGTATAAAGAAAATCAAATTGAATATACAGCCACCTGCTGTCGGGCACAGAGATGCTGTGATCCATTCGCGTGCCGGTCGCTGCGGTGTCCTTCAAAAGGGCGCCTTGGACAACATTGACTCCACTCGGAGAGGGAGACTGGGCCGAGAACGCAGCGGTCACATCATCGGTAATGCTCCATCCCGCGAGGCCGCTTGCGAAATCCTCGGTCAAATGGATCAAATCCGAAGTATCCTCAATCAAACCAAAATCATCTGCATACACATATGCAGAGCCGCTGCTTGTCTTAGTAATGAAGACGGTGGCTGTGGTATCAGTCGCCCCAGTTTTAAAAAAGATGTCTTTGCGCACGTCAAAATGTTCGTTGTTGGCGGATTGGCCTATTGTATCGCCACCGAAATCTTTGACGCCAAATTCAATAGATTCTCCGACATCAGAAGCTAGCCAGCCAGACAAGTGATAATAGGTGTCGGGCTTGAGTCCTGTTACGGTTTGTTCAACACCGTCGCCTTGATTGTTCAACCTCAGCCATGTCCGCATACCTCTTCGCCTCTTCTCGCCCCCTTGCTTTAACCAGTCATCCCGAACGCCCTGATATGGGACAATGGACGGACTACCAATCGGAACCCAGTTCGTCATTTCATCAAACGCTGAGTCGAGCAGCAGATTCATATATCTAGAAGTTCTACGCGTCGTATCAGGCGTCGGCACATTGTTGAAATCGTGCCCAACCTCCCAAGTGTAGCCACCATACTCATAGGCGCCCGCATCCGGGGCTGATCCGATGATACCTAAATCATGGGGCATCACAGCATTCGAAATATAAGTGTTTGTGATCGTGGCATCGTCGACGCCCGAGTCAATCGCTGGAGATACATTTGTTAGACTATAGTCGCCGTTGAGATGAGTGACCTCGTCAAAACCATTACTAGAATCTTTATTATTTATGTATCTTAAGTTTGCGATATCTGCCTTGAGTTCCACTTCTCCGGTGAGGATGGTGTTGCCTAAGACGGAACCGAAGCTGTCAGCTTGATAGTCGCCATTTGAGTTTGATGTGAAGCTCTTGGCGTTGTTGCCCACCAGAGTGTTGTTGAATGCTAAGCGGAAATTCCCTGGCTGATTAAATTTGATGCAGGCAGAGGTGTCATCAGCCATATCGTAGATCAAATTGTGGTGTATGAGCACATTGTGAGCACCATTGTCCATGTAGATGCCGTATGTAGACAAATTCCCCCAACCATTTTCCATCCCGATGCCATTGTAAATTTCGTTATAACGAAACTCAGAATTGCCCAAATCCATGCCCCAGAAGTAAATTGCCGCACCATCAGATGATAGCCACATAAAGTCATGCATTTTGTTGTGCTGGATAATGGAATTTCGATTCACACCGGCAATGATGCCTCGGCCGGAATCATGAATGGTATTATGGCTGATTAGCGTATCATAGCACTCATCGAACTCGATCGATGCGGCATAGTTGCCCAGAAAGGTTGTGTGGTGGATGAGATTGTTGATCACCTGATTTCCGGTTCCCTTCAAATGTATCATCGAACCGGAGGAATAGGCCAAATCGCTATTCTTTATGGTGTTAAAATCTCCAACAATGTTGATCGTGTTGTCTCTTTGGTTGTTCGCCCCATATGAAAGCGACTGGTCGGAGCCGTAGATGTAGCGGGCAGTGATGCCATCCAACTCACAGTAATCGGATCCCACCAACTGGATGCTACAGGCTAAAAATTGGACGCCCTCCACATGCACGTAGGACTTCCCATTGATGACCATTCCTAGCACGCGTCTTTTGACTTCAATATTGGTGGGGGCAAGGCCTCCGGGTGCCCACACGTAAAGGGTTCTTCGGTCATTACGGTCAATGAACCACTCATTCTCCGCGTCCAACTCTGCAAGCACCCCTGTAATATAGTATTCCGAACCATTCACAGGGTCTTGCTTTGTGGTATCCACATCTTGCAAGGTCAACGTTCCAGGGGCAGCGTCGACCGCCGCGGTGGAATCGCTGATCCGGCTGGTCTTCCCCAGCCATCCGCCCTTGCCACCAACATACCAAACGGTGGCACCAATCCAGTAGTCATCGACCTGCGTGAGATCACTGTCTGTCAACGTCGAGGGCGTGTTCAGTGCTGGATCTGCATCTGTAGGACCCTCCGCGATCTGAAAAGAATCCTTGAGCGCTTGAAAGGTATACTCCGTGGACGCCAAATTTGGCCATCTCGCTTCCCACAGATACTTCACATTGGTGCCATTCATTACGAATAGCTGATCCTCATGGTCGGGAATTCCGAGGGGATCGGGTAAAGTGGTTTGGTATATGGGGTCACTACCGCCAGTATGCGTCCAGCTGCTGGTGACCGGATCCAGGCCAGTGATTACCACGGTTTCACCCGGTGCAGCTCTGTAGGTGACCGGATTCGCGGAGGTTCCGCTGTTGGCTAGGGTGACCGTTTCCCGATAGGTTCCGCCAGAAATTATACAAGTATCTCCAGCCACCATCACTTCGGCGGCTGATTGGATCTCACTCCACGGATCAGCAAACGTTCCCGATCCAGGGTTATTTCCAGTCGAAGAAACGTAATAACTCGCACCGAACAATGAAGCGCTACTGAGCATCAAACTTAATACTAAGGTAGTTTCAAAGCGTTTTTTCATGTAATCCTAAAATCTGTAGTAAGCGAAATGGAGGATAGAGACGGAGAATATTCTCACGATAAATTAAAAATGGGGTTCATAAGGGGTAGACGCGTCGACCAAGAAGTAACGTTATATTATGAAAACACCAAGTCCAAAAAAATGAAACGGATAACCAACCCGCTAGCGCGGGTTGGATCTTTGTGTTTAGGGGCGCGTGCTGGCACTGCCAGAGGATTCTAGTTAGTACTTCTACTAGCAGGCGGCTAGGGCAGAAGCTAGAGATTTTATGCCCTTCATATCCTACTAAGTGGTTTCATTAACCTCATCATGGATCTACGTAAAACATCCTCCTTTAGCCGCAAAATGACGTATCCCGATTGACTGTAATCTGTTATTTTAGTCGTGTAAGATCATCTACAATACCTCTTCTCTTTAAGTAAAGTTTGTCACTTAACACAAAAAACCCCATAGATACATGAACAAGAAAACCATAACCTCAATTTGCTCTCTCGCTGCACTATCGGCAGCGATGATTAGTTCGGCTTATGCTGGAATCACCGAAACACTCACCAGCTTGGATGTGAACTTCAACGATGCGGCGGATCATCTCAACGACACAACCTTTAAGCGCCTCGGAGCTTTTGCCCATAGTGAGGGCGGGGGTATTGCCGGCGATGGTGCTTTGGATTTTACTGCAAATTATCGCGCCATAAACTGGAAACAGAGCCTGACTGGTGGAGTTGGTACGACTATTACCCAATCGTTGGTATTCACTGACAACGATCTGGCAAACACCTATATTCAGAATGTGCCCTTTATGATGGGGTTTTCGAATAACGTAGATTCACATGTTGCAAACCCCACTACAGGTGGGGGGGGGATCCTCACTGCAGACGCTTTTCAGCTGCAGCTATTTAATGGCCTAACTTCTAATGACGGTCTTGGTAATATATCTACGACACTAAGACCCTTTATAGACGGTGCTAACGGTGAGCAGAAATACTCGAATTTTGATTATACCGGGACCAACATGTTGCAGTTTGATTTGACTCTTACTCGAACAGGCACAGATACCTTTGATTGGGGTTATGTTGTTACAGATCTGGGAGGAGATGGCACAGGAAGCACCGAGGTGGGTAGCAATACTCAGTCATTCACTTCCGCTGACTTTGGAGCTTCTCTAGATGGGGACGGAATTTATGCTGGATTACGCTCTGGCAATCAACTTTCCGGCCTAGTGAGTGGTCTCGACCAGTGGAGCGTTAATGTGGTTCCTGTTCCTGAGCCAAGAGCATACGCTTTGCTTGCTGGTGCGCTTGCACTTATCTCGGTAATGATCCGTCGCCGTCGTAGCTAGTTTCCTTAGTTACCGTTAAGCTTTCTAAAGCCCTCGCCGCAAGGCGGGGGCTTTTTCGTGTTTGATGGACGCCTGTGTTGGAGATCTGTAACCGTATTTTGAGAATTAAAACTGATACAAAGATAAGAATGAATACTAAGAACAAACTAAAAATCTAGCCCTTTGCGTTTCTATTTAAGGGGAGAGTAAAGGGGTAAAAAATAGTTCAAATCTAGTCCACCGGATCTATTTTCCCTACTCCCTCATAGAAAACAAAAAAAGCCCTAAAGTGTTTAACTTTAGGACTTTAATAATGGCTGCTCGGGCTGGGATCGAACCAGCGACCAAGTGATTAACAGTCACCTGCTCTACCGCTGAGCTACCGAGCAATTTGAAAAAGCGGTATAAAGCGTTCGTCCCCTGAGATTGTCAAGAGTTTCGTCTGAAAAATCCACTGTTCTAACCCTCTACTTTGAAGGCTTTAAACTAGGAAAAAGTATGGTATCACGAATGCTTTCAGCTCCTGTCAGGAGGATGATCAGGCGATCGATTCCTAAGCCCATACCACCTGCGGGGGGCATACCATGCTCGAGCGCTGTAAGGAAATCAGTATCCATATCCTGCTGCTCCTCGCCTACCTGATCTTCGAACATTTTGCGCTGGATGATCGGGTCGTTCTGTTCGGAGTATGCAGGGGCGATTTCCTGGCCGTTGATGCAGAGTTCGAAGACGTCGATCGTGGTGTCGTCGCCTTGAGTGATCTTAGCCAACGGGCAAAGTTCGCGTGGGATGTGCGTGACGAAGGTTGGCTGGATGAGCGTCGGCTCAATCAACTTTTCGAAGACGTTGTTGGTGATCTCGTAGTCCTCTAGTTCGCCGTCGACCTCAATGTTGAGTGCGCGGGCTTTGGACAGCTTGTCCTCACGCGAGTGGCTGAACCAATCGGCGTCGCCGGTCGCTTCGATAATGAGATCCTTATATTTTGCTTCGCGCCACTCTCCGTCGAGTTGGATAGTGCTGCCGTCAGGTCGGGCGATTTCTAGGCTACCAATGACGGTCTTCGCGACGTGCTGGATGAGGCCTTGGGTGAGCTCCATCATGCCGCGGAAATCAGTGTAGGCTTGATAAAGTTCGAGCATGGTGAACTCCGGATTATGGCGGCGAGAGAGCCCTTCGTTGCGAAAGACGCGACCGATCTCGAAGACGCGATCTTCGCCAGCGACGAGCATGCGCTTGAGATAGAGCTCTAGTGCGATACGCATATAGAACTGGCAGTCGAGGGCATTAGAATGTGTAACGAAAGGTCGCGCAGCGGCCCCGCCTGCAAGGGATTGCAGCATGGGCGTTTCGACTTCGGTGAAGTCGCGTTCCCAAAGATACTTTCGCATTTCTTGAATGATTTTGGAGCGCTGACGGAAACGTCCGCGAGACTCTTGGTTGACGATGAGGTCTAGGTAGCGCTGACGATAAATTTTATCGTCGTCTGTCAGGCCTGCCCACTTTTCGGGTAGTGGACGAAGGGACTTGGATACGAGTGTGTAGCTCTCGGCGCGGACGGTAATTTCCCCTGTCTTAGTCTTAAAAAGACGGCCTGTGATGCCGATGATATCGCCGAGGTCGAGCTTCTTGAAATAGGTGTTATATTCGCCATCTGGCAATTCGTCGCGAGTGACGTAGGCTTGGATCTGACCGTCGCGGTCTTGGATCTTAATAAAGCTAGCCTTGCCCATGACACGGAAGACGACAATGCGTCCGGCAACGGAGACCTTGGACTGGGCTTCGTCGGTGGCATCTTCTTTATAGAGTTTGACTGCCTCCTCAGAAGTATGGCTCTGCTCGCAATTAGCGGCAAAGGGGTTACGCTCCTCTTTGCAGAGATTTTCGAGCTTTTGTAGGCGCACGGCATAAAGGTCGTGCGAGTTGTCGGGTGTAGCGGTTTGGTCTGTCATAACGAAACCGCGAATCTGCGCGGCTCACCAGAAATGGCAAATGCAAATTCGACAGTGGATGAATGAAGAAAAAAGATCGGCAATGCGGGGGACTTTGCTTTAGCTAGTTTCTAATTAAGAAATTAATATGACGGCAATGGAATATACGGCACTGGGCCTTTGCTCGGTGATCTTCATACTAGGGCTCTTTGGCTCCCTGCTACCAATCGTCCCAGGCACATTGATTGTGTGGGTCGGTGTGATTACTCACCGTCTGTGGATTGGTCCAGAAAACTCGGTGACTTGGAAGATCGTGATCATCGCTGGTCTTCTGATGCTCATCGGACAAGTCGCTGACTTTGTGTTGGGCGCATGGGGCGCGCGTAAATTTGGCGCTTCCTGGAAGGGCACGATGGGTGCATTCCTCGGGGCTTTTATCGGATTTTTCGTGCCGCCTCCCCTCCTCTGGCTGATCTTGGGACCGATCCTTGGTGCTGTGGTCGGCGAGCTGGCGGCAGGACGCACACTTCAAGATGGCAGCAAAGCAGGAATCGGCACAGTCATCGGCGGCATCTTGGCTTTCGCTCTAAATTTTGGAATCAGCGTATCTGTGATCGTACTGTTCTTTATAGATCTGTTTGTGGCCTAATGAAATAGAAGGACATCCTCTGGATATCGATTGCAGCCAAAACAGGAAGCACCCAGAGGCTATTCCATGCAGCCCTCTACCTTAATAGCTCTTGGCAAATATCACGCGCTTGCCGGGTTGGCCAGTGAAGACACAAGGCACCACCTCGTCGACAGTAGCGTTGGGAATACAACGCACCGTCACTTTATATTCTTTGGCGATCTTATCTTCGAGTTCCGAGTCGCAGCAGAAGCCCATTGAGGCAAAACCACCGTGTATTTCGGGTGCGTCGATGTTCTTCGGCGTGAAAAATTCGACAAAGTCAGCCTCGGTCGTGATCTCACGAGTGTGCTCTTTCTGGAAGGCTTTGGCCTTAGCTAATAAACCAGCCTGCATCTCATCGAGCAGATTAGCGATACCACCAACAAATTGCTGTACTGGCATACTCTCTTTGTCCTTTGGTGCTCGATCGCGGCGACCTACGAAGACACTGCCTGCTTCCATATCGCGAGGCCCTACCTCGACGCGGAGGGGGATGCCCTTCTTGATCCAGCCCCAAGCCTTTTCACCGCCACGCATATCGCGGTCGTCGAACTCAACGCGCACACGCCCGTCCATGTAGTTCTGGTCTTCTAATTGTTGCTTGAGCTCGAGGCAGTAGTCGATCACTTGCTGACGCGTTTCTTCCTTCGGTGTAACCGGAATAATAACGACATGCGAGGGCGCAATCCGCGGGGGTAGCACGAGACCATCGTCGTCCGAGTGTGTCATAATGAGACCGCCGACGAGACGCGTGGAGACACCCCATGAAGTCGTCCAAGCAAACTCTTCTTTCCCCTCTGCACTGAGATACTTAATGTTACTGGACTTAGCGAAGTTTTGACCAAGGAAGTGTGAAGTCCCCGCTTGGAGAGCCTTGCGGTCTTGCATCATCGCTTCGATCGCAAAGGTGGCATCCGCACCAGGGAAGCGTTCCGCTTCGGTCTTTTCACCCGTCAGCACAGGCATCGCCATAAAGTTTTCCGCGAAATCGGCATAAACATCAAGCATCTGACGGGTCTCCGCCATCGCCTCCTCGGAGGTCGCGTGGACGGTGTGCCCCTCTTGCCAGAGAAACTCGGCAGTTCGCAAAAAGAGACGCGTGCGCATTTCCCAGCGAACGACGTTGGCCCACTGATTAATGAGCAGTGGCAAGTCGCGGTAAGACTGCACCCATTTTGAAAATAGCTCACCGATAATAGTCTCAGAAGTCGGGCGCACGATGAGCGGTTCCTCGAGTGGCCCTGCAGGCTGTAGCTTGCCGTCCTCGTCAGCTTCTAGGCGCGAGTGAGTGACGACGGCACACTCTTTAGCAAAGCCCTCGACGTGGTCCGCCTCCTTTTGCAAAAAGCTCATCGGGATGAATAGCGGGAAGTAAGCATTTTTGTGACCGGTCTCCTTAAAACGACGGTCGAGATCTCTCTGGATGTTTTCCCAGATTGCATAGCCCCAAGGCTTGATCACCATGCAACCACGCACGGGCGAGGTTTCGGCCAGATCAGCTGCCTTGACGACTTGCTGATACCATTCGGGGTAGTCCTCCTCACGAGTAGGAGTAATTGCTGTTTTTGCCTGCTTTGCCATTTAGTTAATAGCAAATGCGCACCTGTGAGACGTGCAATGCCAAATTATAAACTAAGAAAGCAGATATCGTCTCTCGACCAGAACACTCACTAAGTTGTTAGGGCTTTTCAGGGCCTTGATCATCAAACCAAGCATCGCGCACGAAATCGACCAGAGGCTCGAAGAGTCCAGGGAAAAACTTCACGAGTAGTACCACAATCCCAATAATTATGATCAGCCTCAGAATACATTTACCCACACTCTTTAGAATCTTAATCAAAAGGATCAGTAGGACTGCGAGGATAATCCAGAAAACGATGTTTCTCGAGGCGATAGCTTCTTGTAGAAATTCCATTATTTATAATTTTGAGTTCACTAAGGCAGATAGCAAGCATAGGTAGAACATCTGTATCGACCAGACCGCCCCAATGAACCTACTTCGTTTCGCCAATGTATTCTTGACGCATCCAGTATTGGAG
>FLMP01000399.1_pt1 | contig 13405 bp, 9 predicted proteins | sample 887161 | NCBI WGS metagenome assembly FLMP01 (sample SAMEA4017660, study PRJEB14154) | seawater metagenome
CGATCATATCATCACAATAACAAAATGATCGTGTCTGCTGACCTTCTCCGTAGACGGTGATATTTTGACCTTTGAGGGCTTGCACGATAAAGTTAGAGACCACGCGTCCATCGCCGGGGCACATATTAGGGCCGTAAGTATTAAAAATACGGGCGATACGGATATCGACGCCGTTCTGCCTGCGGTAATCCATAAAGAGCGTCTCCGCACAGCGCTTACCCTCGTCATAACAGGAACGAATGCCAACCGGGTTAACGTTGCCCCAGTAAGCCTCTGGCTGAGGATGGACGGAAGGATCGCCGTAAACTTCTGAGGTGGAAGCCTGGAAAATACGAGCATTCACTCGCTTGGCTAGCCCCAGGCAATTGATCGCCCCCATGACCGAAGTCTTGATCGTCTTAATTGCATTATACTGGTAATGCACGGGTGACGCGGGGCAGGCTAGGTTGTAGATCTGGTCGCACTCAACCTTGAACGGATCGATCACATCGTGATCTATCAACTCGAAATTTGGATTTTCAAGCATCGCCTGTATATTGCGCTTATTCCCAGTGAAGAAATTATCTATGCAGATGACTTCATGGCCTTCTTTGAGGAGACGCTTTGAAAGGTGGCTACCTAGAAATCCGGCACCGCCAGTAATCAGAATACGCATAGGCTAGAAACAGGTTGTGATTTAGAAGAATACAACGATATTCTCTTAATTTTTGGACATGAAAACTGAAAATTTAATAATATATCGAATCGTTATTTACCTGCTTATTTTAAGTATGTGCCCTTTATTATTGCACGCGCAAGAGGAGCAAGCTGAAGAGTCTCCTGCGACCGAAGGCATGAAACCAATAAAAAGTTCAACGGCGTCTCCCTCTCAAGACCCCGATCAAAGGGAGCGAGGCTGCGCCCACGCCCTACCACTTTAAAGTAATGGAGCTCGATGCAAGCCAACGCAGTGTGCGCCTAAGCGTGGGTGAACTAGCTGTTTTCCGAAACCGACCGAGCCCTAGTGGTCACGGCAGTAGCCCTTGGCGGGCAGCGGTCGGCCGACAATGGCACAAGAGCTCCGAGAGCCTAATCAAAGCCGAGCATCCTGAGGCGCGTTTCGAAGTCACAGTGAGTGCCGATTGGCGACACAGCGACTGGCTCTTCCAACTCAATGGACGCATCGATCAACTCTTACCGACCTCGGAGGGCGTTCTAGTTCGAGAGGTCAAAACTATACGCAGCCCCCTACCCGCGCCTGACGAGACTCTGCTCGCGGACTACCCCGCCTACTTTGCCCAAGCGGCGACTTATCAAGCGATGCTCGAAGTGCTCCCCGAGTATGCGGGCCAGTTAATTACCGCAGAGGTGCAGTTTATCAACATCGAAAACGGGGCACTCCAATCCGTTTCGCTAGAATCATCAGAGCATGCCATCTTTGAACAGCAACTCGATCAACTAATCCCATTCCTAGATGAGCGCCGTGGTAGCCTAAACCGCTTGCGTGGGGCTCAGATTAAACCCGCATTTGATGCCCTACGAGTCGGTCAAGCCGAGCTTTTTCAAACACTGCACAGTGCAGCGCTCCAATCGCGCCATGTTCTCGCGCAGGCACCCACGGGCTTTGGTAAAACTGGAATCGTCCTAGAACATGCGCTGAAACACATGCAAAGTGGGCTCTACGAGCGTTGTATTTACCTAAGCAGTAAATCAACTGGTCAGCTTGAGACGATCCGTCAACTCAAGCAAATGATTGGCCATGACCTGCGCTACATCCAAATGCGAAATCGCAGTGAGCATCGGATCGACAGCGAACGCCACACTTGCACAGGCGATAAGCGCTGTGATGATGAGCTCGGCCAAAAATGGCGAGAAGCCGACATTCGAGCACCCGAACTGTTCGATGATGGTAGCTTAGAAATAGCGCGCGCCCAAGAAATTGGCGCAACCACAGGCATATGCCCCTACACATTGACCAAAGCATGCTTACCCTTTGCCGAAATATGGATCGGCGATAGTAATTATATCTTTTCACCTGATAGCCGACCCGTCTTCATGGAAGCTCCGGGCTTTGACCCAGGGCGCACCTTACTAATCGTCGACGAAGCCCATAACTTGCCAGACCGCACCACCGACTGTTTGAGTCTAGAGCTCGCTAGTGCCGACCTGCTCTTTGCGATCGAAGAGCTACGTGCCCATGGAGCCTCTCGCCGCCTACTCGCCACAGCGACAGAACTCTGCCGCTGGATCGAAAGCCTTAGCCCGAAACAGACACTGACTGGCAACCACTTCTACGCCGGCCAAGATCTCTGCGAAGATTTTTCTGAACAGCTAAAACTAGCCGCATTCGATTATGATGCCACTGCTCCATTCGCGATCAAACTAATAAGAAGCATCCCTAAACTAAGCGAAACGCTTTCCTCGCCCTCGCAACAATACCTGCACTGGGTGCCTCGTAGCGGAGTCGTCGCTGCCACCTGCCTAGACGCCAGCGAATGGATAGCTGAGTGCCTTAAGCCTTTTGGGGGCAGCATCATGATGTCGGCTACCCTATCGCCTTTTGAGAGCTATCAGAAAAGCTGCGGGCTAGATAAAGAGTCCGTCACCATAGCCCAAGCGCAGACTCCTTGGCGCGACGAAGCTTACGATGTAGCCATCGATTGCCGTGTCGACACACGCCTCAGCAAGCGAGAAAGCCATTACGAGACGACCGCCCGCACAATTGTCGAGCTTATCCAATATAATGCGGGCGGAACAATCGCCGTATTTTTCGCATCCTACCTCTATGCAGAAAACATACAGGCCTATATTGAAGCGCTCGCTCCTGAGCTTCGAATAAAGCGACAACCACGCGGTGTGAATCTTACCGAGCAGTCTACCTTCATCGATGAAGGGTTATTGATGGCCGACGCACTTTTTCTAATTCTTGGTAGTAGTTATGCTGAGGGGATTGATCAACTAGGCGGACGTGTCGAACAAATCATGATCGTAGGGCCCGCACTTCCAGAGGTAAACCTCATCCAAAAAAAGAAAATGGAAGACCATGTTAGCCTATCGCGAGACGAAGCCTTTCGCGATATCTACATCCGCCCAGCCATGCGACGTATTCATCAAGCACTTGGGCGTATAGTCCGTGCACCTGGGCATACCGCGCGCGTCCTGCTCCATTGTAAGCGTTTTGCCGAAGATGCCTACCAGCGCGAACTCGCCCCTGAATATCAAAGTGATTGCCAACTACTTAAGGATGAGGACCTTTTCCTTTGGCTAAATTCAAGTAAATCTAGCAATAAGGTCATTTAAATATTGAATGAGTCGCGATCGCTACGCCGTTACTCGATAAGTTGGCGAAGTTTTCTGCACAATTTACTACAAACAAACAATACATCTGATTCTTCTCACTACCTAGAGGCAAAATTATGGCACGTTCAAAAGCAAATAAAGGGATCAGCCGGATTGATTCTGGCTCTACTCACGGCTGGTTTGTTCGCGGCTATCGCAACGGCAAGACCTACTCCAGACTATTTAGCGATCGGAAATCTGGAGGCAAAGGAAAGGCAGAAAATCTAGCAAAGTCTTATCGAAATGAACTCAATCATGAGCTTGAATCAATTCAGAAGAAGCCGCGTCAACGCCGGATCGTAGTTTCTGATTCTCGCAACACAACTGGTGAACTAGGCGTTTCTCGCACGATTAAAATGGGGCCCAATGGCACAAAGCATGAATGTTTCTCCGTCAGCTGGCGTCCAGAACCTGGCGTGCAGAAGTGCACCTCCTTCTCAATAAAGAAATACGGCGAAAAGAAAGCCTTTAAATTAGCTGTTGAACATCGGCGAAACACGATGCGCGAGGTTCATGGCCCCAACTTCTACCGCCGGCTAAGCAAGCGTAAGTAGTCTATCACCCAAACACAGTTTATAGAGATTTATTGGGTCTACGCTTTTTTATTTCAGAATATAAAAGTATAGGGATCAGCCTCATCAAAGAACCCCTATTTTTAAATTCGTAAATACCCTCTACATTTCAAAAAATTTAACTTGAACTTAAAAGATTACCCGCCAGCTCGAACGGCTTGATAGCCTCTAAGCTTAAGTTCCGCGGATACTCGGTCGCAGACATCGCCTTGTAGTTCGACAACGCGGCCTTTCAATGTGCCACCACAGGCACAGATTTTCTTTAGCTCAAATGTCATCGCCACCAGCGTGCTTAAGGGAATATGCGAAGGGAACTCTTTGAGCGTAGTCACTGTCTTTCCTCCTCGGCCCGCCTTTTCACGACGAACCTCAACACGACCTTTCGACTTATTTTGAGCGGACCTCTTTTGCGGCGATGGAATGCGAGGCCTTATTTCGCCGTCAGGTAATCCGGCCCCATCTAGAGTAGAAAATGGGTTCGCACCTAATGCGTCGCCACCTCCGGTATTAATTTTGTGTTTCTTACTCATGCATGGTGCGGGGTTGAAGGGTCTTCGATCCATGCTAGGGCCTTAACATAGCTTCGCTTGCTTAAATAGTGCTTTAGTCGTTCAGGCGCATCTACGGACTTTGCCATCTCATCTAGCCTCGCCAAGACTTGCGCCATTGTTTCAGTTGGTTCGATCGTTCGCTTGGCAGTGATACACTCTAGATCACTTTTTAATTGCTCCATCGTCATAGTAATTAAGCAAAGACCTAAATCACTAAGGGCAAGCGTGTTTAGCAAGTTAACCCTCCTGCAGCGGAGAAGCCGAGGGCGTGATTGGAAACTAAATACGTAATGATGATTAAATAATCATCCAGGAATTATAAACGGCACTCACTTGAACAAATTCAAAAAACACGCTATTTAATAACAGATACCAACTAGACATGATCCACTCTTCTAACACTAGCAGCCGCTCAATCTTCATTCTAGCACTCTGGAGCCTGCTTTTTACTAAGTGCTTCACATTAGAGTATTTAGTCCGGCAATATGAGGCACCGATCAACAGCTTAAGTTATGTCTGGGCACTTTCGATCGCCATGGCGGGAGTCGCGACCGCTGTATATGCGAATATACAATCTGAAGTGCGCACTAAGCTTCTTAAGCACCCTAATTTCTTGGTAATCCTCACATTAGGCTCATTTATAGTTATTTTAGTCGCAAAAAGCCTATTAGCAAAAGACGGAGTCTCTCATAGTCTTGCGCTGGCTGCCACGGGACTCTCCATCATTCAATTATTGATACACGGCAAAAACCTAAAACCACGATCAATCGGCATCTCCATAAGTTGGTTAGTAGCCGCGGTAGCTATCCTAAATACAGCTCAGCCACTGGCCTTTCTTGTTTTCGCTATCAGTATTTGTATTATCTCATTTCTCCCTAGGTTCGCTCAGTTTGTAGCGCTTCGCCGAGGCAAACTCGACAGCCAGGCCAGTTAAAGGACTTTGCTTGCTACAATTATAATAAAGTCCTGAAAAGTGGCTCGACGCATCCAAGCCCATCAACAACATTAGCTTTATGTCCTCAGGTCTGGAAGCAATTGCAAATGAGCTACGGCGATTACAACGCGATGGTGTGAATCGAGTCTTCGTTGAAGACGATACGATGCAGTTGATCGTGCCCCAAAAAGACGTGGTCACACGAAGTCGTTTACCCGACGCACAATCGGGACGACCCGCTCAAAACCATAAACTTCCAGAGGAAGGCAAAGACAGCCCTATTCCTCCCGTGAAAACTGTCACTAAAACCGTTACGACTCCCAAAGTGGCCCCACTTCCTGAGTCTCCAGAGATCGAACTCCCCGAAGGCGACGCGGCTAGCCAACTAGCATGGCTAAAAGACCGCGTGCTCGCATGCGAAGTCTGTAAAGAACACCTTAGCGATGACGGGAAAATCGTCTTCGGCACCGGTTCATCCCAGGCCGATATTTTCTTTTGCGGCGAAGCCCCCGATGCTGATGAAGAGCGCGAAGGCGAAGCCTTCATTGGCAAGCCTGGTCAACTACTGACCAAAATCACTAGCGCGATGGGGCTCTCTAGCGAAAACGTCTTCACCACCAATATTTTGAAGTGGCGCCCTGAGCACAATAAACCCTACGGCAACCGTCCACCCACGCTCGACGAAATGCGTTTCTGCCTGCCCTATCTCAAAGCCCAGATCAAAATTATCCAGCCGAAGGTCATCGTCGCTCTCGGCAACACCACAGTGTCAGGTCTCCTCGGCCATGACCCAGCGCGCAAGATGGGCTCCGTCCGCGGCACTTGGGATCAGTTCGAGACTATTCCCGTTATGATAACCTTCCATCCTTCTTACCTCCTCCGCAATGGCACACTCAAGACCAAGCGGATGGTTTGGGAGGACATGCTTCAAGTCATGGAGAAATGCTCCTTAGAAATCAGTGATCAACAGCGCGGATTCTTTCTTCCTAAATCCTAGCTAAGCCCATGGCCTCTGGGCATTCGAAGCAGCCAGAATAAATAATTCACCAAAATCACCTTCCAACACAGGCACGATGTCTGTGTTTTTTATTTTTTATCCACCGCACACTCCCAGTTCCTACCTACTCTGATGACCTGCCAATACATTTGAGGAGGGAGGAGATTGTGCGAACAATTCGAGAGAACCAAGTTGTCATCATCGCAGGGGAGACGGGCTCGGGGAAAACGACGCAAATACCCAAGTTTCTTCTCGAATGTGGGCTTGGAAAAAAGGGTTTTATAGGCTGCACGCAACCCCGCCGCGTGGCAGCACTATCAGTCGCACAAAGGATCGCAGAGGAACTAGGTCTAAACTACGGGCACGAGGTTGGAGCAAAAATTCGTTTCACCGACCAGACGCAGGCCAACACCGTGATTAAAGTAATGACCGATGGGATCCTGCTAAATGAATTACAAGACGACCCAATGTTACGTGCCTATGAGGCAATCGTCATCGACGAAGCGCATGAACGTAGTCTCAACATCGACTTTATACTCGGCTGTTTACGTCAGCTCACAGAGCGACGCAACGACCTTAAAATTATCATCACTTCGGCCACCATCGATACGGCTAGTTTTGCTAAGGCTTTTGACGATGCCCCAGTCATCGAAGTGTCAGGGCGTATGTATCCTGTGGAAACATTTTACCACCCATCCAGCGATAAGGCAGATGGCGATTATATCGACGTAGCTACCGAGGTGATCACCGAGATCATCGATCATAACCGCGAGGGTGACATCCTCGTCTTCCTCCCTGGTGAGCGCGACATCCACGAACTACGCCGTCAACTCGAAGACAGCCCAGCCAGACAGTGCGACTTACTGCCGCTCTTTGGTCGCCTTGCTAACGCCGACCAACAGCGCATTTTTCACCCTGGTGGCAGGCGCCGCATCATCCTCTCGACAAACATCGCCGAAACATCACTCACCGTGCCTGGTATTCGCTACGTTGTCGATACAGGCCTAGCTCGCGTCAGTCGCTACAGCCCACACTCACGCACTCAACGCTTGCCAATTGAGCCCATCGCGCAATCCAGCGCCGAACAGCGCAAAGGCCGTTGCGGACGTGTCAGCAACGGTGTTTGTTATCGCCTCTACGATGAACAGAACTTCCTCGGACGCCCCCGCTATACCACGCCCGAGATCCACCGTTCTAATCTCGCATCTGTCATCTTGCGGATGATGGCCTTCCGACTGGGCGATATTCGTACTTTTCCCTTCATTGATCCACCCGCAGAGAATGCGATTGTAGGTGGCTACCGCTTACTGGCTGAGCTCGGCGCCGTAGTGGCTGACGACGAAAGCCCTAATGCCGATGACTATCGGCTAAGTAGACTCGGTCGTCGTCTTGCTCAACTACCGGTCGACCCCACCGTTGGTCGCATGCTCCTACAAGCCCAGCGAGAAGACGCAGTAACCGAAGTGCTCATCATCGCATCGGGCCTGTCAATTCAAGACCCCCGCGAACGGCCTGCCGACCAAGCAAAAGAAGCTGATGAAATGCACAAGCAATTCAACCATCCTGAGTCAGACTTCCTCGCACTACTCAATATTTGGAATACCTTCCACGAAAAGCTAGATACTCTCACACAGAATAAACTGCGCAAATTCTGTAAAAGCCATTTCCTCGCCTATCAGCGCATGCGCGAGTGGCAAGATATCCATAAGCAACTGGAGCGCGTACTAAAGAGTCTTAAAATTAAGCCCTCACCACCCACCACTAACCAATCAGAACTTCAAAGCTACGTCGCCATCCATCGCTCTATCCTCACCGGCCTCCTAAGCAACGTCGCGCACAAAGAAGAAGAGCACAATTACCGTGGCTCCCGAAACCGTAAGGCTCTCCTTTTTCCTGGATCAGCTCTTTTTGATCACGAGACGGCTAAAAAACAGCGCAAAGCTTCCTACGCCAAAAAGACAAAGCCTAAGCCCGCCAAAACAACCGCTCCCCAGTGGATCGTCTGTGGTGAGTGGATGGAGACAAGTCGACTCTTCGCACGCACCGCGGCCAAGATCCATGTCGAATGGATCGAAGACCTCGCTGGCGATCTTCTGCAAATCCGCCATTCAGAGCCCACATGGAGCAGCAAGCTTGCCTCCGTGCTTTGCAAAGAGCGCCGCATTCTATTTGGCCTCGAGATCAGGCGCAGTCAAATCAACTACAGTCGAATTGAACCCGAAGAAGCGACAGACATTTTCATCCGTAACGGCTTAATCGAAGGCGGGATCAAAGAGCGCCCAAAATTCTTCGAGCATAATTTAAAGCTACAAGAAGCCGCCGAGTCCGAGCTCGCACGCCGCCGTAGTGGTTCTGCTGTTTGGGTCGAAGACAATCTCTTTGCATTCTATCAAAAACGGATCCAAGCCGTCGGCTCCTTCGCTGAACTGAAAGGCTACGCCAAGAAACACCACGGCGGTTCGCTCGACTTCCTCAAAGCCGAAGAAGACGACCTGCTGCCACCCGACGATAGTGGCCTGACGACCGAAGATTTCCCCCGCGCCCTAGAACTTGGCGGCAGCGAAATCCCGCTCCATTACTGCAACGTACCCGGAACGGAAGAAGATGGTGTCACTTTGCGCCTACCTTTGTCGCAGGTCGATGTCATCGGCCAAGGCACGCTCGACTGGGCGGTGCCTGGCCACCTTAAAGAAAAGATCGAGTGCCTCCTCCGCGCCCTTCCTAAGCATATTCGTATCCGCCTACACCCGCTCAAAGAACGTGCCAGTGAGCTGAAAGCCAAACTTATGCCTAGCGAGCGACCACTGACTGAACAAGTTAGCGAACTACTACGCTGTGATTACGGCATTGAGACCTACAATGACCATTGGAATGAAGCGCAACTGCCCGAACATCTCAAACCGCGTATCCAAATTGAGAATATAAAGGGTGAAACCCTCGTGCAAAGCCGTGACCTTGCTGGCTTGCGTCAGCAGTTACGATCGATGAGAAAACAAGCCGCTGTTGGCGATGGACTTGATGCCATCCCTGCATGGCAAGTAGCAGCCTCGGAATACGAACGCGAAAATTTGACCTCTTGGAACTTTGGCGAACCACCCGAGAGTATTGACTTAAGCGGTGAATCCGGACTACCACTCAAGGCTTACCCAGCACTGGTTTCCGAACGTGGACAGATTCACCTACGCCTCCTCCCCGACCGCGACCTAGCCCTGCGGCACACCACTCAAGCCTGGCCAGAACTAGCCGAACAATCAATGGGTCGCGACATCGCATGGTTGCACCGTGACCTTAAAGAGCTAAAAAAACTCGGCATTCTACTCGTTCAGCTAGGTGGCTACGAAGTAATCAAGGACCCCGCTTGGGAACATCTACGTAAGCACCTTTTTAAAACTGAAACGCTCTTACCCCTACGCGAAGTAAATTTCCAAAAGACACTTCAATACGCCGCTAATATATCTCGAGGCATTGTGTTAAAACTTTTCGAACACCTTAAAACGATACTCGAAGCCCGCGAAGCCGTCTTACTTTTATTAGAACAAAAAAAGACACGCCAAGCAATCGTCTACCCCGGCATGCGTGCGCACTTAGAGCAGGTAGCGCCTCCAGACTTACTCGACCACTACGAATTTGAAGAACTAGAACATGTCGCGCGCTACCTCAAAGCAATGACGCGTCGTGCTCAACGCGCGAAAGAAAGCACCCAACGTGATATTGAAAAGTCTCAGCGAGTCGCACCCTTTGAAGACAGGCTAAAAGTATTAATAGCCCTTACGGGAAAAGCTAACACCACACTAATTAAGCCCTATCGTATTTTGCTCGAGGAGTTCAAAGTGTCGATCTACGCACAAGAACTCGGCACAGCTCAAAAAGTTTCCGAGAAGCGACTTGAGCAACTTGCTAAATCAATCACGACGCAGTTGAAACGGTGAGCAGCTATTGCGAGCAAGGCATATCAGAAGACATAACTCGTTTCGACCGCTAGGCAGCTAACAAAGTCGGCAAAGAACACGGCACTGAGCACAGGTCATTACTGGCAAACTTGAATGAGTTGCTAGAACTAGCGCCCTTGTTCTAACAGACGCTTACGCCGATAGGCCTCATCAAGGCGATTTTCGATACGGTCCGACTCTGCCTTTGCGAGATAGTTGCAGCCTCCGAAGAGTTGGTTCGCAAGAATGATCTTCGACCATTTATCCAGCATCTGCATGGTATTGATAACATCGATATCCGATTGCCCGAGTATAAAGGGACCATGGTTTTCAAGGAAAATGATTTTTGGAGCTTTTCCATATTTTCCCTTGAATTCCAAGAGGGCATCGCGAACACCGTGGGCTAGTTTGAAGCCGGGATCGACATAGGGTACAACCGCAAAATTGCGGCCGCATACCACAATGGCGTCAGGGAAAATATGCTCTAGGTAAGGTTTTGCCCCGGATTGACTACACAGGATCGAAAGGACAGACTCTGGATGGCCGTGACCGACCCAATTACAGTCTCCAATACTTAGGCAAACCGCATGGACAAATGTTTCAACAGAAGGCCGTTTTGCATTCGGGTCCACTTTGATTGCTTCAAGAGCGTCCTGCACTTCTGCGTCGGTCATTGAGGGTTTCGCAACAAATCCGAGGGCTTGACTTATATTGACCTCAGTAAAATCACTTCGATTCGCAAGCCCTAGACAACTGCCGGATGCTTTAACATAAAAACTATCGGTATCACCCATGACACTGGTATTACCCTCCCCTAGAATAGCCCAGCCACGATCCTCGCGACCAAATTCACGTGAGAGTTCAACTAATTTTTCGAGTTTATCGTTCGACATAAGGCGTGGAATTGAAGGTGTTAACGCAGAAAGGCTTCGTGCAGACCCCCGTCAACATTGAAGATTGTTCCTGTTGTTTTGGATGATTTATCGCTGGACATGAAATAGATGGCTTCCGCTTGGTCTTCGGGAGTGATCGGTTCATTGGTCAGAGTACGGCTTGCGTAGAACTGCGCCAATTTAATCCGGAGGTCTTCTGTTGATTCCTCCTCGGAATAATCAATATCATATTTGGCAAGCGAAGCCATGACGCGGTCGCGCGGAAACATTTGCGAACCTTTAACAACGGTCGCCGGCGCTACGGCATTCACGCGCGCATAAGGCGCGAGTTCGACAGCAAGTTCACGCACGATATGGTTGGCAGCAGCTTTGGAAGAATCATAGGCAACCGAGCCTTTCTTGGAAACGACAGCATTCACCGAGGTTGTGATGACGACTGAGCTTTTTAAGTGCGCGCCCTGTAATTGAAAAATCGACTTGGCAGCATCGGCAACCAGGTAGGGGCCGATTGAATTAACCCGGTAGACTAACTCCCATTGTTTCACAGAAAATTCCCCGTCGACATTAGGTGCGAGGAAAATGCCCGCAGTAAGGGCAACGACATCAATACCACCGAAGGCATAGATAGCAGATTGGTAACAAGCCTCGATGCTCGCTGTGTCACCTATATCGATTCCGGTGGCGATCACGTTACCGCAACCAGATATTCCGGAACCGGCAATGCCAATCCCTATACCAATCTCAGCTTCAATTTCATTAGCGGTGACTTGTGCGGCATCGCCATCTAGGTCGGCACAAACCACATGGGCACCCTCACGAGCAAATCGTAAAGCGGTCTCTTTACCGATCCCTGAACCAGCTCCAATCACCACAACCACTTTACGGGCAAATTCCTTTTCTTTTGGCATGCGTTGCAGTTTTGCTTCTTCGAGCAACCAATACTCAATATCAAAGGCCTCCTGTCGTGGCAGACCAATGTAGGAATCAATGGCCTCGGCACCACGCATTACGCCAATGGCGCAATTGTAGAATTCTGCGGTCACCCGTGATTCAGATTTGTTTTTACCAAAGGCGATCAGACCCAAACCGGGAATCAAAATAACGGTGGGGTTGCAGTCGCGTATTGCGGGAGAATCTGCGTGCTTGCAGGCCTCGTAATATTCGGCGTAGTCCGCTCTATACTGATCCAAGCCCTCAGTGATCAGAGACTTCAACGAACTGAGGTCGTTACTCTCAGGATCCCAGTCTACGAACATTGGTTTTATTTTTGTTCGCAGGAAATGATCCGGACAGGATGTGCCGATTTCAGCCAAACGTTGGGCATCAACTGAATTCACAAATTCAAGCACAGCTGCGTCACGATGTACTGTTCCAATAAAGCGAGTCCTCTGCGAAACCGCGCCCCGCAAGAATGGGAGGAGATCAGTTGTCATTTCTATCGCAGCGGCATCACTGGGTGAGGTATATTTCTGACCACCAAAAGTCTGATCTCCGCGATCCTTTGAAGCAATGAAAGCACCTGCCTTTTCGATCAAATCTAGGGTTAATTCATAACAAGCCTTATCGTCATCTGCCCAATTGATGAGACCATGCTGCCCCATATTAATACCAACGCATGCTTTGTTCTCCTGATAGACGGTTTGCATTTTTAGACCCAGATCAAATCCAGGGCGTTGCCATGGAAGGTAGGCCAAGCTATCTCCGTAAATTTCCTTGGTTAATGCCTCCGAGTTTTTGCAGGCCGCAATCGCGATGAAGGAGATTGGATGCATGTGATCGACATGCTTTGCGCCAATGAAACTGTGCAAGGGGGTATCTATCGAAGACGGCCGTGGATTTAAATTGAAGGTCGTATGTGGGTACATGTGCACCATTTGATCTTCAACAGGAGTCTTCACTCCGTTCGGTTCAGTAGTCCCATAAATAGACTGAAGCGCAATGAGCTTATCCTGATAGAGCGACGAGAAATTCGCCAACTTAGAGGTCCGCAAGTCTCCGCCGGATCCTTTTACCCATAATACCTCAGTTTGCTCGGCGGTGAGCGGGTCCGTTTCCATCAGCTTAGAAGATGTATTTCCCCCGCCAGTATTAGTTATGCGTTGGTCATCGCCCAGTATGTTTGAGCGATAGACCAACCGTTCACTGGCACATAGCGTATCAGCGTATTTGTTGTCCCAGTTGTTCTTCACGTATTTATACTCAGGCTTCATC
>FLMP01000406.1_pt1 | contig 13330 bp, 12 predicted proteins | sample 887161 | NCBI WGS metagenome assembly FLMP01 (sample SAMEA4017660, study PRJEB14154) | seawater metagenome
TCCCTGCCCTAACTTTATGGCTCCCGCGCAGGTAGACCATGACCTTCGGCATCTCGTTTAACATTTTAAGCGGCTTGCTTGTGCTGACAGGCAAGCCAATGTTGATGACCGTAGGGCTTTTGCTGCATGCATTGGGCACGGCCACATTTTTAATCTGTTTAAATGCCTATGTGTTGGACTATATCGCACGCGTAGACTTGGGAAAAATGAATCTATGCGCTTGGTTTTCAGCGCGATCTGTTGGTCTATTGGCCCATTCTTAGGTGTTTGGCTGATGGACTGGTGGCTCCCTGCACCGTTCATTTTGGCCCTATTGTTATCGATCGTTTTGATGGTCTCATTTTGGCGGCTGCGGCTCGGCAATGGTAAACAAATTTCCAGATCACGCGCTCCTACGCCCAATCCCGTGGCGTATCTGGGCAGGTTTATTTATCAGCCACGCTTGGTGTCGGGCTGGTTGTTTGCTGTAATTAGATCATGTGGCTGGTGGGTCTATATCGTATATCTTCCCATATATTGCATCGAAAGCGGCTTGGGCAATCACATTGGTGCGGCAGCGCTCTCGGTGACTAACACACTGCTATTTCTGTCACCCTTGGTTCTGAAGTTTGTCAAAAAATATGGTGTGCGCCTTTCCGTGATCGGTAGTTTTTCCATAGCGGCTTTGGCCTTCGGTCTGGCATGGGCTGCAACAGATCAGGCCTGGTGGACAATTACGGCGCTCTTTATCGGATCATTCGCGCTTATTATGCTGGATGTCTGTGGTAGCCTGCCCTTTTTGATGGCAGTGAAACCTTCAGAACGCACGGAAATGTCAGCCGTTTACTCAAGCTATCGTGATGCCTCAGGCATTTTAGTGCCAACCGCCGCATGGATCATTCTACTTGTGAGCCCAATATCGGGGATATTCGCAGTCACTGGTCTTGCACTTGGCTCTATGGCACTTCTGGCCACAAAACTGCATCCTCGCCTTGGCGCTGAAAAGCTGACAATAAACTCGAGGCTGAACTAAACCCGCCCGATCTTAAAACCGCGGGACAAGTGGTTTCGCATGGCAAATAACAGCACAACTCCCGGGATCATCGAAGCCGTGGTGACAGCCATGACCAATCCAATATCCGTATGAAAGTCAAACAGCACGTTTATGGCCATGCTGATGGGTTTGCCATTGGTGGTGGTCAAAATTCGTGCGAACACCACCTCAACCCAGGAAAACAAAAAGCAAAAGAAGGCCGTGACGGCGATGCCAGAGCAGATTTGCGGCAAGATGAACGTTCAAATCACCCGAGGACGCGTATAGCCGTCCAAAAAGGTCGTTTCGTCCATTTTTTGGGAATGGCCGATATTAAACCCTGTAAAATCCAAATGGAAATTGGAAGGTTAAACAGACAATGTGCCAAGGCGATAAAGTCAAAGCAGATGCCAATCGCCGACAAAGGACAGGCGTGAGAAGGCATAGGCAACCGGTAGCGTAATTCGCAGAGTGATGCAGATATTTATCAACACATAGGTAATCGAATTGCCAACCGATGTTCCTGCGCGCCTTCATTAGCCTCTTTCCATTGGTTATAGATGCGAGGCACCTGTGCGATATCTCAGGCCACCACGACGTCGGTGCCCCATTGATTACACTCTCCAAGCAAATTGCCGGGCAATGCTACATCCGTGAACAGCTTGTCGACATCCTTCAGCGAGCAAATTTTCAACGGTGCGGTACGTTTGAATTTCAGGTGATCTGCCACGACCATGACACTGCGTGATTGCTTTAAGGCGGTTTGGCTGACCATGATTTCTTGACCATCAAAATCCAGCAGGTCGCCATCTGTATCAATCGCCGAACACCCTAATATAGCGAAATCAAATTTGAACTGTTTCAGCAGCTCAGCCGTCAAGCCGCCTACCAGTCCCCCATCAATGCGGCGCAAAATACCAGCGGTTAAGATGATTTCACAGCTGGTATTGGCTATGAGAATATTAGCAATATTGAGATTGTTGGTCACAACAAGAAGGTTTTCGTGATCCAGCAGCCTTTGTGCCACGGCTTCGGTGCTGGTGCCAATGTTCATAAACACCGAGGCACCGTTAGGAATGGCTTGCGCGCAGGTCTCGGCAATGGCGTGTTTGCCACTGGCGTTCAATCGGCGGCGCTCTTCATAAACGATATTTACCACGCCCGATGGCACAACTGCACCTCCATGTACCCGTTCCAATTGGCCACTGTCTGTCAGTTCTGCAAGATCGCGCCTGATAGTTTGCACCGTAACATCATAATGTTCGGCCAGCCCCTCAACGGTAACCTTCCCATCTTTTCGGGCCTGATCCAGTATTTCGCGCTGTCTAAAATTCGTAACCATTCAATCACTCCTACACGCAATTTAATTTTTTGCTTCAAGCTTAAAACTCACGTCAATGAGAACTCACAATCAACTCTCATATTAAAGCGTCAAGGCAATAAATTCAAAATCGAATATAATGTACTCTCGAAACATACCCTACTTCCGTTATAAATTGTAATTTCCTTCCTAATGCCACATAACGAATACATACGAACATTCGCTTTGTTGTTTTTGAAATCATGGTACTAGCTTTTTATACGTCGTATCTCGCGAAATAAACCTAAGGATGTATTTTGAACCACAGTAGCCATCATGACATCATCGACCTTTTCGTCATTGGCGGCGGCATAAATGGCTGTGGTATAGCGCGTGATGCAGTGGGGCGTGGCTTGACTGTTGAACTGGCCGAAATGAATGACCTTGCGTCAGCCACCTCTTCTGCCTCTACAAAATTGTTTCATGGTGGCCTGCGGTATCTGGAGTATTGGGAAGTGCGCCTGGTGCGTGAAGCTTTGGTGGAACGCGAAACTCTTTTGAAGGCTATGCCTCATATTTCTTGGCCAATGCGATTTGTGCTGCCGTACCACAAAGACATGCGGTTTGAAGGCAACACCCCAACCTCGAAGCTTCTAAATGTTTTGATGCCATGGCTGAAAGGCCGTCGTCCTTCTTGGCTCATTCGGTTTGGCCTCTTTTTATACGACAATCTTGGTGGCCGTCAGATTTTGAAGGGCACAACAGCGCTCGAACTTCGCGCAGGACCTGAAGGCGCGCCTTTGCAGGACCGTTTTGAGAAAGCCTATGAATATTCCGATTGCTGGATCGAAGACAGCCGATTGGTGATCTTAAATGCCCGCGATGCACAGGCCCGCGGTGCGCGCATCAACGTGCGCACCAAAGTCATAGCAGCCGATCAAGTAGATGGCATTTGGCACGTTACGCTCGAAGACACTCAAAGTCAGGAACGCCGGGTTGTGCGCGCCAGGCTTTTGGTCAATGCAGGTGGCCCTTGGGTTGAGCAGATCATCCGCAAAACAGTTCGAATCAACACCAGCGAGGGTGTGCGATTGGTGCGCGGCAGTCACATCGTGACGCGCAAACTTTATGATCACGACAAATGCTATTTCTTCCAAGGCGAAGACGGACGGATCATCTTCACAATCCCATATGAGACCGACTTCACCTTGATTGGTACAACAGATGTTGATCATGAAGATGTGACCGTAAAGCCTGTCTGTACGCCAGAAGAGCAGGATTACTTACTACAATTTGCATCAAAGTATCTCAAAACGCCCGTCACCTCCGACGATGTGGTTGCCGCCTACTCTGGCGTGCGCCCGCTCTATAATGATGGCGCCAGCTCAGCCACAGCCGCCACCCGCGACTATGTGTTAAAAATAGACACATCAGCCGGAGCGCCTTTGTTGAATGTTTTTGGCGGAAAAATAACAACCTACCGTAAGCTTGCAGAATCTGCCTTGCAGCAAATTGCGAAAGTGTTCCCGAACGCGACCAAACCTTGGACCGCAGGGGTGGCTTTGCCCGGCGGGGATTTTGCAGTGGATGGGGTTACCGATTTGATCCAACAGCTGATCAAAGACTTTCAATTTTTAACATTACCTTGGGCAACAAGGCTTATTAAGGCTTACGGCACCGAGGCCTTTGACGTGTTGGCCGATGCCCAGAGCGAAGAAGATCTAGGCCAAAGCTTCGGCGCCACATTGAGCGCCCGCGAAGTTATCTGGCTAGTGAAAAACGAATACGCGCGCTGCGCAGACGATATTGTTTGGCGTCGCAGCAAATTGGGCCTGAGACTCACCGCTCAGCAGATAGAGTTTCTGGACACATGGATGGAGCGCGAATGCGCACCCATGGTTTCAAACGCAGCCGATTTAACTGCATTGGGAGGACTATAGAAGTCACTGACTTTAGGGGGGGGTGTCAAAGTTTAGGAAAAGCTTTGCACCAGTGTCAGCTTGCTCAAGGTCCTCGCAGGTTGGTGGCCATCGACCTTTCTCGGCAAGATCACGCAGCCGTAGCAACAGCTGCAGCGGGCCGCAGGGTAGCAGAGGCACTAAGGCCGGACCACTTGAAATATTTTACTGAGATCATAAAATCTGCACAAAATCCCATCAAAGTAAGTCCGCATCTGCGCGAAACCGTCTAGGGGCAGAACCTCAGCCACATATTGATCCGGGCGCACAATAACCAAAGCTCCTTGGTTGCGGTCAATGCCGCGATGATCAAAAATATCGGGGCCCTGTGCCAAATCTGGGCAGAAGGCTTTTTCATAGTCTATCAAACCGTATTTCCCTTTGCGCGGCAACAGTAGGGCGGGCAGGCTTTCAAGCGCCATATCCGCATGGGCCATTTGAAACACTGCCCTCAGATCAAACAGGCTGTCGATGTCTCCCCCCTTAGGCGTAAAATCGGCAATCAGATCATCAGATAAAAAGCCGCAAAGATTGGCAATCTCCTCCCCGCTTCGGCCCATATCTCCTTGGGCCGCAAAGGCGATCAGGCGCCACCGGCCATCTGCTTTCATAACATGCCCAAGATGCATCGGCTTGGCATCGCCCAAGCGGATCACCGGCGCAGAATGAAACCGCATGCCAGTTTGATATCCTTTAGCCAGCGCTTGATGGGTTCCGGGGCCTGTCAGTATCGATGGTTTGTAACGGGTTTCGACCCCGGCTGTGTAGCGGCCATGTTTTTTGAAATATGTTTGAAACTGCGCGGCCTCTGCGGCATCTTTCGGCTTGGCGCTGAACAACCGGGCCATATCTTTGTCGAACTCAATCAACTCCTTGGCCTTAGCCTGCCGCTCTTGGGTGTAGGTGTCCAGCACCATCGGGCGGGCTTGGCCACGCAAAACAGCAGCCAGTTTCCAACCAATATTGAAGGTATCAGCCATGGAAACATTCATCCCCTGCCCGGCTTTCGGACTATGGGTATGGCAGGCATCACCTGCTATGAAAATGCGTGGGACAAGCTGGCCACGCTCAGCTTCCCCTACATCATCAAAACTGTCACACAGCCTTTGGCCAATCTCATAAGCCGACCACCACGCCACCTCTTTGACATCCAAGATAAACGGCGCAAGTATTTTACTGGCTCTGTCGATCAACAGATTCGATGTGACATTGCGGTCGGCGGCGCGTTCCGACCCATGAAGCGCGTCCAGCTCGATATACATGCGCACCATATATCCGCCTTCGCGCGGGATGATAAGAAGGCTGCCAAGCTCGGCCGATTGAATGGCAGCTTTCAGCCTTATGTCGGGAAAATCTGTGACTGCGAGCACATCCATCACGCCCCACAGTTGGCGCGCGGCCTCGCCCTTGAGCTTATAACCTAAAGACCTCCGCACCGCGCTGCGGGCCCCATCACAACCCACAACATATTTGGCACGTATTGTCTGCGTGCCGCCGACATCATCGAGGCGGGAGAATACCGCAGTGACCGGGTGATCAGAATTTTCTGTACGCTTCACCGAGATCAATTCGCGATTATAAGTGGGTTTGAGGCGTGACGGGGCGTTGCCCATGGCCTCCAGAAAAAAATCATGCAGCCGCGCTTGGTTCAAAATCACATGCGGCATCTCTGACAGGTCATACTCCACATCTGCGATACGATCTGCCCGAATGAGACCTGCACCTCCATCATCCGGCCGCCAGAAGCCAACTTCATTCACCCAATAGGCCTCTTTGAGAACTTTTTCAGCAAATCCAAAAGACTCAAACATCTCCACGGATCGACACGCCAATCCATCCGCCTGCCCGACCTCAAGCAGTCCAGGTTTAAGATCGGTGAGCATAGCCGTGATTTCTGGGAATACGGCCAGCTGGGTGGCAAGCGTGAGCCCTGCCGGACCACAGCCCACAATCAATACATCGACGTCATCACACACGGTCCCTGCGTCAGGACCGGCCAAGGCTATAGAGGGATCTCCGCTGAGAAATCCATTGAGATGATACTGCATAACCAGCCCTCCATTTAGTATGTATACATACTAAATATCAAACAAGCCGCCAAGCTGTCAAGTTTTGTCCTACCTGAGGTTTAAGCAGTATAATCCGCCAGGGTGCTGCCATCTTTGGCGCAGGCGCGCAGCAGAGGGCTGATCTGCCATGCAATGGGATCTTCTTTGGCCAAAACCTCAAGTTCTCGCACGATCGCCTGCACCCCAAGACTGTCTGCATATTGCATCAATCCGCCACGCCAGCGCGGGAAGCCATAACCAGATACCGTAACAATATCGATATCGCGGGCCGATTGTGCGATGGCCTCGTACAAAATATTCGCCGCCTCGTTGATCATCGCCAAGAGCAGGCGGTTTCTAATGTCTGCTGGCACATAATCCGTGCGTGTGCGCCCCGCAAAATGGGCTTCTTCATTGGCTAGATCAGCTACAATTGGATCTTCCACCTTGCCCTTGCCACCCGGATAACGATACCAACCGGCGCCCGTTTTTCGGCCAAGTTTTCCCAGCTCAATCATTCGGTCTGCAATGGGAATGTAGCGGCGGTTCGGATCTCTCGTGGCGTCTTGCCTACGCCGGTTGGCATGGGCGATGTCGAGCCCAGACAAATCCTGCGACTCATACGGGCCCATAGGATAGCCAAACTCAACCATAGCCTCGTCGACCTCCCAAGGGGTGGAGCCATCCATAAACACAGTATCAGCGGCCTCACGATAGCGTGCCAAAATTCTATTACCAATAAATCCGTCGCAGACCCCCGCCAGCACTGGCACCTTGCGTAGCCGTTTGGCCAAGTCAAACCCAGTGGCCAAAGCCTGATCGCTGGTCTTCGCGCCACGCACAATTTCCAACAGCTTCATAATATGGGCTGGGGCAAAAAAGTGCAGGCCAACCACCCGCGACGGATCCGCCACACATGCGGCCATCTCATCAATGTTCAGATAAGAGGTGTTGGTGGCCAAAATAGCATCTGTAGGCATAACAGCCTCGAGCCGAGTGAATATCTGTGTCTTCACCTCCATGCTCTCAAAAGCCGCCTCTATGGCCAGCATCGCATCGGAGGCTTGGGCATAGTCGGTTGTGGCTGCAAAGCGGTTTTGCCGATCTTGCGCCTCGGCCTCAGTGATCAGCCCGCGCGTGAAACTTGCCTCAATAATTTGCGCTAAATTGTTCAATGCCCGCGTCACTCCATCACGGTCGGTCTCAATCAAGGTCACCCGCGCCCCGGCATGCAGCAAAGCATAGGCGATTCCTGTACCCATGGTTCCACCACCCACGACGACGATATGATCCAACTGAACTGCAGGCTGGCTCAGCCAATTGGGGGCTTTCGCCGCACGTTCCGCAAAAAACATATGCCTCAGTGCTCTGGATTGGGACCCGGTTTTAAGTTCTAAAAACGTGACCCGTTCCACGGGCAGTGCTGCATGGAACGGAAGGGTCAAACCCTGTTCAATCGCATCAATCGCCCGTCGAGGTGCCTCTTGATGGTGGCTTTTGCGCGCGCAGGCTGACCGCGCCAGCGCAATCACTGATTGATCGTGATCTGGTGCGGGCAATTCCCACGTGGGCACGATGCAGCCCAACTCTTCGGTATTGACCATAAAAGCCTCAGCCACCGGATCATCCTCAATCGCATGCACCAATCCCGCAGCCAACGCCGCCTGCGCTCCAAGAGGCTTGCCAAAGCTTATCATCTCCAATGCCTTTACTAGTCCCACAAGCCTAGGCAGGCGTTGCGTGCCACCGGCTCCGGGGATCACCCCGAGGGTGACCTCTGGCAGGCCAATCTGCGCCGCCGGTGCGATGATCCGCATCCGACAGGCCATAGCAATTTCCGCGCCGCCCCCGAGAGCAACCCCATTGATCGCCGCGATCCAAGGCACAAAGCTTTCGTCAATGGCATTCACTACATCGGGCAAATGTGGTTCGAGCGGCGCAAGATCAAACTCACGGGCATCAGCGCCCGCTGCAAAAGCCCGGCCCTTTCCACTCAAAATCACCCGCGTCAGCCTTAGTTTTTCGGCCCAATGGACCGCATCCAGCAAGCCTTGACGGACCGACTGCCCAATTGCATTTACCGGGGCATTGTCGATTTCAACATAGCCAACATCGGACTCGCTGCGTGTGGTGACGTTCATAGAGATCATCCTTATTTAGCTTACGTACTCATCACAACTGCCGGGCGACATTATTAGTCACCAACAATTCTTTAAGCTCAGAGCGTGATGTTTGAATCTTCTTGCCGCTGGTATCAAGCTGATAGGCCGCCTGCTCATATCGGGTCTCTCGGGCTTTGAGGATTTGCCGCAGCTGTTCCATCGCTTGCGGGTTTCCGGCCATTGGGCGCAAATCTCCCTGCGCACGCACCCGGTCCATATGTTCTGCGGGGCGGGCCTTGATCCAGACAGAGTGAAAATTGCTTAAAAGGCGCTCAAACGTCTGCGCAGAAGAGACAATCCCCCCAGCAACCGCTAAGATCATTTTGTCATGTCTCTCAATGAGGTAATCTAAGGTTTCAGCTTCAATTTGTCTGTACCCGTCTTCGCCATAGAGCGCTATAATTTCACCAATAGGCACCCCGATCTTACCCTCAATCTGCGCGTTAAGCTCAATAAATGGTAGATCAAGATCTTGCGCCACCAAAGCGCCCAGCGTGGATTTTCCCGCACCGCGCAAACCTATCAGGCAGATGCGCGTGGCTTTGGACTTGGCATCAGTCGACGGATCCAAAACCTGCAAAACGCGCGCGCGATTTGAAGCATCAGCTGCGAGATAGAGCTGCAACAATCGGGCCTCTTCAGAACTTTGAGGCGCATCAGCACTGATCAGGGACGCCACTGGAGTTTCCAAGGCAATGGATATTTGCTTAAGCAACCCAATCGAAATATTGCCCAAACCGCTTTCAAGCTGAGCCAGATAACGGGTCGAGACACCAGAACGCAATGAGAGCTCTTGGCGCGAAAAACCAAGCCCCTTACGGCAAGCGCGCACGCGGGTTCCGACCAATACGATCAAATCCTGAACCTCCGCCGCAGAGCCACTGTCATTATGCTCCACCTTCAACACCCGCAGCACCAGTCTGGACCATAGCGACCAGAAGTCTTAATACATTATGCACTTAGTAGGTTTCCACATGATAGCGACCATCCTCGCGCATCGTGTCGCGCAGATAGGTCCAGTCTTGCCCCAGGGTTTTGGCAATCGCATCAAACGCCGCTTCAACCCCAGCCTCCATGCTCTTCAGGCCACATATGTAGATGTAAGTATTTGTATCTTGCAGCATTTCAGCCACCAAATTAGCCTCACGGCGCATCCGGTCTTGGACATATTCCTTCGCCTCACCCGGCATACGGCTGAACACCAAATACTGTTGCAACATGTCGGAGGGAATTTTACTCAACGGGCCGAAATATGGCAGGCTATCTGGCGTGCGGGCGCCAAAGAACATGACCATGCCGCCAGGCTTTTCGCCCACCATACGTTGCCGCGCCATGGTGAAGGAGCGCATTGGTGCAGAGCCGGTGCCAGTACAAATCATCAATAACCGCGCATCAGGGTCGGATGGCAACAGGAAGGTGGCGCCAAAAGGACCAGTGACATTGATTTTATCACCCTTCGCAAGATCACACAGAAAATTGGAGCACAGCCCCCCTTTTTCACGTTTCACCGTCAACGACACATTGTGATAGCCCGCACGTTCCCCATCACGCGGGCTGGACACAGAATAGAGCCGCGGCAGATGTGCCTTGCCCTCAAAATCAACACCCGGTGCAATAACACCCAATGACTGACCTTCCAAAACAGGAAAAGGTTTACCTTGGAACTCAAGAATAATATGGCGGGTGTCTGCATCGGAGGTGTCACTGGTCAAACGGTAATTGCCTTGGACCACAGCCTCGACCGGATGGCTAAGGTTATACAGATTTACCGTCGGTTTTGCCGCCGAGCTTGCGGCTTTGGCTTTGCCGCCTGCACCTTTGTGAGCCTCTGCCAGTAAGGCAGACACAGGATCCAAATCATCCGCGGTCGCTGCGGTCGTAGACAGGGCTATCTCCTCTTGGTCGGGCAGCTCCTCCCAGCTGTATTGATCCTCCAGAGAATAGGCCGCATCTTTGCCAGCCACCACCCGCCATTCATCAATCGATCCGGTTGGACAGACTGGAATGCAATCCATGCAAAAATTACATTTAGTGGCATCTACAATGACGTTGTTGTCATCATGCTCAATCGCCTCTTCCGGACAGGTCATCTCACAGGTGTAGCATCTGATGCAGATTTCGGGATCAATGAGATGTTGTTTGAATGGCGCGGTCATAGCCTTGCCTCCTTCAGTGACAGAATACCAGAAGACAGGCCTAGGACCGGATCCAGAACTGCTGCGCAGGTGTTGCTAGATTGTGTCATCTCAAGCCGCCTTTTTAGCCATAAATTCTGCGGAAGGGACAGAGCGCCCTTTCCAAAACCAGTCATCATGCCATGTGCAATTTGACGTATTCAAAGTCGCCGGGCTTATTGTCGATGCCCACCTTCGGGGCAGCAATCCAAGACGCGTATTTTCCCGCCTCGTAACAAGGCACCATAAGCGATTGGATATAATCCCCATCGGCCAGCGTGGGCAGCCAGTCTCCTTTGCGGCGCTCCCAATCTTCCATGGTGATGATGCTCCCATCGGGATCAGTCTTAATGGCGGAAAACACCCCAATTTGACGGTGAAACGCCTCATCTGGCAAAGCCAATTGGAATTCGATATTGGCCTTGGAAATCAGCTTGTTCCAACGACCAATCCCACCAGAGGCATCCCGGATATAGTCATCACGCAGGCGCATGTTGATCGCCGTAAGCGCTGGAACCTCTTGAGAGACAATCTTCCCATCGACCACATTGCGCACCACATAAGTGTCATTTTGAAGCTGGTGGTCATCATCAATACGTTTTTCCATATAACGGCCCTTGATGCCGTGGTTGAAGGCATTGGCCGCATTGGTTGACACTTCTTGACCGAACAAATCTAGCGACAATGAATAATGCAGGTTCAGCTTTTTCTGAATCGTCGGCAAATCGATGACGCCAAGGTCGCGGATTTTACCGATATCAGTTGGATCTGTGATCCCGGCCTTATTCATCGCATCGATAGTGGCTTGGATGGTCCTGCCAACGCCCGTCTCACCCACAAACATGTGGTGCGCCTCTTCGGTCAACATAAAGCGGCAGGTCCGGCTGAGCGGATCAAAACCTGATTGCGCCAAGCTTTCCAGCTGCATCTTACCATCACGGTCAGTGAAATAGGTGAACATAAAAAACGACAGCCAATCTGGCGTTTCCTCATTAAACGCGCCCAGCATGCGTGGGGCTTCCTCAGATCCCGAGGATCGCACCAATAGATCATCCGCTTCTTCACGACCATCTTTGCCAAAATATTTTTGCAGCAGATAGACCATAGCCCAAAGATGGCGGCCCTCTTCTACATTCACCTGAAACAGGTTGCGCATGTCATACAGCGAAGGCGCTGTTAGCCCAAGGAAGCGTTGTTGTTCTACAGATCCTGGCTCAGTATCGCCTTGAATGACAATCAAACGCTTGAGCATGTTGCGGTATTCGCCAGGCACTTCTTGCCACGCTGGTTGTCCCTTGTGCTCACCCATCGGGATCACCCGGTCCTCAAGCTGCGGAGCCAGCAAAATCCCCCAGCGGTAATCCGGCATTTTCACATAATCAAATTTGGCCCAGCCTTTCGGGTCCACAGAAACCGCAGTGCGCAGGTAGACCATCGACTCTTGGAAGTTTTGCGGAATAAGTTTATTCCACCAATCGATGTATCCCGGGTGCCATTTTTCTAAAGCTTTGAGAACTTTACGGTCACTACTTAAACCCACATTATTCGGAATTTTTGTGTCATAGCTTACATCGAGTAGATCGGACATTTTTGCCTCCTAAGATCACAACGCACAGCCTCGCGCGTCTATTGCTTTTGGCGCCTTAAACGCGTTCCATAGTATAATCACCGCGCACACCGGTGCCGTAGCGCTGCAAAGCCCCATCGGGTCCAACCGCATTTGGGCGATTGAAGATCCAATTTTGCCAAGCGGTCAAACGCCCAAAAATGCGGGTCTCCATTGTTTCCGGCCCGGCAAAGCGCAGATTGGCCTCCATGCCGGTCATAGCATCGGGCGAAAAAGACACGCGCTCTTCGATGAAAATTCGCACCTCATCTTCCCAGTCGATGTCATCTAGGGTCACCGTGACAAGCCCTAAATCATTTGCCTCCTCTGCCTCCATCGCCTGTCCAATTGAGGACTTTAAATCCTCCACATGCTCAGGCTCCGCCAAAAACCGCGTTTGCAAGCGGGTGATGGCATTGCCCATTGGATAACGGCCAAAATTTGCATCTGTCAGGGTGATCGCGGCGATTGGGCGATTGTCTCCCTCAAATTCATCTTCCATCATATAGCTACGGTCGACCGCGAATAAGATCTCGGCCAGAACCCCAACAAAGCAGGAGCCATGCTCAATCAAAGCTGCAAGTGAACGGGAGGTCACGTCAATGCGCTTCAGCGTCCGCTTCCAAAACTGCTGCACCTCATTTGCCAGCCAGTGATCCGCGTTATCGGCCAAAAGCGCCTCATGCGTTGCAAAAAGCACCGGGTCCCCTTGGGTGCGAAACAACCATAGGCCTAATTCGTTTTCATTGCTTCGTAAATGCAGGATCGCATCTTCCAACTCGCGTGCCAGTTTCAATAGATAGGCCTGGTCGCCCTGTGCTTGAAAGGTGGACATATCGACGGGAGCAGCCTCGGATGGGCCCTTCAATGTGATTGTTGCCTTACGTCCGGCGTGGTCCAGCTCAACTTCGATCAGATCATATGTCACAGCGGTAAGTGTGATCACGCGGTTCAATGGCCCAAAGGTGACACCTTCGCCCACATCGGTTTTATTGGACTCCGCTGCCATTTTTTGAGCACGCTCAATCACAGCATCGTCAAACTTTGAATTTGCTATCACCTCATCGACC
>FLMP01000425.1_pt1 | contig 13063 bp, 14 predicted proteins | sample 887161 | NCBI WGS metagenome assembly FLMP01 (sample SAMEA4017660, study PRJEB14154) | seawater metagenome
TGAGCATATAGTTGTCGACAATTAGCTGAAGGTCCTCGACGCCGTGCTCGATGGTTGCTTCGAGAATCTCATCTTCGCTGAAGGAACCCGGAACCGAAATGACACCCTTACGGGCAAACTGATAGCTAACTGAACCAGGGTCAGCCATGTTTCCAGAATTCTTGCCGACCGCAAGCCTTACTTCTGCTGCGGCGCGATTCCTATTGTCGGTAAGGCATTCGATCATTACTGCAACCCCGGCTGCCCCGTAACCTTCGTAAATGATGTTGTGGTACTCAACGCCATCCCCCAGTTCACCTGCGCCACGCTTAACAGCGCGATCGATGTTATCGCCGGGCAGGGAAAGCTTCTTGGCTTTGTAGATTGCCTCGTAAAGAGTTGGATTTCCCTCAAGGTCTGAGCCGCCTAAGCGAGCCGCCACCTCAATGTTTTTGATAAGTTTCGCGAACAGCTTTGCTCTCTTGGAGTCGTTGGCTGCCTTTTTGTGCTTCGTTGTTGCCCATTTGGAGTGACCTGACATAGTTCCTCTAAATTACTAGCTTTGGTGCTCTTCAACGAGCGAAATGAACAACTTATGTAACTGTGTCGCCCCGGTCAGCTCCGGGTGAAAGCTTGCGCCCATCAGGTTCTCAAACTTAACCGCCACTGGTTCTTGGTTATGGGTTGCCAAAACTTCACAGTTTCCGGCCTCGAGTATTTTGGGAGCTCTTATGAAAGCTACGTTTTCAGAGGTGCCATCGGCAAACACAACCGAGCCCTCAAATGAATTCAGCTGACCGCCATAAGCATTGCGTTCTGTCTTGACCGGTAGTCCGGTAATTAGCTCTTGATCTGGAAGCGCTCCGATTACTTCATCCGAGATAAGTATCAGTCCTGCGCAAGTGCCGAGCACTGGCTTTGTCTTGGCGAATTTTCTAACCTGCGGCATGAGATCAAAGTTCACAAGAAGCTTAGAAATGGTGGTCGACTCTCCCCCGGGGATTATCAACGCATCAACTGCTGCTAAATCAAGATTTGTTTTCACGGCAGCACCCTCCACACCCAATCGATTTAGGAGTAGAAGATGCTCTCGGCTATCGCCCTGGAGAGCGAGAACGCCTATTCGCAATTACCAGCCACGCTCCGAAAGCCTATGTGGTGCTGGGAGGTCACTCACATTTATGCCTACCATCGCCTCGCCTAGACCACGGGAAGCGTTTGCGATCACGTCTGCGTCGTTGAAAAAAGTAGTCGCCTTGACAATTGCAGCTGCGCGAGCAACAGGATTGCCAGACTTGAATACTCCGGAGCCAACAAATACACCGTCGGCACCCATCTGCATCATCATCGCAGCGTCCGCAGGAGTAGCAACTCCTCCGGCTACGAACATAACGACCGGCAACTTCCCTTCTCTAGCTACCTGCTTTACAAGTGCGTAAGGGGCTTGGAGCTCCTTGGCGGCCACGAATAGCTCATCGTCGCTTCTGGATGAAAGGGATCGGATTTCGCCGAAGATAGTCCTTATGTGCTTGGTGGCTTCTGAAACATCGCCGGTTCCGGCTTCGCCCTTTGACCGGATCATCGCAGCGCCCTCGGTGATGCGGCGCAGTGCTTCTCCCAAGTTGGTAGCGCCACAAACAAACGGAATGTCGAATTTCCACTTATCAATGTGGTTTATGTAATCGGCTGGGCTCAAAACCTCTGACTCGTCAATGTAGTCAACCTTGAGTGACTGAAGAATCTGCGCCTCAACAAAGTGCCCAATGCGCGCCTTTGCCATAACAGGAATCGAAACTGCAGCCCTGATGCCATCGATCAAGTCTGGATCGCTCATTCTTGCTACGCCACCCTGAGATCTGATGTCGGCTGGAACGCGCTCCAGAGCCATCACAGCGACGGCTCCGGCATCTTGAGCGATGATTGCCTGCTCGGCGTTGACAACGTCCATGATGACGCCGCCCTTTAGCATTTCAGCTAATCCGGACTTAACTAAGGGCGTTGATTCTGTCGTGTTGTTTGTCATGCTCTAATCCTAAACTCCGTCTATCCAGTTGGTAGCAATTGTTTCCCTAACTTCACCCAGAAGTTTTGGAATCGCTTTGGTCTGAGCAATAATCGGAAAAAAGTTGGAATCATTCCTCCAACGGGGAACTATATGTTGGTGCAGGTGCTCTGCGATGCCGGCTCCCGCAACTTGGCCCTGGTTCATTCCGATGTTGAAGCCATGAGCTCTCGATGTCGCCTCAATAGTTGCCATCGCCTGTTGAGTCAAAAGTGCAATCTCAGCGGTCTCCTCAAGCGTTGCCTTGTCATAGGTTGCGACATGCCGGTAGGGGCAGACAAGCAGATGCCCTGCGTTGTAAGGAAAAAGATTTAGTAGCACATACGCGGTCACACCGCGCTTAACAATTAGCCCATCCTCGTCCGACTTGTTTGGAGCATCGCAAAAGACGCAGTCATCGGTTTTAGGCTTTTGAAGATCCTCAATATAAACGAGGCGATGGGGCGTCCAAAGCCTTTCGAAGCCGTCCTGCATCCCAGTCATGTTGTCTAGGTATTCGCTCATTAGACCTGTTCCTTGTTACTGATCGCATCTCGAATGATCTGTTTGGCTTCTTCAAGTGGAATATCGTTGCGCTGATTCCCGTCCCGGAATCTAAAAGCGACGGTTCCGGCCTCAACGTCTCTGGCCCCAGCAAGGATTATGAATGGCACCCGATCAAGAGTGTGGTCTCTAATCTTTTTCTGCATCCGGCTGTCTGAGTGGTCGACATTTATGCGGACTGACTCCTTTTTCAACGAACCGGCAAAGCTATCTAGATAATCTGCGAATTCGTCTGAAACAGGGATACAAACCGCCTGGACCGGTGTTAGCCACGGTGGGAAGTGGCCGGCGTAGTGCTCAGTTAGAACCCCAAAAAAGCGCTCAATCGATCCGAATAAGGCTCGGTGAATCATGATCGGCTGATGCCTTCCACCATCCGACCCTACGTATTCCAACTTGAATCGGTCTGGGAGATTGAAGTCAAGCTGAATTGTGCTCATTTGCCAAGTTCGACCGATGGCGTCTCTTGCCTGAACAGATATCTTTGGACCGTAAAATGCCGCGCCGCCTGGATCTGCAACCAACTCCAAACCGGAATCTTTTGCTACCTGCTCAAGTGTCCTTGTGGCGGATTCCCAAATAGCATCCTCACCGACGAACTTTGGATTACCCTCTTCCCTGGTCGATAGCTCAAGATAGAAATCGTTTAGTCCATAATCGCGCAAGAGGTCAAGCACAAACTTCAAAACGCTTGTCAGCTCCTCCTGCAACTGGTCCTGGGTGACAAATAAGTGAGCATCGTCCTGGGTCATACCGCGAACCCTAGTTAGGCCATGCAGCACGCCAGATTTCTCGTAGCGATAAACAGAGCCAAACTCAAACATACGAAGCGGTAGTTCTCGATAGCTTCTAGAGCGAGACTTAAATATCAGAATATGAAACGGGCAGTTCATGGGCTTTAGGTAGTAATCAACGCCCTGCTTGCGCACTTCTCCGTCTTCTCCGACCTCAGCATCAAGCTTCATTGGTGGGAACATCCCATCGGAGTACCAATTCAAATGTCCGCTTTGCTCAAAGAGATTCGACTTAGTTATGTGGGGGGTGTAAACGAACTCATAACCAGCCTCTTCGTGCTTGGCACGCGAGTAATCCTCCATGACCTTTCGTATGATTCCACCCTTTGGGTGAAATACCGCAAGACCTGATCCGATCTCCTCGGGAAAGCTAAATAGATCTAGCTCTGCTCCTAGCTTTCTGTGGTCTCGCTTGGCTGCTTGCTCAATTCTTTCTAGGTGCTCCTCAAGCGCCTCCTTGGTGGGCCACGCCGTTCCATAGATGCGTTGTAGCTGCTTATTGTTTTCATTTCCTCGCCAATACGCTGCCGCGCTTCTAGTCAGCGAGAAACTCTTGCCTATTTGTCTGGTATTTGGAAGGTGAGGACCCCTGCAAAGATCGCGCCACGCGAAGCTGCCGTCCGGATTGGTGTTTTCATAAACCGACAGCCCGCCGGAGGAAACTTCAACCGATCCTTCTTGGACATCCTCAGACTTCAAACCAATGAGCTCTAGCTTGTATGGCTCATCAGCCATAAGGCTTTTGGCTTCTTCATCCGCAACTTCAACACGAGTAAAGCGCTGAGATTTGCCAACCAGTTCCTTCATGCGCTTTTCTATGCGCTTTAGGTCCTCGGGGACGAACGGCTCCTCAACATCGAAATCGAAATAGAACCCGTCTTTTATGTAAGGGCCGATGCCGAGCTTGGCGTCCGGGAACATCTCCTGCACCGCTTGGGCCATGACGTGCGCAGTTGAGTGTCGAAGTATTTCGAGTCCCGCTGGCGAGTCAATGAGTATTCCCTCAACCTGATCCTCCGCGGTTATGACGTGAGACAAGTCCCTGGCTTCACCATTTACGTGCATTGCAATGACCTCACGCAGTTCGAAGAGATCAAAACCGGTGGCTCCCTCACTTACCTGGTGAGTCTTCCCTGCTAACAATATGTTCACTTGTGCTCCTTTACCTTCCAAAGTCTACCTACCGACTTAGGTATGCCTTGCTAGTAATGCCGCAAACAACACTGCAAAATAACGCTATGAACAAAAACAATGACCGTGATCTCGAGCGAAGGCTCAATTGGCTGAGGGCAGCTGTCCTAGGTGCAAACGATGGGATTGTCTCGGTCGCAGGCATTGTCGTGGGAGTAGCCGCGGCGGGAGCAAGCTACGAGGTAATTCTCCTTGCTGGTATCGCGGCTATTGTCGCAGGAGCTATTTCCATGGGCGGCGGCGAGTTCATTAGCGTGAGTGCCCAGCGCGATACGGAAGTAGCACACGGTAGAAATAAGGGCAGTATTAATGCAAGACCTTGGTCTGCAGCTTGGTCCTCACTTCTCGCTTTTGTATCTGGTGCCGCACTGCCGCTGATCGCTATCACCGGTCCATGGCAGACAATTAGCATTCAGGCGACTTTTGCAAGCGTTGTTCTGGCATTGGCTCTTACCGGATGGTGGGCGGCATGGGTCGGTAGCACACCAGTTCTGAAATCAATTGCTCGAAACGTCGTGATCAGCACGCTCACAATGGGAATTTCCTACGCAATTGGCGCGCTTTTGGGCGTAACCGTCCTCTAGAGCGATTACCCTTTTAGTGTGAGTGAGATAGAAAAATACGACTTTGCCCTAATTGGCGGCGGAATCATGTCCGCGACCTTGGGCGTGCTTCTAAAAAAACTTGACCCGAGCATTTCGATTGTTATGTATGAGCGGTTGAGCGAAGTAGCAGAAGAAAGCTCAAACCCCTGGAATAACGCTGGGACCGGACATGCGGCACTGTGTGAACTGAATTACATGCCGGACTCGACAGACGGTTCATTGCCAGATCCCGCCAAGGCAGTGGCAATCAACGAGCAATTTCAGGTCTCTAGACAGTTCTGGTCCAGCCTCGTTGCTCTAGGCGCCCTCGATGACCCAAAGACATTTATCCGCTCGGTTCCTCACATAACTTTTGTTCGCGGCGATTCAGATGTCGACTACCTACGAAGAAGACAGAAGTCCCTTGATGCCCAGCCGCTATTTACCGGCATGAAGTTCTCCGAGGATGCTAAGCAGCTCTCAGAGTGGATCCCCTTGATGATGGATGGCAGGGACAACGAGAAGATAGCCGCGACGTTTACCGACCAGGGCACGGATGTCGACTATGGCTCCATGACAAAGCAGATGATCAACTGGCTAGTCAAAAATGGCATGCGACTGGAGACGAACACCGAAGTCAAATCTGTCCTTCAATTTGAAGATAAGAAGTGGCAGCTCTGGTTCGGTGGTTCCCCAGGACGTATCGTCCACGCGGATAAGGTTTTCGTTGGTGCCGGCGGATACGCGTTGAAGATCCTTCAAAAATCTGGAATTCCAGAAATAGATGGTTACGGAACTTTCCCGGTTAGCGGTCATTTCCTGAGAACTGATGACCCTGCATTAGTTGCCAGCCATCAAGCAAAGGTTTACTCGCAGGCTGAGGTTGGGGCTCCCCCAATGTCCGTGCCGCACCTTGACACCAGAGTCGTTGACGGCAAAACCAGCTTGCTTTTCGGACCATTTGCTGGCATCAACCCGAAGTTCTTGAAAAACGGTTCAGTTCTTGATCTTCCACTGTCTATAAGAATCAAAAACATCGGTTCATACCTTTCGGTTGCGCTAAGAAACTTGAGTCTGGTGAAATATTTACTGACTGAAGTAACAAAGTCAAAGAAAACTAAGTTCGCCTCCCTGAGAGCATTTGTGCCCAATGCCGCTCCGAAGGATTGGTCATATTACGAAGCCGGCCAACGCGCTCAAGTCATCAAGCCAAACGGTCGTGGCGGAACCCTCCAATTCGGAACTGAGGTTATCTCCAGCAAGGACGGAACCATTGCGGGTCTTTTGGGAGCAAGCCCGGGAGCTTCGGTAAGCGTAAGCGTGATGCTAGACGTGCTGGAGAGAATGGCGCCGGATGAGTTCCCAACCTGGACAAAGTCCATAAAAGAGCTGATACCAACCTTTGGCAAAGACCTAAATGAGAACGCGGCGCTCGCCAAAAAGACGATGAAGCAGACAGCGAAGTCACTGAAACTAACCGCCTAACAACTCAGCACCTGTAGCCTTCACGCATGAAAACATGCACTGTTGTAGCCACTTTTACCCCGAATCCTGCAAACCTGATCGAAGTCAAAGAGCTTCTGCTCGACGTCGCAAAAGATGTCCGGCTCGAGCTTGGTTGCCTTTACTACGACCTCTACGAGGAAGTGTCAGGAAAGCTGATTTTCATCGAGGCATGGGAGTCCAGAGAGCTCTGGCAAATCCACAGTGATGCGCCCACTGTGGCAAGAATCCGTCAATTTATAGACGGCAAACTCTCGGAGCCAGTAGTGGTCCAGGAAATGTACACCGCGAATTAGCCGAGAGCCAAAAAAATTAGAAGGCTAAAGACTTCCAGCCCTTTTCGGCTGAGTCATCTGAAATGTTCGACTACTTGAGGTCTTTTCCAAAGATGGAGGAAACCGAGAGATGCGCGAACATCCCTAGCAGTGAAATGATGCCCACCGCCGAAAGCGACATCAGGACAGTTACTTCGTTCAGCACTAGAACCAAGTCGTGGCTTTCCATCAGATCATCCTTTTTTTCGTGTGATTAGAGTTTAGTTTCTTTTCGCCTGCGCCTCAGAGATAAAGCGCATTCGCAATCTCAGTAACGTGCGATTGGGAAATTTGGTGTCCACCAGGATGGCGTAACCACTTGATGTCAGCACCAAAACTGTGGAGTTCTTGAACCCAAGCTTCGCTCACCTGCACCGGGGCGTAAGGGTCCTGATCACCATTTGCTAGCCAGATGTGCTTTCCCTTGAGGTTTATGTCATCAACCGCACGATAGGGCTTGGTAGAGCCAAATAGGGCTGCTCCGGATAGCAGTGCTGGATGCTTGATCATTAGAGCCGCAGCGGTGTTTGCGCCGTTACTAAAACCGGCACCAAAGATGTTGGAGCGATCAAGCTCATACTCGAAAATCGCGGCCTCAATAAACTCGGACAGCTCTGCGACTCCCTGGTCTATGGAAGCTTCGTTGAAGCTGCCATCCGGGTAGCGCTCAAAGAAGCGATTCATTCCAGACTCTAAATGCATGCCCCTAGGTGACAAGACCGAAGCTTCAAGATCTAAGGCTCTGGCTAGTCCAAGAAGATCATGTTCGTCAGCGCCTGTGCCGTGAAGCAATAGCAACGTCCGAGAGGAACTTCCTCTCTGAAATACGTGTGGTCTTGCTAGATCGTTATTTGCCATCTTGCTAGACGCTAATCTCGGTCAGGGACTGCTGGATTTGATCTCTTGACGGCTCTAGCCACGGTGGAAGCTTTAGCTTCTTGCCAAGTTCCAGAAGCGGCTCATCGATCTCAAAGCCGGGATCATCCGTTGCAATCTCGAACAGCACTCCCCCGGGTTCTCTGAAATAGATGCTCTTGAAATACTGTCTGTCCTTGATTTCAGTGACGGCAACCCCTTGGTTCATAAGCTCCTGCTGCCATAGCTCCATGGTCGTTAGATCAGGTGCCCTAAATGCCACGTGGTGAACCGTGCCGCCGGCTTGCAGGCCGCGGTCGCCCACTCCCCCGAGAACTTCCACCTTGGCCCCGGAGGCGCCTTCAGCCATCTGGAAGTTTGCCCTTCCAGAAGTCTCTGACGAAAGACTCATGCCCAATAAATTCTGCAGCATGCCTGCGGTTGGATCGATCTGGATCTGCGAAAGCTCAACGGAATGAAGACCCCGCACCGCATGCTCGGCTGGAATGTTTGCAACTCCATCCCAACCGCTTCTAATGTCACCGACGGTTCCAACAAGCTGCAGGCGCATGCCGTCGTAATCACGAACCTCGATTAGGTCATGGCCAGCTGAGTCCTTCCCCCACGCCCAATCGATGTTGAGCCCCGCCAAGTGCTTACTCCAAAACCCAAGCGATGTGGCTGGAACTGAGAACGAGGTTGCCGTGGTTAGGCCTGAGCCCTCGCGACCTGGAGTTACGCCGGGCCATGGAAAGAAAGTCAAAATCGAAGCCGGAGAGCCGTGCTCGTCTCCGTAGTAGAGGTGCCAAATGTGCGGTGCATCGAAATTTACTGTTTGCTTTACGAGCCGCAGCCCAAAAACCTTCGTGTAGAAATCAACATTTCGCTGTGGGTCTCCGGCAATGGCCGTTACGTGATGAATACCGTGTGGGGTTACGCTCATTTGATTCTCCATTCCACTGAGCAAAGAAGTAACTCCACAAGAACATTCCCCGACGCCGACAAGGAAGCCTTTTAGTTCTTAGGCCTCCGCCTAAAGATTTGCTTGATCCGCGCCACAATTCTTTCCAGCCCCTGCACGCCCTGCTGGTTCAACTCTCTCGCCCACTTGATTTCTAGTGCCAAAATTGAGAGCCCGAAGAAGATAAACAAGAGTCCGGGACCAGGTGTGACAAGCATTATCAGTCCAAGAATTACAAGTGCAAAGCCGATCAGCATAATCAAAGCCCAACGAATAGGGTGAGGCAGATTTGCCAATATCTTTTTCAGCTTTTCCATTCAATTCTCAACTGTCTTCACGTCATAAGTATTTCAGGTCACAGAGAGAAATCACTGCTTTTTCAGCAACCTTGGAGCAAAGAACACACGAAACAGAAAGCAGGTATTTTGAATTGAGGGGCAGCTTGTTTACTGGGCCGTAAGGGTGGGCGATACTGGGTTCGAACCAGCGACCTCTTCCGTGTCAGGGAAGCGCGCTACCACTGCGCCAATCGCCCAGCTTTGTAGCTGGAGGTGAAGACGGGATTCGAACCCGTGTACGCGGCTTTGCAGGCCGCTGCCTCGCCTCTCGGCCACTCCACCAGTACAGGGACTAAAAGCCTCTGAGAGCGGATGACGAGATTCGAACTCGCGACCCCAACCTTGGCAAGGTTGTGCGCTACCACTGCGCCACATCCGCATGCTCTTTTTCAAGAACTAGATAACTATGCCACAAAAACGATTGCCATGAATGCACAAAGGCGGGAGAAAGATCTCCCGCCTTTGTGATTTCGGTAATCTATTTGCGTTACCTAACCTCTGCGTCCTGGCCGAAGCTGTAAGCAGCCTCGCCGTGGACAACGGAGTCAACGCCTGCGATTTCATCCTCGCTCTTGACCCTGAAGCCAACGGTCTTCTCAATAGCGAAGCCGATAACAAGGGCAAGCACGAAGCTGTAGGCAAGAACACCAAAGGCTGCAATTGCCTGCACAACTAGCTGTCCGATGTCTCCACCTGTGAACAAGCCGGTGTCGATTGTAAAGAATCCTAGGTACAGGGTTCCAACCAAACCGGAGACCAAGTGGATGCCGACCACGTCAAGTGAGTCGTCGTAACCGAACTTGTACTTGAGGTCCACAGCTAGAGCAGATAGAACACCAGCAAGAACACCGAGTAGCAGTGCGAACACTGGCGTCACGTTCGCACAAGCTGGAGTGATGGCAACTAGACCAGACACTGCACCCGAGGCTGCACCAATTGAAGTGGCCTTGCCTTCTTTGACCTTTTCAATAACAAGCCATCCAAGAATTGCTGCAGCGGTTGCACCAAGTGTGTTCACGGTGATTAGACCAACGTTTTGCATGCCGTTCAGGAACTCTGCTCCAACGTTGAATCCGAACCAACCGAACCATAGAAGTCCTGCACCAAGAAGCACAAGTGGCACGTTGTGTGGCTGCATGATCCCCTTGGCAAAACCAAAGCGCTTACCAAGAACAATTGCAAGTGCTAGAGCGGCAGCTCCAGCGTTGATGTGCACTGCTGTACCACCTGCGTAATCAATCACTCCAGGCATGTCGAGCCAGGTACCTAGCTCCATGACCCATCCGCCACCCCAAACCCAAGCTGCAACTGGGAAGTAGCCAAAGGTCGCGAAGAGACCCGCAAAAATCAACCACGAGCCAAACTTTGCTCGATCCGCAATCGCACCAGAGATTAGGGCAATGGTGATAATTGCGAATGTTGCACCGAACGCTGCGCCAATTAGGCCATCGTTATCTAGTCCGTCAAGACCGAAGGTCGCGAATGGGCTTCCTGCGAAGTCCGTTGGGTTTTCGACCGCGGACATGCTGTAGCCGTAAAGCACCCATAGGACGCCAACTAGGGCAATTGAACCAAAGCTCATCATCATCATGCTGACTACGGACTTGGCCTTTACGAGACCTCCGTAGAAGAAAGCCAGACCCGGGGTCATAAGTAGTACCAGTGCTGTTGCGGTTACCGCCCAGCTAAGTTCTCCTGTATCTAACATTTGTTACACCTCTCCAAATAGGTTTCAAGCGATCGAATTCTCCGAGCACATGGGATAGCTTTCCGCTACAAGGTTTCGAATAGTCACTTCTAATGTTTCGGTCTGGTTACATCTTCAGAGATTGTCGGGCTAACAAAAATAGCCAAACACCACAGGGTATTCTGAAGAGAGAAAATCGAAATGGAGAGCCATGAAAAGCGATCGTTCTGCCGCCCTGCTACTAATGGGAGCGGCAATAATCGGCATAGTAATAGCTAATAGCCCCTTTGGGCCGGCCTTCCTTGACTTCAAGCACGCCTATGTGGGATTCGAATCGATTGGACTCAGCCTTAGTGTCGAGCACTGGGTTAGCGATCTTCTCTTGGCCACCTTCTTCTTAGTTGCAGGACTTGAACTGAAATATGAACTCTCAAGTGGTGTGCTCTCGAAACCTGCCAGTGCTCTTGTTCCAGTGCTGGCCGGCATCGGTGGCGTTGTTGTACCCGCACTGATTTATGTCGCATTCAACTGGGGAACCGATTACCTAAATGGCTGGCCAATTCCAACAGCTACAGACATCGCATTTGCTCTCGGAGTGCTTGCAATTTTCGGTAGAGGACTTCCTAAGTCCGCTCGTGTATTCCTGTTGGCGCTAGCCATTTTCGATGACCTGGTAGCGATCCTGATTATTGCGGTGTTCTTCACCTCCGATGTCGAGGTGTTATGGCTCGCAGCAGCCGCAGTTATTGCAGCACTCCACATGTTGATGGAGAAGTACGGAAAGCTGCCGATCAACTACGTAAGAGTATTTACTTTTATCCTGCTTTGGTACACGGTGTACCAGTCCGGAGTTCACGCGACTGTTGCCGGAGTTGTTTTGGGCCTGATAATCCCAAGCAAGAAAACTCACTCCTTAGTCGAAAAAATTCAACCCTGGACCAACACTGTGTCATTGCCTATTTATGCATTCTTTGCCGTGGCAATCGCTCTTCCGGTCTTCGACGGAGCGTTCTCGAGCGTGTTTGTCGGCATAGCTGTTGCCTTGCCAATCGGTAAGGTCATCGGAATAACGGCGCTGGCGATATTGGCAAACAAGATTGCGGCTAAGCCGGACCGATTGGACCTAGAGGCACTTGACTTCTTGGCCATCAGCGGCCTGGCGGGAATCGGCTTTACCGTTTCGCTTCTGATGACCAACTTGGCCTTCAAAGACACCCAGTACATTGTTGCGGAGGCAACGTTGGCTGTGATCCTGGGCTCATTGCTAGCAATGGCTTTTGGTGGCTGGTTGTCCCAGGTCAGAGGTCGATACCACATGCGCAAGCACCGAGAAGAAAACGCAAAGGCTAAGAAAGACTCGTAAGAGCTCCCATGCGAGAGATTGTTCTTAAGTACTTTTTCCTGTAGCCACCAGTGAGCATAGTTTTAGAGAAGACCGCGGTAATCGGTGTGCTGCCCGAGGTTCTCAGAGGGACCTGAAACTCGTACATTCTGTCAATGAACGCAACGAGTCGTAGGGCGTGGACTTGATCGTCTAGTTTTGACACATTAGTGATACCAAGCGCACCAACGTTGGCCACTAGCGCTCGATATTTTGTTGGATGCAAAGTTCCAAGGTGCCCCAGAAGCTGACTGAAGTCGTCTCTGAAGCTATTTTTGTGCTCCTTGAGCCAAGTCTCAAGGGCAGTGACCCCAAGGGTTTCAGACTCAGCGTCTATGTCGCGATGACGATAATCTTCCCCATCTACAGACACAATCCTGAACCTGTCGCCAAGGCCTCTAATCTCTCGCTGAAAATCGCTGGCAGCAAATCTACCGTCGCCAAGCGCGTTAGGAGGAGTGTTGCTGGTTGCTGCAAACCTGGTGCCACTTGCCTCTAGCTCCTTGAGCAACCTCGACATGATCATGGTGTCTCCCGGGTCATCAAGCTCAAACTCGTCGATGCAAATTAGTCCATACTTTTTTAGTTCCGTAACTGTCTGAGCAAAGCCGAGATAACCAACCAGGCTCGTGTATTCAAGAAAACTGCCATATGCCTTCACACCGGAGTGTGCATGCCAGATAGAGGCTAGAAGGTGTGTCTTGCCGACTCCAAAGCCACCATCTAGGTAAATTCCAGGAAACTTTTCTGCCTTTGAAAAGAGCTTCTTTTTGGGTCCATGGACAAATTCTTTGCAGAGCAGCAAGGCTATTGACTGACTCTCATGGTACTTATCGGGTCGATAACTTTCAAACCGGGCATGATCAAACTC
>FLMP01000432.1_pt1 | contig 12961 bp, 8 predicted proteins | sample 887161 | NCBI WGS metagenome assembly FLMP01 (sample SAMEA4017660, study PRJEB14154) | seawater metagenome
GAATAAATATGATCCAACTAACTTATTTAGATTAAATGCAAACATCAAACCAACGGTTTAGTTCATAGATCAATATGACGGGTAATCTGTCATCTGAAGAGATTCTGTTGGTTTATGACAAGCAATGCCCAGCCTGTGATAATTATTGCCAGAGGGTGAGCATCAAGCGGTCCTTGGGTTCGTTGCAGATTATTGATGCGAGGCAGCCCAGTGATGTGCTTGCAGAGATTACTGCTCAGGGTCTAGATATTGATCAGGGCATGGTGTTGAAAGTCAATGGTCAGCTGCACTACGGCACTGACGCTATGCAAACACTGGCTCTAATGAGCAGCCGTACTGGAATTTTCAATCGTCTAAATTATTGGGTGTTTCGCTCGGCGATCGCCTCACGACTGTTATACCCACTACTAAAGGTGTGCCGAAGTTTGTTGCTAAAGAGTTTAGGCAGAACCAAGATCAACAACTTGGACGCCAGCGGCAATGAAAGGTTTTAGCCGGCTTTTGTGGTGCACTAACAACGACTTTTAGCGACACTTTTGGAAGCGTTCTAACAACGGCTGGTAGAGATCGGTGGGGACAGGCCCGACCATGACCCATTCGACAGTGAGACTCTGAATATTGGAATCACTAGCAGAAGTAGCCTGACCAAAACCCTGTTGTAGACGAGATACCTGATACTGCATACGCAAGGCTTTATCCTCGGCAGGGGTTTCTTGGTTGGTGAGGATCTCTGCACGGATACACAGCGTTTTAAGTGTTTGCTCATTGTTATTCTGTTGTTGTGCGTCGACAGGATGCTCCATGGCAATTTTTTGCTCTAGTGCTGCTAGGCCATTTTTGGGCCATTGAGTAACGCTATCCATAAATTCCGTTACCTGTTGCTGCAGGGCAGCTCTTTCCGCTTCTTTGGTGGTTAGCTGGGACAAGCGAATTTTATCGGCCGCCTTTAATAGATCTACCCATACCTGAGCCTTCGCAGCCTTTAATTGTTTTATCACAGCAGCATCAAAGTGTTTGATTGCCGTGTAGAGGCGCTCGTTTAAAGTGGTTGAGGCATTTTTAGGTAAGTTACCTATCATTCGAAATTCTTGCTGACACTCAGTCACTCGAGTGCGCGCATTAAGTAGTGCTTTGCCGGTTAACTTAGCTGAGTTTTCAACTTCAGCTAGCAATGCTTGGGCTTGAGTTTTATGCACTTGGAGCTCAGATTTAAATTCCTTGGCTTGCTGTCGGCGTTTTTCAAAAACAGCATCACATCCAACTCTGAATGTTTGCCATAGTTTTTGATCATCTCTACGTGATGCATTTCCGCTATTTTTCCACTGGGCCTGCAGGTCTTTGACCTTTTCAACAGCTCTCCGGTTATCATGCTGTTCGGCCAGCGCAGTGACTTGGTTGATTAATTCTTGCTTTGCTAGCGCATTTTTCTGCTGTTGTTGGCTGAGCTTTTCTCGCATGGCATCTAGCATACGGTCGAAATCCCGCTGCACAGATTTATTGGCCTTTCGGTCCGTAGGCGCATAACTCTGCCATTCTCTAATGCCAGTACCGATTAACTTCTCAAAAAAATTCCAGTCTGTATTTTCGGACCCCTCGCCTTCCAAATGTTGAGCGTCAAAATACTCGGTTAGTTGAGTAACTAGCTGGCGACGTTTTTCCAGATTAGTGCGACGAATCTCAGACTGCGCGGTAAAATATTCCTTGCAGGGTTGGTAAGCTTGCTCGGCCAATTGGTGAAAAGTCGCCCATTGCGCTTGGTCCTGAGACCCTTTGCTCAGAGTTTTCCATTCCTCTTGCAATCGCTTAATTTTGGTTGCCAGCGCCTCTGGGCTTTCCTGGCTATCAACTAATACTCCCATCTGATCAATCAGTTGTTGTTGCTTTGGCTCTACTGCGTAGTTTTTCCAGTCGAGTAATTTATCTAATGCTGCGTCTAATTGCTCCAACTGGGTAGACACTGAGGTTGGTATTTTGGATAGTTCTAGCAGTTTTTTATCCAGAGAGCGTCTTATGCCTGCCGCTTGTCTAGACTCGCCTGTTTTAAGGGCGCCATTGGCTTTGCCAATTAATGCATTTATGTGATGCAACTGATTAGTAAACGTCTTTTTTTGATTGGCCCAGAACTTCTCTTTGTTGGCCATTAACCCCTGAGCATCCTTAACCGCTTGGGGAACTATTGCCGCTGGCAGTAATTGGACCGATTTGAGTCTTGCCTTTATTTCGCCATACAGCGGTTCATTACTCGGCACGTCACTATCGTCTTGCTGCGGGGTTATCAATAATGCAGCGTGCACGGTTAGGCTTCCGTGGTTAGCCAGTTGTTGTAGTTGAAATGCAATGCTTTCATTTAACTGGGCAAATATCTTTTCATCGTCAGGATTAGAAGGCACTAATTTAAGAGCATCATTGTGACGTTGTTGGCATTTGGCGCGTGCCAATTCGATCGTTTTACACTGCTCATCTGTACCCTCTATTTCATAAAGTTGGGTTAAATAGCTAAACAGTTCAGCGATAATATCTTGAAGACTTTTTGCAGCTGAGTCTATTGCTTCGTTCTGCGCTGCACGCGCTGCACATTGTTGCGCATCATCTTCGATGCTTTGCTGGCAATCTAATATGGCTTTTTGAGCTCTTGCAGTGGTGGCTTTGGCACTTTGTGATTCCAGTAATTGCCATTGTTTGATTAAACGGCGTGCTTTACGAGTAAATTGCTCATCGAAAGGTCTTTTGCTGTGGACTTCCAAACGTTCACAGAGAGCCTCAATGTCGACTTTGGTTTTCGCGGCTTGTTTTTCAGTCTCGCGAAATACGTCGCATTTTTCTTTGGCAATGTTGTAGACCAGCTTGTCTTTACCTTTAGTGTCTTTAAGCAGTTTTTTTAGCGTTGCAAGATCATTAATTTTGTCTGCCGCTAATTCACGAAGACGAGCAGAAACCCCTTCGATGGCTATTTTGTAGAAAAAATCTGCATCAGCACTTACGTTCAACAATTGTTCTAGTAACTCTGGCCGCTGACAGAATCCTACTATGGAGAACTGAGCCATGATGTCCATGCCATCAGCGGTCAACTGTTTTAAGCTAATACTGTCGCTATCAATGAGTTCAGCAATGCGATGCCGAGCTTGCTGTTGCAGAGTCTGAGTCTCACAGGTTAGAGCGAGGTCGGTTAATGGGGTGCCATAATCGAGGTGGTTAATCGCTGCGGCCCGCACAATTTCAGGCTCTTCACTGGTGGTGACGGCGATTAAAGAGTCCATCGATAATTGGCTGATTTCAGCCACTCGCTCTTCGATGGTTTTGGGGTTTATTTTATTGAGTAATCTCGACATTATAGCCATGCATATTTCCTTGAACTGCTACCAAGACCATTGTTCTCAACTAGGCACAAAACAGTCATAGTTGATGAGTGGTCTGGACGTGTTTCAGAGCCGATACCCCGGCCCTCAGATTGAGCGCTCGCCTGCAACTCGTATTGGACAACGACTATAATCTTACACCTAAAGAGCTTCCGGTGAAATAACCCTATGAAGACTTACATTTGATCATTGAAACTATGCAGCAATGTTAAGACCTAGCGCTATAGAAAATGGTATTCTTGATGAACAATTTAAACGGACTTAATGAAAATGAAAAACACTCTAGCGACTATCGTAGCCTTCCTCATAATTTTTTCTACACTCACACTCACGGCCCAAGCTGATGAAGGGATGTGGCAGCCACACCAATTGCCAGCCATGTCTGATGAACTTGCTGCAAAAGGCCTAGAGATTGATGCGGTGTCTATTTCGTCGTTGACGGAATTTCCAATGAATGCGGTGATTAGCCTTGGTGGTTGTACGGCTTCATTTGTATCGTCGCAGGGATTGGTGGTCACCAATCATCATTGCGCCTACGGCTCTATTTTGCACAATTCAACGCCTGAGAAAAACCTATTAAAAGATGGGTTTCTGGCTAAGTCCTACGCTGAGGAGCTACCTGCGGCGCCGGGTTCACGTGTGTATGTGACCGAAGCGGTGACACAGGTGACAGAACAGGTAGTGTCGGGTTCAGAGGGTAAAGTCGGCAATGATTATTATCATGCTATTGAAGTTAAAGAGAAGTCCTTAATAGCCGAGTGCGAGACTGCGGAAGGCTACCGATGCCAAGTCTACAGCTTTCATGGAGGGCTTGAATATTACTTGGTTAAACAGCTAGAGATTCGTGATGTGCGATTGGCGTATAACCCCGCTGGAAGCATAGGCAAGTACGGAGGCGATATTGATAATTGGATGTGGCCCCGCCACACGGGTGATTTTTCCTTTTATCGTGCCTATGTGTCCAAAGGGGGTCTGCCAGCCGACTATAGTGTGGACAACGTGCCATACCAGCCAAAGAATTTTTTAAAGGTATCGGCCAAAGGCGTGAGTGAAGGTGATTTTGTTATGGTAACTGGTTACCCAGGTCGTACAAATCGTTATCGAACAGCTAGCGAAGTTGAGAACCAGTTTGAGTGGGCCTATCCAGAGGCGAAGATGCTGCGCGAGCGGTTTATGAAAATCATTAATGAAACTGCTGAAGAGGGCAGTGATGAGCGCATTAAATATGAAAGCCTTCTCGCCGGGTTAGCTAATTACGCCAAAAATTTCACATCGATGATAGAATTTTATGCTAAATCACCAATGCTTGCAGAGCGAAAAAGCCGCGAAAATGATCTAGCTGACTGGATAAGCAAAGATACTCAGCGTCAGGAACAATACGGAAAAACACTCGCCACGCTTGATGAGCTGATTGCTGAGGGTCAGGAAGACCAAGCTCGAGATATTATCTTGGGCTATATCCGTTACACAACAATGCTGCCTACCGCCCGCCGGTTATATAGATTAGCCAATGAAAAAAGTCTGGCTGACATTGATCGTGAACCTGGTTATCAACAGCGTGACATGATTCGCTTTAAATCTAGCATGGAGCGCATTGATCGACGTTATGCAGCCAGTGTGGACAAAGCGTTGTTGCTTGAAATGCTTAAGCGATACGCTGTGTTGCCTCAAAATGAGCGTATTGATGCACTAGACAAGGTGTTTGGTCTTGGTAGGGTTCTCAATGAAGCTAGACTCAGCCGAATATTAGACCGAATGTATGCCAGAACTACTCTTGGAGACATGGACTCTCGGTTAGCTTGGTTAGAAAAATCAGTCGAAGATTTTAAATTATCTAAGGATCCTTTCATTAAATTTGCAGTTGCAATGTACGACACCGACATGCAACAAGAGAAAAAAAGCAAGGCACTGTCGGGAAAGTTAATGAAGGTTCGCCCTCAGTATATGCAAGCTATCATTGCCTTTAACCGTGATCAGGGTAAGCCTGTCTATGCCGACGCTAACTCAAGCCTACGTGTTGCCGTTGGCCATGTTAAAGGCTATGCACCTGAAGATGGCCTGCGAGCTGAACCCTTCACTCGTCTTGAGGGGATTTTAGCCAAAGACACAGGGATCGATCCCTTTGACTCACCCAGTAAGCAGATTGAACTCATTAAGCAAAAGCAATATGGCGATTTTTATGTGAAGTCTATTGATTCGGTGCCGGTTAACTTCTTGTCTACATTGGACACCACTGGGGGAAACTCAGGTTCACCAACGCTTAACGGGCGCGCAGAATTGGTCGGTCTACTCTTTGATGGAGTGTATGAGAGTATTATCGGAGACTGGGGTTATGATCCACAGACTAATCGGTCGATTCAAGTCGACAGTCGCTACATGCTTTGGGTGATGAAATATTTAGATAATGCCGACAATTTGCTAGACGAAATGGATATTGTTTATTAGCAGCGGGTATTTCTGTCTCAAAATTAAGCTCTTGGGGACTGCGATGTGCTAATCGGCAACCCCCCTTAGCTAGTTTGGTTTTACTTTTAAATAAGGTAGTCTAGGCCCTAAAGGTTTTTCGATTTTGCGCTAGTTATAAAGGCTAACTATAAAGCTCTAAATAACAGGGCTAAATGACTAAGGGATATATGGTAATGAAGATCGCTTTCTTAGGCTGGTTTACAGCTATATATTTACTTGCCATTGGGTCTGCCGTTGTTGCGGGCGAGCAAGCAGAGTCAGGTGTAATGCAGGGCTTTCCACCTGCTCGTGAGACGCAAGCAACCATGAAAAATTATCGCGAGCATCCCCTTAACCAGTGGACCTTCCGTAATGCCGGTGCCCCTCTAAATGTAGTGATGATCCCTCGAGAGGGTAAAATTAGAGAGTTACCTGGGCCTACTCAACCCGGGTTGGCCAATCATAGTGTGAGCGATACGGCCGGCAAAACGATGGGATTCCAAGCGTTGTTTGCCGCTAATCATGCCGATGGCGTCGTGGTAGTTCAGGGTAATGAGCTACTTTATGAGCATTACTTTCATCAGTTCAATGCTCATGCCCAGCACCTGTGGTTTTCTATGAGTAAATCATTGGCCAGTACAGCCTTGGGCTTGCTGGTGGCGCAGGGTAAGGTTGACCTTTCTGAATCTCCAGCGGCCTATGTTCCAGAGCTTAAGGGCAGCGGCTTTGAGAGGGTGACGGTGCAGAACGTACTAGATATGGCTAGCTCGGTAGATTTCCACGAAACCTATACTAATCTCGACTCTGACTTTGCTATCCATTATGCACCGGCACTTAATTTAGGTTGGTTGCAGGGAGCGGCAGATGTGCAGCCAGAAAATACCCCAATATATGGCGTCCATGATTTTTTGGCCAATTTTATAAAGCCTGACCTCAAGCGTGAGCCAGGGGGTAATTTTGATTACAATTCAAGCAATGCGGATGTGCTGGGGTGGATTATTGCCCGCGTTAGCGGCCAGCCATTTCAAGATTTTATTCAGCAAAATATCTGGTCTAAACTAGGGGCTGAGCACGACGCTTATATTGCCGTTGACCGTGCTTATATGCCAGCTGTGACCGGAGGAATGAACAGTACCACCCGAGATGCGGCACGTTTTGGCATGATGATTCGAGACCGCGGAGAATACAACGGCCAGCAGATAATACCCCAAGCATGGGTCGACGCTAATGTGGTTATTACCGACCGGTTACGATCTAACATGAAGGCAAACACAAAGTACAGCGACGACCCTTGGAGCGCCTATCACAATATGTGGTGGGTACTGGACGAAACTATCGGCGAATATTGTGCAGTGGGTATTCATGGGCAGGTGATTTATATTAACCGCAAAGCCGATACCGTGATGGTGTGGTTCTCAAGTCAGCCGGGAGCCTCGGCTGCTAGAGATCCCAATTTCCAATCTAAACTAAAAGCCGCCAGACTCTTGGCTGCTCATTTAACTGAGTAATAACTTAATGAAGAATCGCCTCTTTGCTCATTTTTCATCAACCGCTATCTTGGTGATTGCTGGATTTACTTTAAGCGCCGGTACCATGGCGGCTGACCAAGAAACGGGACGCACAGACCTGTCTATTGGGCAAGCGGCCAATTTAATGCAGTTGCCGTTGGCCTGCGCCGAAACAGAATACCCCAATAAGTTAAGTCAGACGTTGCGCAGTGATGAGGATCTTGCATCACCGATGGAATTACACCCGGCTTTTTATGGGTGTTTTGATTGGCATTCAGCGGTGCATGGTCATTGGTCAATGGTACGTCTTCTAAAGCAATTTCCCGAGGTGGATGGAAACACTCAAGCTAGAGCGATTTTGCAGCGGCACATAACCCCAGAAAATGTCGCTAAAGATATTGAATACCTTAGAGCCAATACCGCATGGGAACGCCCTTATGGTTGGGCTTGGTTGTTAAAGTTAACGCATGAATTACAGGGTTGGGATGACCCCATAGCCGGCCCATTAACCACAGCGCTAGAGCCTCTGGCGGAAGAATTATCACAGATGTACATTGCCCATTTACCAAAGTTAGCGTATCCCATTAGAGTTGGCGAGCACGCTAATACTGCATTTGGCCTCACCTTTGCGTGGGATTACGCGTTACAGTTTGACGATATTTCATTACAAATGGCGATAAAGCAGCGGGCACACGATTTCTATCTACAGGATAAAAATTGTCCCATCGGCTGGGAGCCTAGTGGCTATGACTTTCTATCCCCCTGCCTAGAAGAGGTGGACTTGATGCGGCGGGTACTGCCTAAAGAAAAGTTTATGGTATGGCTAAATGAGTTTTTGCCCGAGTTAATGTCGCCGAGTTTTGACTTGCCTGTAGGGCAGGTGTTTGATCGTACCGATGGTAAATTAGTTCACTTAGATGGTCTTAACTTTAGTCGCGCCTGGGTGTTCTATAAATTAGCAGAACAGTACCCTCAGTTTGGGCACCTCAAAAAGCTAGCAGATCGGCATGTTGAGTATTCCTTGCCTAATTTAGTGGGCGACAGTTACGAGGGTGGTCATTGGCTGGGGTCTTTCGCTATTAATGCTTTATTGCCTTAAGTTGTCTCTACTACACCTTGTTTCAAGTTTATAAGAGATTTTTATGAATTTTGTACCTTACGCAGTGCCCTTTTTCTTACTACTGATCCTTGTCGAATTGGCTTGGGGTTGGCTAAAAGGGAACAATACCTATCGTATTAATGACAGCTTAAACAGTCTGAGTCTAGGGCTATTGAGTACTGTAACTAAGTTTGTGTTTTTGAATATTGGATTACTTGTGTTTTCTAATATTGGGCAAAATCACGCCCTCTGGTCCTTTAACATAATGTCTACCAGCCACTGGTTATTGGGGATTTTACTCTATGATTTTCTCTATTACTGGTACCACCGAATCAGTCACGAGCGCCAACTCTTTTGGGGCTCTCACGTGGTCCACCATCAGAGTGAAGACTATAACTTAAGTACGGCACTGCGCCAGACGAGTACTAGCTTTTTAACCACCTGGGTGTTTTTCATTCCCTGTTTCTTTTTGGGTATGCCGATCTATATGTATGTCAGCATTGCGACCGCTCATCTGGTTTACCAGTTTTGGGTACATACTCAGCATATTGGTAAATTGGGGTTTTTAGAGTGGTTTATCGTATCGCCGTCTAATCATCGTGTACACCATGCGCAAAATCCTGACTACATCGATAAAAATTATGGCGGTTTGTTCATCGTGTGGGACCGGCTATTTGGTACCTTCCAAGAAGAAGATGAACAGCAAAAACCGATCTATGGCATTCGAGTACCCCTATCAAGTTGGAATCCGTTGTGGGCCAACCTGCATATATTTGTCAATATGGCACGGGATGCTTGGCGGACTAATGCTTGGAAGGACAAACTTAGAGTGCTCTGGTCTAAAACTGGCTGGCGCCCCGCCGACGTAGCCCAGCGTTATCCGGCGAACAAATCCGATTTAAATCATTTTACTAAATATGACCCCAAGCTCAGCACAAGGGCTAAGTATGCGATGGTAGGGCAATATCTATTGTTGACCTTTTTCCATCTTTGGAGCGCGGGGCAGGTGACAAAGCTTCCTTATGAGTTGTTATGGGCGGTGGTGATAGCACAGCTTCTCACGATAATGGTTATTGGTGCCGTACTAGATGGTAAGCCTTTTGTCAGGGGGCTGGAGTTATCCCGATTGGTTGTGATGACAGGAATCCTTTACAGTACCTTCACTGCAAATTTAATTAGTATGGACTGGCTGTATTACGCTATTGTCTATCTTGTTGTTAGCGCCAGTTTAATGTGGGTTTGTATTAAAAACGAGTCGAGTAGTGAGGCCGCTGCTAGCTCTGATTCAGCCTAAAAATATTAACGAATCATCATGGACTAAACCTGTGAAAAAAAGCCTGAAGGGCTCTGCCCAGTCTGTTGTGTCGCCACTTGCTGCGGCGGTAATTAGCGTTGATGTTGAGCTAGGTCAGGCGGTGGTAGCAAAGCAGATAATCGCGACCGTAGAATCAATGAAAATGCAGACCGCTCTTGTTGCGCCTGTCTCTGGGGTTGTTTTGGAGATCGGGGTGACGGTGGGCCAGACTGTCCAGACAGGGCATGTGGTTTGCAAGATTACCGAAGTCGATGCGCCACCCGAAGAAGACAAAACGCCTATTGATCAGCAGCCACAATCTGATGGCCCCCTTGAAAAACTTAATCAGCAGCTACATTACAGCCTCGATAGCGGACGCCAAACGGCCGTTAATAAACGTCATGCCAAAGGTTATCGAACGGCTCGGGAGAACCTTGCCCAGCTATGTGATACCGACTCTTTTGTTGAATATGGCCAGCTTGCTGTGGCCGCCCAACGCGATAGAATCAGTGCTGAAGATTTAAAAGTTCAAACCGCGGCCGATGGTGTGATCACAGGTTTAGCCACTATTAATAGCGAGCAATTTGGCAGTGCGGCCACACAGGTTGCTGTTATTGTTAATGATTACACCGTGCTGGCGGGCACACAGGGTTATTTCCACCACCGCAAAATTGACCGAATGTTGAAGCAAGTTCAGGAGTCTTTTCTGCCCGTGGTTATGTATACCGAGGGCGGGGGCGGACGGCCTGGAGATACTGACGTCAAAACTCAGATCGCCGGATTAGACGTACCCACCTTTGCTAGCTGGGCTGGCCTTAGTGGGCAAGTGCCGATGATCGCAGTTAACAATGGGTATTGTTTTGCCGGTAATGCAGCCTTATTTGGTTGCGCTGACATCCGCATTGCAACCAAGACATCATGGATCGGCATGGCTGGGCCCGCCATGATCGAAGGTGGAGGTCTGGGCAGTTTTGCACCGACAGACATAGGCCCCATTGGTGTGCAGGCAGAAAACGGCGTAGTAGATTTGGTGGCCGATGACGAGGCCCATGCGACACAGTTAACTCAGCAGTGTTTGGGTTACTTTCAGGGTACCCAAGACGACTGGCAATGTGCTGATCAAACTGAGTTGCGCGATATGATGCCTGCAGACAGGCGCTATGTGTACGATGTACGGTTGATTGTTAACCACCTTGTGGATACCCACAGTTTTCTCGAGCTTACTCCAGCCTATGGCTGCGCGGTGGTGACTGGGTTTGCTCGTATTGAGGGCAGGGCGATCGGTTTAATTGCTAATGACTGCCAAATGTTAGGGGGTGCGGTAGATGCAGAAGCTGCAGAGAAAACCGCAAGATTTATAACCCTGTGTGATAATTTTGATATTCCTATTCTGTCATTATGCGATAGCCCAGGCTTTATGGTCGGGCCTGCCAGTGAGGAACAGGGCGCGGTGCGCCGCATGGCTCAATTATTTATCGCTGGCGCTAAATTGAACACATCTCTGGTGACGATTTTCTTACGCAAAGGTTATGGCCTAGGGGCCATGGCCATGGCTGGCGGCAGTTTTCATAAGCCGATCTACAGTGCAGCTTGGCCTAGCGGTGAGTTCGGTGGTATGGGTCTAGAGGGTGCTGTTCGTTTAGGCTTTAAAAAAGAGCTTGCGGCAATGCCAGATGACGCTCAAAGAGAGGCCCTATTTACAGAGCTCGTTGAGAAAATGTATGAACAAGGCAAAGCCACTGAGGCAGCTGCCCACTTGGAGATTGACGCGGTAATTGACCCCGCCAATACTCGGGATCTTATTATCAAGGCGTTTAATAGCCGAACTAGCTGAAATGTAGGGCCAATAAACTGAGGTAATGCTATGAACGTCACTAATGCACAGACCATGGACTTTAAAAACCCCTTTGATAGCTGGAAATCTATAGTGATCAGTTTATACATGACGCTAATTGGTTATGGTGTGTTGGTGGGTATTCCTGTTATTAGTACAGCCTGGGTCACCTTGCTGGGGTTTTCTGAAGTTGAAGTGGGCCGAGTGGCGGGTGCTGATCTAGGCGGGTTGTCCCTAGGTGCGGTGGTGACGGCTATTTTTGTGACTAGGGTGAGTCGCCGCTTGCTGGCAATCGTAGGCCTTAGCCTGGCAGTAATGGCTAATTTTTTGTGTATTACCATTGTGGATTACGACCAAGTTCTATGGCTCCGATTACTGGCCGGTTTCGGTAGTGGTATCTATACCGCGGTTGCAGTGTCATCTTTGGGGGCAAGCTCTAAACCAGCAAGAGCTTATAATGCAATGCTGTTTGCGTTTGCGTTTTCTCAGGCGCTAGAAATGCACTTTTTACCCTTACTGTCGATGGCAGGGATTTATAAGGTGTTCATCGTGTGTTTTTTATTGACCATACCCTTTCTTAAGTGGATTCCAGCTTATTCTAGCGCCAGCGCTCGGCAGTCAGAGCCCATGGCACAAGAGTCCTCACCTGAAGCCACGGCCCTGCAGGACATTCCTGCCTATGTCCCATGGCTATGCTTATTTGCGATAGTGGTTGCCTATATTAATATAGGTGCCTACTGGACCTATATTGAGCTTGCCGCGCTGGCGGACAAGGCTGACCCAGAGTGGATAGGCCAAGTCTTAACCTGGTCATCATTGTGTAGCATAGTAGGCTGTTTATTTGCCACAGTACTAAGTAATCGGTATGGCCTAATGAGACCCTTGCTGGTGACTCTGCTAACGGTTTCGGTGATTGTAGGTATGTTAGCCAATGGCATTACCGACACAACTTTCTTTGTCAGTGTTTTCGCCTTCAACTTCTTGTGGATTTTTAACGATGTCTATCAGATGTCTATTGTTGCCAATGTTGATAAATCAGGGCGCTTTGCGGCCTTATTGCCTGGAGCCCAAGGTTTAGGGCAAATTATTGGGCCAAACGTAGCGGCATCTATCCTGGCTCTAAATTTGGGTTATTCCGGCGTGTTTTTAATGTGCGCTGCCGCAGCCTTTATTGCGCTATTGATATACGGCTTTATGTACTTTCGCTTTAAACAAACCATTCCAGCGTTGGCCTATGCGACGTAGGCGCAAGTTCAATGATTTAGCAATAATATGCAGCTATACGATGCCTTTGCAGGCTATTCATAAATACAGTACTTTAAGGTTTTAAATTGTGTTGCCGGCTAATCGAGTTGGTGCCCAGGAGACGCACTGCCCCTATAAGTGAGCGCTTATTGTATGGGGCTTTCAGAGGCATTGCCAGCT
>FLMP01000434.1_pt1 | contig 12946 bp, 10 predicted proteins | sample 887161 | NCBI WGS metagenome assembly FLMP01 (sample SAMEA4017660, study PRJEB14154) | seawater metagenome
TTGCGCAACGGGCAGGGTCTAATCCGAGTTCTTCGATTTTATGAAGAATCATTCCTGCGTTTGGTTTCCCTGTTATATGGACAGGGTCAACGCCAGTCGTAGCCTTGAACATTGCAAGATATGCACCGACATCTGGCAATCCGCCATCAGGGCTAGGACAGACCATATCTGGGTGACTAGCAACCAAAGGAATACCAGCATGCATGTGTATGCTAGCGGTCATGATTTTGTCATATGTTAATTCAGTATCATATCCGAGAACAACATATTGTGGGGTTTCAGATTTTGTCGTAATACCACAATCCTGTAGCATTTGAGCCATGCCATCAGTGCCGACAAGCCAAGTTTCAGTGATATCGTTGGCCTGTAACCACGAAAGTAAATCATGAGTCGAAAGTAGAATATCTTGTTGTTCAGCAGGAATATTAAATTTGATTAATTTCTCCTGATATTGACTGACGGAACGAGATGAGTTATTTGATAAAAAGAAGCGACGTACACCTTTATCCTCACATCGTTGTAAGAATTCTAAAGCACCTTCGATAAGGTCTCCACCGAGATAAATTGTTCCATCTAAGTCTAAGAAAATGGCATCAATTTCCTCTAATCGAGCATCCATACTATCACCTTAGAACATCAAAGTCTTAAACATAAACCATGGAGAATGGAGGTCTTGTTGAGCTTCTTTACTAGCGATCATCTCTGTCATCATCTCTTGAAGTACTGGCTTTTTACTGGCCTTCTTTACGAACCAGTTCAACAACCATGCCTTGCGGCTCAATTTTTGCATTCTAAATGAATTGATTAGTTCAGGCCCCAATAACGCCCACAACTCCTCCTGATATTCTGAGTGATTTTTCTCTTCAATAATATGTCGAGCAGCCATTTCACCGCTAACCAATGCATTACCAACACCTTCTCCGCTAAATGGGTCAACTAGAGTTGCAGCATCTCCGACTAAACGGATACCGTTAGCGCTCGCTCTACGCGGTTGATTTTTTTCTGATTTACGTGGTGAGCCGAAAGGTAACTGCCAGCCCTTTGAAGTTCCAGCAACAAGAGTTGCATCAGCAAAACGCTCTTTGAAGAGAGGGTGATTTGCGATAACATCAGCCTGTAATGCCTTTAATTTCTTCTTTTGTTTGTCCATTAGAGACATTACCATGCCGATTCCGACATTGACTACGCCTTCGGAAACAGGGAATAACCAAAAATAACCAGGAATCACAGTATCAACAAAATGAATTTCAATATCGCCTGCAGAATGCTCAATATCCTTGACTCCAGTCCAATATTCTCTATATCCTGCACAGTAGTGTGTGCGGTCAACCATTTTTTCTGAATACGTGTCTTCAACTAAACTTACAGCGACAGGGCAGCGGTATCCAGCAGCGCCAACTAGTTGACGAGAATGGAAAGTGAACTCTTCTCCACCACGGCCACCAACTCTCACCACAACTCCACTAGCATGTCGTGATTCTTTTGTACCAGAGCCAGGATCATCACCGCCACAATCATCATCGTAGAGAACTTCTCTAACCTCGCCACCTTGCAAGACCATTCCACCAGCATTACGAACTAGTTTTTGACAAGCATCGAATAACAAATGATCAAATTGGGAACGTGGCAGTGAATAACCCGCCTCCATTTTTTCAACATCTTCCTCCGGAAGAGCGACTCTAACAGTATGTCCCTTTGGACTGGAGAATTTTATTCCAGTTACCCGGAAGTGCGGGGTCGCTTCAAGAACTTCCTTTACCCCTAGTTCCCGGACATGACTAAGTGATTTGCCGCCAACAGCATCACCGCATATTTTGTCGCGTGGCCAAACACTCTTTTCGATGAATAGAACTTTCTTCCCACCTTTGGCAAGATAGCCCGCTGCTGAAGCCCCACCCGGGCCTCCACCAACTACAATTGCGTCAAAAGTAGCATTATTTTCAGGAGAGGGGCCACTGTCAATTGGTTGCTCCCACACTCGTGGAGCCGGCACCTTCTCATCGGACATATCAATCACAGAACACATTCACTCCTTGAGCCTATTTGTTGGCAACTATGCTGGAAGGAGATATTGCAACCGCCACCTCCATGCCACAGACATGTTTCATAGAATTAATTTCATATTCAAAATGGTAATTTCTTATCGAGCCTCGCGGTCATCTCAAGATATCTATCGGTATGTTCGGTATTTGGTAAATTGATCACAAACTGCCAATAGCGCCATGCGGCAATCGAAAGAGTTGCTAGACGATGCAAGTCCGCCAATGAATTAATTTCAGCCTCATTTAATTTCCTTACCGACTGATAGCCCGCCAGTAAAGAATTCCACCGTTCAGCCACCGGCTGACCATTTTCCCAGCCGAATCCAACAAAAGTCATTACTAAATCGAAAGCCAAGACATCATGGCACATTTCTTCAAAATCAAGTAAGGATTTGACTTTCTCTTTAGTTCCGATGACATTGTCAGGAAATAAATCTCCATGTATTATGCCTCTTGGCAAATCTTGTCCTATGCTTTTACTCAATAGAGTACTCTCAGTTTTTAGCATATTTAGAAAATCAGTCCAGCCATGAGTTTCATCGGCGATAGAAAATAATTTTTCAAAAAGAGTATCACCCATTGAGAAATTACTTCTCAACTCCTTGGGAGGATTTAGCAGATGTAAATTGGCTTGTATCATGCCAAGTGAATATAGTGATGAATGATTGGATTCTAGCCATTGCCCTTCTACAAAGGGCAGTAGTGTCCAGGCTAGGCCATCTTTGACCATCATCAATTTCCCATTGTTAAAAATGATGGGCTTAGCAGTCGGAATTCCATTATCTGCTAAATAAGATGTCATTGACAGTAGATATTCAACTTCCTCTAATGATTGCTCATTCCATATCTTCAGTACTAATTTGGTATTATCTTTTAGAGTCAAAATATAGTTGGAATTAGCCCAGCCACCAGCCAACTTTTCGATACTAAGTAATTCTGACATATCTGTGGCTTCTACAACTGTTGAAGCGTCATCAAGTGATACTTCTGTGTAAGCCATACAATATCCCTAACTGCAATTTCTTTTTGTCTTTATCTATTGTATTGGCTGATATTTAGAAAGATGAAATCTTCTTACTACGACTATTCCGCTGATAGAATCGATGAATAATTGTCATCGGAAAGAAGAAGCTACGCCTTCAAATTCATAAAATGAGATCATAGTTTGAGTTCCAGAAACTCCAGCAACCTTGCTAACCTGGTCCAGAATGGCATCTCCCAGGGTATCCATTGATGAAGCGACCACTTCAACTAATAAATCCCAATCACCAGTAATGATGCTAACGCGAATACAAAATGGCAAAGTAACTAGTTGTTCAGCCACATCCCTTCTATCGACCTGCCCACTTGCACACCTTACGAAAAGAAAAGCGCGTAAGTCTAATCCAACAGCACGAGGATCACGTTGGATAGTAAATCGCTTGATTACACCCTTTTCTTTTAGCCGCCGAATCCTATCGTGAACCGTAACCCTCGGCATAGACAGGGAATCGGCAATCGCCTGTGTACCCTTGCGAGAATCGGATTCTAAACTATGCAAAATAGCCTCATCTTTGTCATCTAATTCGATTACCATTGATTCGCCGATGCGTCGGGGCTTTTCAACACTTCCGACATTTTGACGGTATTTAGGCTATAATTTTCTATAAAAGCCGACTAATGTAATAGATTATTACCGTATCGTTGATGGACTATGGGCGCTTCAAGGTAATTGGGAGCAAAATGACCGACGAAACTAATCTTACTGGATTTGGCAGCAAGGCTGTACACAGCGGAACAAACCACATTGGAGATGCGGTAAACACTCCGATTTTCCAATCTTCTACTTACAAATTAACAGATGAAAGGTATGCTGGTTGGGCTGCAGGCGCACAACACACCCTTCTCTATGCAAGACTTTCTTCAGTCAACTCGGATGCAGTCGCACAGAAGCTATGCGCAATGGAAGGCGGAGAAGATGCAGAAACCTTCTCTTCTGGAATGGGCGCAATCTCAACAACGCTTGTTTCATTATTGAGCAATGGAGATCACATTGTTGCAAGCACCGATGTTTATGGTGGCACATATGGGCTATTGACCGAGGAACTTCCAAGGTTCGGCATTTCTACTACGATGGCGGATATGCGAGACCCAGCATCCTATGAGGCAGCAATCCAAGAAAATACAAAAATACTCTACATCGAAACACTAACAAATCCTGTTCTGAAAGTTTGTGATATTCCGGCAATGGTTGAAGTGGCAAAGCGACATAACTTATTGTGTATTATCGATAACACCTTCGCCTCACCTTGGGCATGCAATCCTCTTGCAATGGGCGTAGACTTAGTAATCCATTCAACCACAAAGTATCTCGGTGGCCATTCTGATATTATCGGTGGCGCTGTGGTTGGTTCCAAAGAACTAATCACGCAAATCTTCCAACGTAAAGTTCACTTCGGAGCCTGTCCAGATCCACATAATAGTTACCTGCTCGAGAGAGGTATGCGAACTTTGGATGTTAGGATGCCACGTATTTGTGAAAACGCAGCAGCAATTGCTTCACGCTTGGAAACCCATCCAATGATAGAACTGGTTTATCACACATCATTACTTTCGCATCCAGATTACGAAGTTGCTCAAAGAGTAATGCCAAAAGGTAGCGGAATGGTTGCCTTTGTAGTAAAGGGTGGAGATGAAGCAGCATTGAAATTCATGCGAGGCTTGACAATGATATACGAAGCAACAAGCCTTGGAGGCGTTGAATCTTTGATAGAATGCCCATTTAATTCAAGCCACATGATGATCCCAGAAGATATAAGGCATGCAGCAGGACTTGTTCCTGGCTTTGTTAGAATGAGTATCGGGATAGAAAGCATTGACGATCTTTGGGCAGATATCGAACGTGGTTTTGCCAACATCTAATGCCATTTCACCGTGCGCAATTTTGGCAACAAAATGTTTCCCCCCTCTTTTTCTGCCTCTATAAGGTCAAAAAAGCAGATTTGCTTATTGTTAAGCACTACCGGTTACTTTCTTTAATTGTTGTAATGCTTGTTGCCACTGCTCTCTTTGAGATTCTAACTGACTCTCATCACACTTTAGTAATTCAACTCCACACTTGTGCATATCTTTGCTAGCACTAAGCCACGCACCCGCCTTGTCACGGGCATTTGATTCGAAATGCCATTCTTGTCCACGTGAACGATCGACAGTTAGTAGCCAAGTCCATGCAGCAGCGGCTGAATCAATATCAGCATGACGTCCAGTAGCTTCTCTTTCTGCCTTTCCAGGACCGTCTAATAATCCGGTTAGCAACAAGTCATGAATCATCCCAACAGGCCCTTCAATAGAACCGCGCCTTGTCGGGAATTTAGCAACATCTTGAGCAGCCTTTCTTGCAGAATCTAAACCTTTGAGGAATGTGCCAAACGGTTTTGGTTTGTTGACTTGAGTTTGCCAAATCTCTTCTGCCTCTTCCCCTTCAATACCAAGGCTAGCCAATCCGTCAAGACCCCACTTTTCCCACATATTTTTGAGGATATCGCCGCATGATGCGCCGTTGATTATCTCAAGTGCAGCCGCGTTACGAGGGGAGATACCACCTCTTGAATCAATTCGTAAACCTTCTTCATCTTCACCAGGCCCATCACCAACCGAAGCATATAGTACGTGAGCGGTTAGATTTCTTTCATCATCCGAACCAGCAACTCCCGACAGTGCTTCTTCGATAGATTGCAAAGAATCTCCCGCAACCCAATTATCACCAATAACTAAACCGGTATCGACACTGTCCAAAACAGTTCTTCGAATAGCCATTGCAATCAGACCTTCATTCATAGAAAGACCCTGCCAAGCATCTACAATTTTGTCAACGCCCTCATCAGCAGCAATTGGCAAAACCTTGTCCTGGGGCCAACCCTCCGGAGTCCATTTAGCATCAATTGTTAGAATAGATGGTAGGAAAGGAGGTAGCATTGAAAGAGCAAGATGGTGAATAAAAGATGAATCCTTTTTGCTTGGATTTTCGAGAGCGGTTAGACTGATAGCTAGTATCGGCCCATGGTGAAAAGTCATACGGATATAGCCTTCAGATGTGTTTCCACCTTCCACTACTACCGCTGGGTCTAAGTCTGCGGTAGCCCAAACAACCTTTCCGTCTATTTCGTTTTCAACGAAATCAAACCGTGAGCGAGAAAGAACATCAGCCAGCCATTCAGGTGGTGGGTTTGGGTTCTTGCCAGTACATACAAAGCCGCCCTTCCATGTAAAGAAATACATTCCTTTTTTTGCGTGATTTTCCCATGGTAACATCCGAAGAGTTAGGTGATTAAAATTTTGGATTCCGGCAAGGTAGCCTTGTTTGCCATCGCCTCTACGAATGAATGAGGCAGAACCAAAAGAAGCAGAACCGAACTTTCCAACCATTTTTATTTCTTCATCATGAGCAGCGTGTAAAGAGCCAGCAAATGCCTTGGCAACAGGGTCGCCACTTCTTGACATCATACGCTTTGATAGCCAAGCAACATCGTTCTTCTTAGCGATAATTCTGTCAAGTGCCTTCATAGTTTTAGTCACAGGGTCAGAAGCGAACCAAGATTTCTTTGCGCCCAAAGTCAACTTCGGTAAATGGGCATAAGGAGCCTCGAGCAGATTTTTTAATTGCCGAGTCATCTTTTCGGAAGTTTCTTTGTTGGCTTGTTTTGTGCCTCGCATACGAATGCTCTGCTTTTTTTGACCAGGGAATTCGACTTTAGAAGGTCCAGCCATACAATCCCCTCACCCTTGTCCAAAACCCCCTCCCGTTTGAGCCCTTCGCGGTAGAGTTTGAATGGGAGCAATCAAGAAGCCGCCGCTTCTTGCACTAATTAGAGGGGATTGTCAATGGTCGAAGTAACCTTACTCGGTGTTGCACAAGATGGTGCTCGTCCACAAGCAGGTTGCATCCAACCATGCTGTGCAGGTTTGACATCAGATGACACCATGTTTCCTGTTTCTTTAGGGATTATTGATGATTCTGGTGCTGGACATTTGATTGAGGCAACCCGTTATTTGGGTGAACAATTTCGTATTTGGGGAGCCTCATCACTCGATTCAGTTTGGTTAACCCATGCACATTTTGGACATGTTGATGGTTTGGGGTTATTCGGTAAAGAGACTATGGCCAGCAGAGATCTCGACCTACATGTTTCAGATGAGATGTTTCATCTGATGGAAGAAACCCCTCAGTGGGCTCTAATGCTGAAACAAGGAGTCTTTCAGGACAAGGTATTCCAAAACGGTGAACGAATCACCAAAAATGAAAATTTCTCCATTATACCGATAGTAATACCACATCGCGATGAACTTTCTGATATGCATGCATTTTTGATTTGTGGCACTAATAAGAGATTACTATTTTTGCCAGATCACGACTCATGGCAACAAACTCTTGATTGCCATCACCAGCCAGATATTCGTAGTTGGCTTAGACATTTACAAGTCGACATCGCATTACTCGACGGTACTTTTTGGTCCGAGGAAGAGTTAGGGGGGCGTTCTCAGCAAGATGTGCCTCATCCTCCGGTTAAGCAAACATTGCAATTATTGGGTGAAAGAAAAACTGACGACCCTGAAATTATTTTTATTCATTTGAATCATACAAATCCTCTGTATGATGAAAGCAGTCCAGCCTATGAGGAAGTTACCAGCAATGGATGGAAAGTAGGAGTACAAGGTCAAACCTTCACTCTTTAACTTCAGTGATGGTGTAGTCTAATATCAACAATTCAATGGAATAATCAACGTTTTCGCCGTCATCAGTATGCTGGCAACCAGCACCACCACCCATACTTACATCAACAGAAATCTCGATTGAATAATCTCCAAGGCCAGCCCCGTTTGAATCGAGTCCAGCCATGATATCGGCTTTTGTAACATTGGATACATCGCCAATCATCGAAGCATCATACCATTCAACCAATGTTTCATGAGAGGCTGGAGCACCGTCTTGGTTTTGACCGTCTGCAGATCCATTGAATCCACTGTGCATGAGCATTCCAGTAATGGTATCGGGTTGTGTATCACCAGCCCCAGTCGCACAGGTCAGAAAACCATTATCGCTTTCATCTTCTGAATAGGTCATCACAATCTTCGCTCCAACGATGTTCATTGCATCAACGCCACTGAGAGAATCTGTTGATAAATCGAGTACTAATGTCTCTCCGTCAGCAATATATTCTCCACCACTATCAAGCACAATGGTTTCGAAATTTGCAGTTACATTGTATGTTCCAGCAACTCCTTGTGATTCAGAATTATCTGGTGCAAAGACGTAGTATGAAGCCTCTACTGTGGCGGTAAGGCAGAAAACTACAACAGCCGCAACAGTCAATGTTTTCTGAGCAGGAATAGAGTAGCGTCCAAATGGGTTTTTTGATGATTGTTCACGGAAGTTACACAAAAAGAAATGGGTAGCAAAGGCAGCACCCATTCCAGGGACAGATGGGAAAACATCGGCCCCATAACCAAGAACAGTCCAAATAATTACACCACTCATTGCTGCAGTCATCATCGCTATGGAGTGGTTTGTATCTGGCTCATAACCCATCATTCTTATCAATAGTAGTGGAACAAATATTCCACCCAATCCGTAAACTGCTAATACAACCAAGGCAAAGACAGAATCTCCGAAGCCTGGAACTTGTTGTCCAATCAATGAAAGAACGGTAGCGAATACGGCGACAGCCAAAGTAACCTTTTTTGTTGCAGAATGGTTCTGACTCCATTCCGGTTTTAGATCATCTGTAATAGCTGCAGTGCAGGCTAATACCTGACTATCTGCAGTTGACATAGTCGCAGCAAATATGGACGCTAGAATAACTCCTGCTAGGAATGGATTGAGTACTTCCATTGCCAATACCGGTAGCCCAGTTTCAGCATCTGAAGCATCCATGTCTAAGAAAACAGCTCTACAGGCAAGTCCAATTATGAACATCAGTATGATGAATGGTGTTTGCCATATGAAGAACCAAACAGCCGCTTCCTTTCTTGCTTTGTCATCTTCCAAAGTCATTACTCGGGAAACCACTTGTGGCTGACCAGCCACACCGAGTCCACCTAGGAAGAAAGCAGCAATCCAAAGAGTGGCACCAAATTTCAAACTGCTTGGATAGATGTTAACCATGTTTGGATCAAAACTCTTCAAAGTTGAATGAAGGCCAGAAAACCCACCGACTTCTCCCACTGCAACATAACACAAAATCGTTGAACCGACAATCATTACACATGATTGTGCAGCATCGGTCCAAATTGAAGCACGAATACCACCGGCGTAGCAATACGCTACAACCAAAACAAAACCAATCAGTATTCCGATAATTTGAGACCAACCCAACATCGAATTCAGTGCCAATCCTCCAGCAGTTAACTGCGCTGCAGCATATATTGAAAGCAAGAACACTGACAATACCGCTGCTAGTTTTGCCTCTGGAGAGCCAGTTTTATTGGAAACAAGCGAGGTCAGTGAGCGAATGCCACGTTCATGGCCTTCCTTCTGGATATACTTGTACAACCAAACCCATGCAACGAGTTGACCCACTGTAGAAACAAGTGCAATCCAAACCGCTGAGTAGCCTTGAACGAAAATGAATCCAATAAAACCAATGAACATGTATCCTGAGTTCCAAGTACTGACGGCAGATAATGCAGCCAAAGCCGGATGCATCCCTCTTCCTGCAACAAGATAGTCATCAGTTGTATCTTCTTTGACTCTCATCGATGCAAGCCCAACGCCTGCAAAAAGCATCAAAAATAATAGAAAAGAGCCGAGAAGAATAATTTCATCTGACATAAAAACCATCACTCCTGTTTCCAACGAAGCATCGCCGCTTCTTCAACATCACTCATAGTTGAGGGAAATACCAAACAATTCAATCTTCCACCTTCGAGTTTAGATAATTGACCAACAGTAGTAGTGATAATCTGTTCATTTGAACAACCCATGTCACTACACAATACAACAATTCGCTGCTCTATCGGAGTTTGCAAGTATTGTTTACAAGCCTCAATTCTCATTCTCTCCAAGGCGCTCTCGCTTTGCATCTCAGCAACAGATTGCTGTAATTTTGTAAACATCATCATTAGAGAAGAAATTGCATCACTAGGCTGCATAGGGCGCTGGTCCCCTGTTCCTGCACCGGTTGGATCTAAATCTAGTAGAGCGAGAGTATGTAAATTTAAATGATTATTTTGCGCTAATACCTCTAATGGAGAAGTGGCAACCCAGCCGCCATATGGATAGGTTAGAGTAGTCTGTCTGCCGAATTTATAATTGGATAAACCAATCGCACCGGTTACTATGGTCGTAATTGAAATTCCGTGAAATGTAATACATTTAATCCCTGCTTCAGCCGCTTGTAATTGTAAATCTACATGCGTTGTTGCTTGCAGTGGGTCGCCAACAACCAGTAATCCAACCAACGAACTTTTGGCCAATTCCAATAATAGTTCAGGAGATTCAATTTCAGGACGCATCACCTTAGTAATTTGACCACATTCCGCTTCCAATAAATCCAATTGGTCCTGTGGCCATAGAGCAGTATAGGCTTCATAATGAAGCGAATCACATTCCATTGCAGCTTGTTTTGCTTCAATGGTCATCGATGAAAATTTCCCAGGCCCCATGCCAATTAACACAAGACCACAATCTGGTAAGTTGAGGGAATTGCGATTTTGTGCCGTCATCCTCAAACGCTCCCGGCCCTTGGATGTAGCGAGCATCATGCGTCATTTGAGTGTGCCGAGCGCGCAAACCCAGACTTGGCTGGATAAATGCCGCACACAACATTGGTTGAGTTCACAAGCGGGCGTTTCACGCCTTGAAGGTGGTCTAAACGCTATCCCGCTCACTGATTTAGCACCACTTGAGGGAGACGCTGTATGGGCAAATAACCCTCACATTGATCTTCCAATTCCAGTGAAATGGCCTACACATTGGCTTCAACACATGGATCAGGCATTAGTTGAAAAGTATGATGAGGATTGGCCCCGCTCTTATGAAATACAAGGCGATGTATTGATTGTGAAACTCGAGGAATCAATTTTTGAGTATGGTGAATCAATTGCTAATGCAATGCTTGCACAATTACCAAATATCCGCCTTATTTGTGCAGATTTAGGGGTAAAAGGAGAATTCAGGATACGGGACCTTCAGCCTCTTGCTAGCCGAAACAAAGACTTAGAAACTCGCACTCGGATTAAGGAAAACGGCTACTTGTTGTGGGTCGATGCATCAAAGGTATATTTCTCAGCCCGTCTTTCGAACGAACGAATTGAAACCAGAGATACAGCAAAGAAACTCCGAGCCATGTTAGCCCGCCCATTGGTCGTCTGTGACCCCTATGCTGGCGTAGGTCCGAGCATGGGTGCTTTGTTGAACGAGCCCGAACTAATCGGGGGCTTTCTTGTTGGAGATCTTAACCCAGACGCCTTTGAATTACTTTGCCTCAATATTGAACATCTCCGTCATAGAAGAAAGGGTCTTGAGGGTAACTTCCTAACAGCATTAGACCCAACAGAACTTCACTGCCGCGATGCTTTGGATTGGGCTCAAGATAAATCAATGCACAATCGAGCGGATTTACTTTTAGTGAATCTTCCTCATCACAGTATTCAGCACATTGAAGCCTTACTGCCATTACTCAAACGAAATCAAACCTGTGTGATACGCGGATGGGCAATCGTTGAACATTCTGAATTAGAAATAAAGGAGCAAGAAATACGTGCAACGGTTTCGAAATCAAAGGGATCGATAGAACAGTTTTCTTTCCGAGAAGTCAAGGGTTTTTCTTCACATCAAAGTTTTATGTGTTTTGAACTTTGGATTAGATTAAGAGATTGATTTAGTTAGTTTGATGGGATTATTCTTGTTCATCAGAAAATGCTAAATCATAATTCTTCACAATTTTAGTTTTTGCAGGAAATAAAAACCAGAGAAATGGAATGAGGAAAACAGAGGGTATGTTTTTCCCATACACCAAGTCAAGTTGAGAATGAAATTCAACATAAGCACTGGAATCAGTATCATTTTCAGTTGGTGGGTTTTCACGTACCGCTGAATAGTTTTCAGGCTCGACCAAACCCAAATCATACCCACTAAACATCATTTCTAATCTGATTCCACGCAGAAGAATATTTGTATCTAGCTTAGTTTTTTCGTGCGCCATGGCACCTTCTTCTGTTTGTGCAACAAAGGTTTCATCTGCAATTGCTGAATCATCATTTGAATCTCCCCCACCATCACCGCCTAAATCAAGAACATAGGTTGCGGGCATTACAATCAGGAAACATGCTACAACGCCAGTCCATAAGACGCAACGAAGAGTGGCTCGAAAAGGAATTCCGGCAACTACAAGCAACTCACATAAAACCAAAAATATCAATGAACCAAGCGTTAATTTTCTACCTATGTCTAGCCATTCAACGCTATCCGAAGAAGATTCTTTGTCCTCAATGGCTGAATTTGGCTGATTTGAATTCTGTTGTGACTCATTCGAAACAGGCTCTTCATAATCTCGAAATAGCATGTAAAAGAGGAATGAGGTAGAATTTTCCATTTCAACATCGATTAATGTTTGGTCTTTATCAATCGCTACAAGTGCTTTGACCTTGGTAGGTGATGGCTGTCCTTCCGTGTATTGTCCTTCAAATTGAATGACCAGCCAGGCTGATAGAAACAAATGTACTGCGATCAATATCGTGCCAGTGATTCGAAAGAAATCACTCGAACGAGTATGTCGAGGTCGTAGTGCCACAATTACGACCTTCCCATCCTACTGTTAGATCAACACTCTTCTTCGCGTCGACTACCAGCTACAACACCAGCAAGTGCTATGATAGCAATGACTGAAAGAGGTGATATGAATGGTAGTAAACCATCACCATCAACC
>FLMP01000442.1_pt1 | contig 12778 bp, 7 predicted proteins | sample 887161 | NCBI WGS metagenome assembly FLMP01 (sample SAMEA4017660, study PRJEB14154) | seawater metagenome
GTTATGGTACTTTCCCTCAAGCGACGCATGCTCTACAGTAGCGAGTCTCTTACTGTGCGCACCGACGTACGAATAGCCGCCGGACGCCTTCTGGTCATCGGTTCTCACTTGGACCCAAGCCTCGCTGGTCGAAAATTCGGCTTCATCACCTCGCAAAACGATTCGAAAAAAGCAGTCACGCGCAACCTTCTTCGCCGCCGCTTCCGCGAAATCGTCCGGAAATGGGGTGACCACCTCCCCGACCAGTATCGTTTCGTCACCATCGCTCGTTTTCGCGCCGTCGGCGCCACCTATCAGGAACTCGAGGCCGACTGGATCAAAACCGCCAAACGGCTCAACCTTTGGAGCGAAAACGCATGAAACGGCTCATCCGCATTGTCATCCGCTTCTACCAAATCTTTCTTCGGCCTTTCATGAAAGCACTGGCCGGACCACACGCAGGCTGCCGCTACGCTCCGACCTGCTCGCACTATTTTCTCGAAGCAGTCGAAACCCACGGCTCTCTCAAAGGCAGCTGGCTTGGGATTCGCAGGATTATACGCTGTCATCCTTGGGGCGGGTCCGGTTATGACCCCGTTCCACCCACGAGACCTCAATCATCTCAACATTGACCCTTTTATAAATCATGGATCGTAAAGCTTGGATCGTCGTCATCATTTGCAGTATTCTGCTCGCCTACAACTTCCACGTAAGTAGCGAGAACAACAAGATCTTGCGCGAACGCCAGGCTCAGGAAGCCGGCCAAAAGAGGGCCGCCCAAGCAGCGGAGGACCCGGAAACTCCCGCAAGCCTGGATGCCAGCACGGAAAATTCCGGACTCGTCGTCACTCCTCCAGTGGAAGCCGTCGGCAACGATGAACTCCACCTAATCGAAACCGACGAGACCATTTTCGAACTCTCCTCACTCGAAGGAGGCATCAAGGAGGCCACCTTTAAGAACGAACTCGCCGTCAAGGACCTCACCCGCAAGGTCCGCATGAACGACCTCGGGCCCAATCGTATCGGCGCCCTCCTCGGACCTGGTGGAGTGGCTCTCGACAAACCCTTCTACAAAGAATTTTCAAAAGACGAAAACTCCGTCGTCTACATTGGTGAGCTCACTAACGGACTCGGCGTCAAAAAAACCTGGCGAAGGGTCGCCGAGGGCGAAGGCACCGCCTATCGCCTCCAATTGACCATCGAGCTCTTCAACACCTCTAAGATCGATATTCCTCTGGGCACCATCCAATTGGTCACCGGATCGACCGCTCCCCTCCACAAGGGTGAGCGCGCTGACTACGTCAACTTCTTCTGGCAGGACAAGGGCAACTTCGAATCCGAACATCCCGGCTATTTCAAAGGGGGCTTCTTCGGTAAGGAGAAAATCGACTTCACTGCATCCACCGAGCAAACCCTCGATTTCGCCGGCGTCGAAAACCAATTCTTCGCCACCATCGTCGATCCCGCCGAAGATTTTCCCAGCATCGTCCGCGCCCAGCCCGACAAAGTCACGCTCCCACTGGAACGCGGCGGCGACATCGCCCCCCTCCTCACCCAATCAATCAGCCTTCCCGGCGAAAACCTCTCCCCCGAAAAGGGCCGGACCCTCGTCTACGACATCTACATGGGGCCAAAAGACAATTCCCTCATCCGCAGCCTCGATGGCAATAAAGATGACGTCATGAACTACGGCTTCTTCAGTCCAATCAGCCGGACCCTGAACTGGATTCTCAACAAGCTCTCCAGTCTCTTCGGAAGCGAAAAAAACTCCTGGTCATGGGGCTGGGCCGTCGTCGCCCTCACAATCCTGATCCGCACCGCGATGTGGCCGCTCCATGCCAAGTCCACCCGGACCATGAAGCGCATGTCCAAACTCCAGCCGAAAATGGCAGCACTTAAGGAGAAATATGCGGACGATCCCAATAAGATTCAACAGGAAACGATGAAGATGTATCGCGAGTTCGGAGTCAATCCGATGGGTGGTTGCCTCCCCCTCCTCGTCCAGATCCCCGTCTTCTTCGGCTTCTTCACCATGCTGCAATACGCCGTCGAACTGCGGAACCAGCCCTTCATGTGGGTCACCGACCTCTCTCAGCCTGACACGATGGGAAACCTTCCCTTCGGCCTCCCCTTCCTCGGCGACCCGGTCCCCGTTAACATCCTCCCTATCCTCATGGCCGTCACGATGGTCCTGCAGATGAAAATGACCCCCAGCACCGGCGATAAAATGCAACGCCGCATCATGATGTTCATGCCCATCACGTTCTTCTTCTTCTGCTACAATTTCGCGTCCGCCCTCGCCCTCTACTGGACCACCCAGAACATCTTCTCCATCGGCCAGACCTGGCTCATGCAAAAAATGCCCGAGCCTGAGCTCAAGACTTCCAAGAAAGCCGGTAAGAAAACCTTTATGCAAAAGATGTCCGAACGCGCCGAAGAAGCACAAAAACAGCAAAAGCTGCGCAAGAAAGGACAAGCCTCAGGCCAGGAAACCGCAAAGCTCAAAAAGCCCCGCGGACCAAAAACCGGAGGCTAAGGGACGTTCCCAACATCCCCGGCAGGGATTCATACTGTGAAGACTGGACACGTAGTGGACAGGGGACAGATCAGATCTTCGTTCGAGAGATCGTCACTACCTCATCACGGGGAAGACTTTTATGCCACCTCTTAAGTTGGGATGGGCCTCTCAAGCCGTAAACACCAATCATGTTGACTCCAAATAACTGAGCACTTCGACTTTCAAGGTTCTATGAACGCCCTCTTCCTTGCCTTATGTCTGCGTGTGGTAAGGTCTGCCGTGAACGACCTTGATACTCACTGACATCAGCCATACTTCGAGTTGCGTAAACCTTCATTTACGGAAAATTGCCCTCCACGGTGGACCATTGTCACACAAGATCACAGCAGGAATTCCGTAACGTTTGAATGCCTCTTCAAGATGCTCACGAACTGTCCCCGTTTTCATGCTAAGATACGCTACCAAGACCAGATTAAAACGGCCGTGATCGTCACACACCGTTAGCGGGTGACCGCGTCTCCCATCAGACATCAGAAAGTCTCCCTTATCCTCCATTTGTCAAAGATCGTTGGGGTGAGGATACTCGAATCGCTGATAGTCCCATTACTCACGCGGACATTCTTCTAAACGATTATTTCGCCGAAGGAACTCGGTCACCGTGCTTGGTGAGGGCACCTTCGAGATACCTTTGTTTTGAAACGATTGGTCCACTCATAGCCCACAGTAGGGCTGATCTTAAAACGCCTCATTAGCTCACGCTTACTGGCACCAGGCTGCAGGGTCGCAGTCCTTCGCCGCGCGCCCATGCCTCCGAATGAAAAATCGGCATCATGGCTTCTCCGCCGGCGTCCATCTCGCCTCGATGTGCGCCACCATGTTCACCGATAAAGTCGTCCCGCTTCGCTCCGGTTATGCTCAAAAAGAGAAATCACTACTCTTCCTTCGCTGGAACAGGTGCCTTCTCCGCACCTTCCAGCGTGCGGAGATAATGGCGGATCGCTTCGAACTGCTTGTCGGCATCACCCTCGTAAAAAGTCGCGTTGAGCCCGCGTTCTTTATCGACGGTATATTTCGGCATGATGGTGAGCGGCGCGTGACGCTGAGGCCAGAACATCCAGGAGCGATAGTATCCCTGACGAAGACGATCACTGGAGAGCTGCAGGTTAGGCCCCTGCCCCTCGAAGGCCTGAAGTGCAGGAGTCTCGCCAGCGGCATGGCAGGTGACGCAGGCGTAGCCCGTCAGTCCTGCGATTTCCTTCCCGGATTTGGATAAAGTGGAATCAACTTCGAACTTCGATTCGGAAAGGTCCATCCCAGCTCGATAAGTCATTCCTTTGGCGAGAGAGTCGGCATGACCCGGGAATCCCGGCATGCGGGCAGACATCCACGGCCTCACTTTTAAACCTTCACCTTGAAGAAGAGACTGAAGCCAATCGCTGTGGAACTTCTCACCCGCAAGCGAGATCTCGGGGAGCTTGTTCTCGCCCGAGTGACAGCTGGCACACTGGAATCGCTCCATCGCACGCGTGGCATATTCGTGCGGCACGAAACGTCGGAGCGAAGTGTAGTTCTTATTCCCGTCGATGTTCTTGAAAGCGAAGAGCGCCTGCTTGTCATCGAGGCTAAGACCAAGCTCCGGAGCATTCCCCTCCTCTTCGGAGAGGCAACCGTGTTCGAGCCACTCGGTATTCCACATCTCCTTTAAGTCCTTGGCCGGAAACTCATACTTCACCCCTTTTCCAGGTTCATGACAGGTGGCGCATCGCTGGGCCACAAGAGCTTCTCCTTTCGCCGCATCACCGGCGGCGGCCGGGGAAACCTTGGGATTCCTGGACTCAATCCAAGCAGCAATGTCGGCAGCTTCCTGATTGCTTAAGCGGAGGTTGGGAAAAGTGGTGTGCTTGGCATGTTGTTGGGGATGAAGAAGAAGGGCCTGGAGTCCACCGCGCGTGTACTTGGAACTCTTGGCGAGCTTCTCCGCCCAAGGCATAAAGTGGAGCTCTTCGATGAGCTTCCCCCCTGCTTTGGCGTCACCTTTGAGAGCGGGAAGGTCTTTCTCCTTCACGCTCGCGAGGTAGGCGGCGATGTCATTGGCTTCATCCGGCGCGACACTTGGGCAATGGTCTTCGGGCTTCTTGACCCACTGCTCAAGCCACCCTTGATGGAAGCGGTTTCCCGCGTTCTTGAAATCAGGAAGGCTCTCAAATAGCTCGGGCATCTTCCCTGACTTGAAGTGGTTCTTGTCGGGCGTGTGGCACTTCACACAGTTCATCGCAGCGAAAAGATTGCGTCCCTTCCGGGCCTTGTCCTTGGCGGCGAGCATCGAGTTCGAGGTGTAGCGATAGGCCGACGGCTTCACGGGCTCCATAACAAAGTCGGATCCACTCCACAAAAGACGAATGCGACTGGTTCCTTTTTGCACGCCCTTAAAATGACAATAAATCGATTGAGATCCTGCTTCTAATTCAAGCGGCGGGCATTCAAGCGGCAGCTCTCCCTCCATGATTTGCTTCCCGTTGATCTTGAGATTGGCCCAGCCATTTCCTTCCAAGCGGAAGGCTCTCTGATCGCGGGCTTCGACGATGATACCCCCCTCAAAAACAGCCTGTGGTTCCGAAATGAAAACGGTAACCGCTTTCCTTTCTTCGATCGTCAAAGCCAAGCGATCGACCACCACGGCGTCATCGGCACTTCCTTTCGAAGTGCTCAAAATGAGTCCCGGTTCACCACGTGCTTCCTTCTTAATTACGGGAAGATTAGTCAGGTCCAAACCGTGATCAGCAAAAGCCGGACGCAAATTATGAACGGTGTTCCAAATGGTCTCCTTGAATTCCTTTTTCGCAACATCGGCGAGATCCATGCGGACTTCCATCTGCATGGCCGGCGTCATCTTGGGAATGTAGAGGAAAACCGATTTTCCATCGGGCAAAAGTTGGGCCGCGCGTACCTCGACAGCATCGACCTGATTCACCGAACCTTTCGAAGGTTCAATAAGAGCGTGTTCCCGAGCAACGGAGTCCATTTCATCGATGGAGAATCTTCCCGAGCCATACTGGGGTCCCCAAATGTAGTCCCACTTGCTCACCGAATAGCGGCGCGGGTCCATTGCGATCTCTGCATCGAGTGGCGCACTAAACTCAACACGAATGCCATTTTTAAAAGCCTCCAACTTCATCGGAACGGGCTTCTCATCAGAGACAAAACGGACGCGCTGAAAACCAGTGCCTCCATTGGTCTGCCAACCGCGGAATCCAATGAGGTAAAGGTCGCCCGTCTTAGGATGGAAACGCCCGCGCATCGACGCGGTCGTGAGCTCGATCGGAAGACGATAAACCCCACCTTGCACCTGCCCCCCGACTTCATCGATCAGAGTGCGGTAGATCGAACTCTTGCCGTAGGAAATGTGGAACATTTTGCCCACGTGATTTTTCCAAGGGCTGTTCTCTGGCACCCACATCTGGCTGCCGCTGGAGTTATCGACGTAATAGGGCAGCCAACAAAGTGGCCTTTCATAATCGGTCGGCATTCCCGGAAGATTACCAACGAAGGCCTTGCCGTCCCACTCGCTCGGCACCACGCCGTGGAAGCTGCTGCCATCGGGCTTGCTCCAGGTAATCTTGCAACGCGGGACGTAGCTCCCTTCGTTTTCCCCCGTCGTCATTTCGCCATTCGGTCCGATTCCTAAACCGCCCGGAGCGCGGAGCCCCCAAGCCATCCGCTCGCTCGTGCGTCCATCGGAGCTTACTTTAAGAATGGTGCCGGTGTGCTCGGTGAGCTCCGAAAAGCCCCGGCCACCCGAAAGAACAGGTGCGGCCTTGCTGAAGTAAAAGTTGCCCTCTTTGTCAGTCTGGAGATCGAAGGCAAACTCGTGGAAACCGGGTGTAATAAGGACGTCATTGTTGAAGCACTCGTAGAAATCAGCTTCGCCATCACCGTTGAGATCATGCAAGCGAGTCAGTTGATCCCGTCCGTGCGTGTAGATGACGTCATCGACAATTTTCAGCCCGAGAGTTTGATAAAGCCCGCTCGCAAAACGGCGCCACTTAATCTCCGAAAGATCACCCTGGATCCCCTCGGCGATCCAGACATCACCATTCCAACTCGAACAAGCCGCACGATTGCCATCGGAGAAAAAGTCGAAGGCCCCAAAGCGAATATTCGATTCCCAAGGGTTGTCCTTGGGAAGAGGAATGTCATCGACCGCATAGCCTGCCTTCGCCTCGCTCGTCCGACCTTTCGTCGTGATCACCTCCGGAAACAAAGAAGGCCCTCCTTCAGTGAGAGCTTTGAGGCTGGAACGTTTCGCCACGGGAACTTCGACACCTTCCGGAGCAAAGACGACATCAAAGGAACCTGCGGAACCTTTCTGTAGAGAAACCACAATACGACCGGAAGGGAGAGTCTTCAGACGCACGCCATCAGGCGCGCCCCGCAGGCTCACCTCGATCTTGCGCCCCCCATCGAGCTGGTCCGAAACCAGCAACTCAACTCCCTTTTTCAATCGCTCAAACTCAAACGAACGCAACATCCCTTTGCCCAGCGTCCATGGCATTTCAAGGAATTTGGAACCGCTCACCGAATAACTCAGCACCGTCCCCGCTTCATGACGGTAGAGTCCAAGATACTTCCCTTGTGCGTCAGGAAGCGGGCCGTTTTGCGTTTCACGAGGGTCATTCCAATCGCCGTCCACGGCCACTCCCAATCCCTTGTTCGTCGCAAAAAAGTAATCCTCACGGTCCTCAGGAAGATAGGAATTATCGTTATGTTTTCCGCTCCACGGGGTTCCCTCCAGTTTGACGGTGCCCTTAAATCCGCCAACCATGCGCAGAGTCTCGGTATCGAACACCACCGCGTGGTCTTCTTTGTCCCCAAGATTGATCGCGATTCCCTTGAGCACCGCAACCTCGCCCTTCGGACCAAAGCCCAGAAAAGTATCACTAATAAAGGGCCCGGTATCCATGACATCCCACCAACTGGCCTTGGCATTCTCGGCGAGGCGCTGTTGAGTCAACTTAGCCCGCGTTTCCGCCAAACTACTTCCGATCAGGAAAGGGAGAATTCCGCCAAGGAAAACTGCGCGTGAAAATGTCGTCATCAGTGGTGAATAGATCCTCTTCGGACGCGGAAAATCCGCAGGCCCAGCAATGGAAGAAAATTATTTCCAAAAAAGTATATTTCAGGTCCACATCGTCAATCCAAAATGCCTGGCAGTATGGCGAAGGGTAGAACAAGAGAGTTCTACAGCCTCATCTTTTCATTGGCTACCCTGAGAGCATATGCTTTCTTTAATCCCTCATGAATCGCCGCTCGTTCCTTCGCACCTCCGCCGCTACCACTGTCTTTGCCGGCACCTCCCAAACCCTCAGCGCCCTTGCCGCGGACAATGTCTACCGCGCAAACATTGGCCTCCAACTATACAGCCTCCGCAACGAACTCAAAGCCGACACCCCCGGCACGATCAAGGCACTCGTCGATGCCGGCTACAAACAAGGCGAGATGTATGGCTTCCCGAACTGCGATGACATGATCAAGGCCGCCAACGATCACGGCCTCGGCTTGCACTCCACTCACTTCGATTGGGAAGCCGCCGTAAATCCATCCGACGAAGGCTTCTCCGACTTCAGAAAAATCGTCGAGAAGGCCAACCAGATCAAACTCACCCACCTCGTCGTTCCCTACCTCCACGACAAGGACCGCAACTCACTCGATGACTACAAGCGCGTCGCTGGGAATCTCAACAAGGCCGCCGTCATCGCCAAAAAGGCAGGCATCCAACTCGCCTACCACAACCATTCTTTCGAATACAAACCGATGGGCGGATCGACCGGATTCGACATCTTCACCAAGGAGTTCGCTCCCGAGATGAAATTCGAACTCGATGTCTTCTGGGTCAAAGCCGCAGGCGTCGATCCCGTCACTTTGATCAAAAAGTTGAGCGGGCGTGTTTCACAGCTTCACCTGAAGGATCTTAAGAAGGGACTCGAACTTCCTATCTACGACGGTATGCCCAAAGAAGCCTTCAAGGAACTGGGCAATGGCATGATCCCCATGGAGCCCATCATCGAAGCAGGCAAGGCCGCCGGGGTGGTTCATTGCCATATCGAGCAAGACCACTCGCCGAACCCGCTCAAGAGCGTCACGGAAAGCGTTGCTTACTTGGAGACTTTGTAAGTCACACTAGCCGAAATTTTTCCTATTGGTATCACAACCTCGTCAGCCGTAACCCCGACGAAAGGTTCGGCCATGGCCTTCTTCTCCAATTAGAAAAAGTGGTTACCACCACCTCTGCCTCCCTGCCCCTTTTTACTGAGCCTCTCTAATCTGGCAAGCACCAGTGAAAACAAAAATGGAAAAGAGACGAAGTGATGTCATTGCCGCCAAAGGAACTGTTATTGATCACGCTGAAGTAAACAGTAGCCCCTTAAACCGAGAAGATGAGAGGAAGAGCAAGTGCGATTGGAATTGATAGATTCATCACCCTAAAGCACGCAAAACTCTAGGGGATGTTACAGCGAAACTGAGATTTTCTTCGAATTACTTCACTGTCATCCCCGGGTTGGCCTCAATTACCTTTCCATCAGAAAACGTCACCTCCATCGGTGCCTTCCCGAAATTAAAAGCGGCGTAAGTTTTTTTGCCGTCCTTCAAGAAAACATTCGTGAACGGATAATCCGATATCACCGTCGCATCATTGCGCCCCAGTCGATCAAGCGTGTGTATCCAGTGATCCATAAAGGCATGCGTGTTCCCTCCTTCGAGTGAGCAGTCCGGCGTCGCCGTGAGATAATCTACCCCCACTTTTGGATCATTGAGCGCGCCAAACATCACCACCAAATCGCCCCAGCCATTGTTGTAATCCGCGCCGCCTTTTCGCTTGGAAACAATCATGTCGTGATTCTTCTTCACGTAGTCCGGATGCCGCCCCATGTAGATCGACGCCGGTGTAAAGGGCAGCCAGTTAATCCCGTGAATACAATCGATGTCTCCCGAGAACCAAGTCGCAAAAGCACCCTTACCTCCCCAAATCATCCCCAACGCCACGTTAGGAAAGTCCTTCGGAAAGTTCGTCCCTGAGACATCGAACCAATACTCCTCCACCGCAGTCCGCTCAGTGTTAAAGAGGAAGGTTCCCAAATCGCGAAGGTCTTCGTCACCCGTAACCTCGCCCCAAAGCATCAAGCCATACCAGGCATTGAGTGATTCCGATGACGACTCCTGATTGTTCCCGTCGCCAAACTTCGCATGCCCCGAGGCCCACGAATGCCCCGCATAAAGATCAAAGCATCGGATGTAAGGAAACATCGCGTCCTTCCGATTCGACGACGCGATATCGCGAATGATCAACTTCATCATGGGACTCCACCTCTTCGCCCACGCCGGATCAAGCCGCGCCACTTCCGCCGCTGCTCGAATGAAATAACCGTAGTGGAAATGGTGATCGTTCAATTGGTCATCACTCCCATAAGACGCCCCACTCCCAATCAAAGTCCCCCACGTCTTATTGTAATAGAAAAGCGGAGCAGCTTCACCGGCCGATGCCGTTAACCAATTCTCCAACCGACTCTGAATCTCCCCCACAAAACGATCCTGCAATCCTTTCTCCCCCGCAATTTCCGCAATCCCGCTCAGCGTCGCAAGCTTGCCGAGATGCTTTCCTTCCCAATAAGTATCGGCAAATTCATCCTTTATCGGTCCGGCCTCCTTTTTGAGATTGGCCACCATCCGCTCACGACTCGCGATCCCTTCTTTTGGCAACATCGGGAGTAAGCCCTGCACCGGAACTAAAGTGGAAAACTCCTCTCCCGAAAAAAGCTTCATCTCACCCCGCACCGACTTGTAACTCATCCCCGTGAGCGCCGCCTTGGAATATTTCCAATGATGGGGATAGAGCGCCATGAGGGTCCCTGAACCCGATCCCTCCATCGCCTTGGTCACCGCGTGATATTCCGTCGTCACCTGGCCCTTGCCCACCTGAGGCTGCACCAGAGTATCAACAACATGCAGATGCGCATGCTTCGCAAAAAGTTTCAGTGTCTTCTCATTCCCCTCCGGCAACAAGGCCACCGAGAAATACGATTTCCCCTTTTCATTTTTCACCATCGTCCCATCGAGCCCGGTCCACTTCGACCCCTTCGCGCCGAACAAACCATAATGACTCCCGCGCACCGTCAACCCGATTATCGAGTCGCCTTCTTTCCCCAACCAAACAATCGGCTTATGCGCCATCGTCAACTGCACCTCGCCGCCTTGCACCTCACCAAAAACAAAGGGACTGCCATGTCCATAGCTCGTCCGCAAGATCGCGTCCCCCGCCGCAAACTCCGCCGTGATCATCCAATCCGAATAATCCGCCAAGCGCGCATCAGGAAACTCCGCCATCGCCGAATGCCCGATCGAAAAGTCGCCCCCTTTCGAAACGCCACCGCCCATGATGTTACCCGAGCTCCCATCAATTCCTCCTCCCGGATAGCTCACTCCCAAGCCCGCTTCGTGACACACCATCCCCAGGGGATGCGGAAACATGTTCTGCGAAAATTTCTCCCAAACCAGCGAACTCCACCACTGATTCGTCGGCACTGGGCCCGTCAAATCCTTCGTCCGATAAATCGCCTCGGCCACTGGCAAAGCCGCAATCTTTTCCGGCCGCACCGTCGTGTAACTCCCCGCACTCACCGGCACAATCTCTCCCAAGGAAAAAACCGGATTCAAAACGATCCCCAAGCCAACCAAACTAAAACACCTCCTCATGGGGATCGAAACTAGGCCCAAACCCGACGAAGTAAATTGCATTATTTTGCACAAATCGAAAAACGTAATCAATTTTTAAAATTCCTCCATTTTCCCGCCAAAACCCTGGCCCTCGATGATCACGAGCCCAAAGCGTTCCGCGTTCGCGCCACGAGATCAGTATCTTTTTTGCCAGAACCTTGCAGCCAAAAGACACTTCCTGCCAAAAAGCGATTTCTCATCTCGGGCGAAATACTCTCGTAATCCTCCAGGACCGCGGAACTAAATTTATAATCATGCGAGCCTGTTCCCTTGAGGTAGATTAAGCGCTGGGCTTCCTTCATGAACGGTTTGGGATCTTTCGTCGCATTGAGGTGGCGAGAGCTTTCTTGGCCGCCAGCTCCTTGTTCCCACTGATTTCGGCGAAAATTTCATCGATACCGGGAACTCCGTCAACCGGCTCAAATTGATCAATCGCCACCCCCTCTTTGATTCCCCCACGATCGCGGAACATCGTGAGGAAAGCAGCATTCTGAAGAAGGAGGAATCTCCGCGTTTCATCGTTGAAGGTGTGCTGATGTGCATAGTGCAGCGCATTCGTGGTGGTGCTGGCGTGAAGGGAAACGATTCCCGGTCGACGCATGAGCATCTCGGAGGCATGTTGGAAAAGCCCGTCCCAAATGGACTGCGGTGAAATCTTATTATTGAGAAGCTCAACAACCTTTCGGCTCGCATCCTCCCATGTCCCTTCCCGGAGTACGGAAAGCATCTCGCTGGTCGCTTCTTTCTTTACCACGCCTCCTTGCCAGTCGCCTCGGATCGTTTTTAACATCTTTTCGTTCAATCGACCGGGGAGGTCTGCCTCGTGGCTGCTTTCACCGGGGTTGCTCCCACTGTGCTGCAACAAGGCATATCCAAGGGAGCGGAGAACGGGTTCGGAATGGTTCCACCCAATCGCTTGCAGCGTCCTCCAGCTGTTGGCGACGTAGATCGCCTTATGTCCAATGTCGCGGAAATCTCTCGCTCCATATTTTGCAAAGAGATCAAACACTTCCTGAGCACCTGCCGCCCGGGCCAACCCTGCCGTCGCGGCATCAACTTTCGCTTCGTCCCAGCGATCCATTCCTTCCGCAAAAAGCTCACGGGCTTTCCCGGATGAGGGAACCTCACTCTCTTTGACCGAAACCATCGTCCAATCTCCCTCTTGCACGTCCCGGGCCTGGGAAGATTTAAAGTAATCGAGCGCCCAAAAGATGGGGAGCCAGCGATCTGAATCGGGCGAGTTGACGCTCGCAAGGTGAGCTGAATTCACCACCAAGACGGCATGGAATTTGAATCCCACCGGACGGGGCTGGATGTTTCTTACCCCTGCCAGAAGAAGGGCACTGAGAATTTCACGGTAGGTCGTTCCCTTCTTAATGCGTCCGGCAACCTCTTCCAGAAGCCGCTCACGGGGGGTCTCCTCCAGCAGCCGAATGAGGGGCTCGATCTCGGGACGAAACTGAACCTGATTGGGATCCAGCTTTACATCCTCGGCTCCGAGCAAGGGAATCT
>FLMP01000448.1_pt1 | contig 12695 bp, 10 predicted proteins | sample 887161 | NCBI WGS metagenome assembly FLMP01 (sample SAMEA4017660, study PRJEB14154) | seawater metagenome
TCTGTGAGGCGTCCAGCAAATCATGTTGCGATAACTACCTATAAAGCCGCCCTGCCCGTCTCAAGTGGTTTTATCTTATAGTGCCTCCGAGTGGCTTTCCTAGACAGAAGCCCTATCAGATCAGCAAACTATGCGGACCAGCGATTAAAGCTGCGTGATACGAAACAAATCGGGCGGCTTCTGCGCCGTTGATGACACGGTGATCATAGCTCAGGTCCATGGGCACCATTGGCACGGGCTGAAAGGCCAACCCGTCCCAGACCGGCGTAATTTCTATACGAGTCAATCCCAAGATTGCAACCTCAGGGGGATTTACGATGGGGGTAAAGGCTGTGCCACCGATACCGCCTAAATTGGTGATGGTCATGGAGGCGCCACCCATCTCCTCGGGTTTGATTTTGCGTGCCTGTGCCCGTTCGGCCAGATCCATGATCTCCGATGCAATCTTCCACAAGCCCTTGCGATCCACATTGCGGATCACAGGGACAATAAGCCCATGCGCCGTATCCACCGCGATGCCAATGTGAACGTAGCCCTTAAGTACCAACCTTTTCCCATCAGAGGTCAGCGACGCGTTGAAGCGCAGGAAATCACACAACGCCCGCGCCAAAGCCTTCACGTGAAAGGCCAGCGCCGTCAGCTTTACACCTCGGGCCATTGCCTCCGGTTTCAACTCCCCACGAAACGCTTCAATTGAACTGACATCGGCCCGGTCATGATGGGTCACCTGCGGGATCATACGATTGGCCGCAGCGAGATTGTCCGCTGAGACCTGAGCAAAGCGGCTCATAGCCTGCTCGGACACCGGGCCAAATTGACTGTGATCCACGTCCCAATAGGAGGGTTGAGCCACTACCTCTGCAGGCTTGGCTGTTTGCAAAACATCCTCACGCGCAATGGTCTCACGGCCCAAGTCCCGCGATAGCTTTTCCAGATTGATACCCTTTTTCCGTGCCAAAGTCCGCACGGAAGGCGCTGCTATAATATCGGACATCACAGCCTCACCAGCTTGCTGAAATATATTGAGTTTCCATAAATTCTAGCATACCCTCATGGCCACCTTCACGACCAAGGCCTGATTGCTTTACCCCGCCAAAAGGGGCCGCAGGATCAGAGACCAAACCACGATTAAGGCCCACCATCCCATATTCCAAACGCTCGCAAACCTGCAACGCACGCTTCATATTCTCAGAAAATACATAGGCCACCAGCCCATATTCTGTATCATTTGCGCGTCGGATAACGTCCTGTTGGTCGGTAAATAGCTGCAATGCGGCCACTGGGCCAAAAATTTCATCATGCACACAGTCAGAGCTTTCGGACACATTCGACAGAACCGTGGGCGGGTAATAAAAGCCTTTGCCCTCCGGCGTGACTCCACCGCATTCTACTTTTGCACCCCTAGCCACGGCATCGGCCACAAAGGCTGCCACCTTGTCTCGGGTTTCCGCGTTGACCAAGGGCCCCACGTCCACAGTCGGATCGGTGCCATCCCCAAGCTTCAACGCGCGCATGGCAGCAGTCAGTTTGACCGTAAATGCCTCGGCCACATCTGCATGCACATAGATTCGGTTGGCCGCCGTACAAGCCTCCCCAAGATTGCGCATTTTGGCCAGCATCGTGCCTTCCACGGCTACGTCCAAATCCGCATCTTCAAACACGATCAACGGCGCATTGCCGCCCAGCTCCATCGCAGGTTTCAACACTTGATCTGCCGCTGAATGCAACAGTTTGCGCCCGACGCCAGTGGATCCTGTAAAGCTGACAACTCGTACGCGCGGATCATGCAACATGTGATCCACCAAAGCGCCAGTCTTGCGCGACGGCAACACATTGACCAGACCTTTTGGCACTCCAGCCTCTTCCAGCAACGGCATCAAAGCCAGCATGGTCAAGGGCGTCTCAGAGGCCGGTTTGATGATCACAGCACAGCCTGCCGCTAGGGCAGGTGCAATCTTGCGCGTGCCCATCGCTGCAGGGTAATTCCAAGGGGTGACAAGCACCGCCAAGCCTGCGGGTTTATGCTGAACAATAATCCGCGCGCCAGAAGCTGGAGCATGGGTGATCATACCATCGGCCCGCACCGCCTCTTCGGCGAACCAACGGAAAAACTCTGCTGCATAGGCCGCCTCGCCCATGGCATCGGCCCGCGCTTTACCATTTTCCAAAGTGATCAAATGGGCAAACTCTTCCAGCCGCGCGGTCATCAGCTCCCAAGCTTTACGCAGAACCTCTGATCTGTGCCGCGGTGTTTGAGCGGCCCAAAGCGCCATGGCCGCCTCTGCCGCATCGAGTGCGGCATCTGCATCGGCAATATCGGCAGAGGCAACAGACGCAATCACCGCCTCTGTCGCAGGGTTCAGTACATCAAAACGCTCCTGCCCCGCACCTTCTTGCCAATTCCCATCAATATAAAGGTTCGTATAGTCCATATTTCATACCCTTTGGATCAAAGCAGATGGCGAAGCGGCTGCTCCATCCGGCCTGCAAATTCAGTTAGAAAAGAAAGGGCCGCATCCGCGCTCATATGATCGCTGCGGCATTCCAATGTGAGCGCGAGAAAGTCTCCTTGGCTCAGAAGCGTGAGCGTTGGCTGGCCATCGGCACAGTTCTCAATCGAAGTGATCGCGGAATTGCGCAAATCATGTATGAGGAGCTGCGCTGGCGCGCCCTCATCATCCGCGCGGGCTTTACCTAAACCGATATGATGGGGATTGGTAAACTGCTGGGTTGTTGCAAATTGGCGGTAAGCAATCACGATATCTTGTTGCCCCTGCTCCCATGCGCCAGCCGCAAGCCCTGCGACCACCGCCCCGGCTTCACGGCCGGTAGGTTGTGCAGACACCAATGACATAATTTCGCTGAATTGCTCTGCGCGGACCTGCGCAGTCAATCGGCGCAGGGCCGTTGCGGCAAAGGTGGCCACGGTGCTGGATACCATCCCCTCCAGAACGTCTACATCAGACATATGAAAAGGTTGCACGTGGCCTGCTTGTACCAACTGCTGCAGATCCAATCCACGCTCATGAGCCAACCGGCGCGCCTTGGGTGAGGCCAGAATGCGGCCAGAGTTGGGCACTGCCACTGCTTTTTTTGCACTCTTAGGTTGGTCTGACGTCACAACCGCGGGAGCCAACGGCGCGACCTCATACGTCACTGCCCGATTGGAACGCTGCACAAGTGCAGCCGGTTTGGCTAAACTAATAATAGCCACGTTATGGCCCACGGGAACGTCTTCACCCGCCTGAGCCAGAAGGGCCGCCACAAATCCATCAAAGCCCGCTGTCACTTCCATGGTGCTCTTGTCAGTCTCAACTTCAAACAAGATATCATCCGCCCTGACGGCCTCACCGGGCTGTTTGAGCCAATTGACCAAAAGCCCCGTATCCTGTGTCATTCCAAGTGCTGGCATAATAACCGCCTGGCCCTCTGGAAGCACATCATCCTGCGAGACCTCCTGAGGCGCCACCGCGTTCGGTGCCTCCGCGATCACCGCAATGACCTGCCCCACCGGGACCTCGTCACCTGCATTGGCCACAACATTGGTCAAAAACCCCGAATGCTGTGCATCCACCTCCATCGTCGCCTTGTCGGTTTCAACTTCAAAAAGCGCATCACCCACGGCTATCGCATCCCCAGGCTGTTTGGACCAACTGACAAGAATGCCGCTATCTTGCGCCATACCGAGCGCTGGCATTATCACATCATGTGACATTGATCATCTCTCCAGCCATCAATCTCCGCGCCACGGCCACAACGCCCTCAGGCGTGGGCACTGTAATATCCTCCAAGGCCGGAGAAAACGGAATTGGCACATCCATCGCGCCCATACGGATCACAGGTCCATCGAGATGATAGAAGGATTGCTCCATGATCCGCGACGCAATCTCTGACGTAACACCAAAGGATTGGTGCCCCTCATCAATCACGATACAGCGACTGGTTTTACGAACAGAAGAGTTAATCGTTTCCATATCCAAAGGCACGATAGTACGCGGATCAATGACCTCGGCGCTGATGCCTTCGGCTGCCAATATCTCAGCTGCTTTTTCAGCAACCTGCACCATGGAAGAGGTGCCAATCAGGGTAATATCAGAACCTTCTCGTTTAACATTGGCCACGCCAAAGGGAATCAAAAGTTCACCTTCTGGCACCTCTGCCTTGTCTTGGTACATCAACTTGTCTTCGAAGATCACCACCGGATTATTGTCGCGAATGGCTGTTTTTAAAAGCCCCTTGGCCTCAAATGCAGAAGAGGGCAAGGCGACTTTGATACCAGGGATATGCGCCACAATAGCATGCAAAGATTGGCTGTGCTGGGCCGCTGATCTCCGCGTGGCGCCCATATTGGTGCGCAATACAAGCGGGACATTCAACTTCCCCCCAGACATGTAATGGGTCTTGGCCGCCTGATTGCACAACTGGTCCATGATCAAAAAGATGAAATCACCAAACATCAGATCCACGATAGGCCTGCTTCCCGTCATGGCTGCCCCTACGGCAATGCCCATGAACCCCGGCTCAGAAATCGGGGTATCAATCACCCGGTCGGTGCCAAACTCTTCGACTAATCCAGAGGTAATTTTAAATGGAGTGCCCGCCTCGGCCACATCCTCACCAATCAGGAAAACTGTCTCATCGCGGCGCATCTCTTCAGCGATGGCTTCATTTACCGCGGTAGAAAATGTTATTTCGCGCATTATGCTGTCTCCAAAAATACATGCATGTCGACTTCATTTGCATCAGGATATTTAGCCTCAAGCGCATAGGCCACGGCAGCGGCTGCATCCGCTTTGATCTCTGCTTGAATTGCATCCAAATCAGCTTGGCTACTGATGCCTTCAGAGGTCAACCATTTGCCAAAATTGGTGATGGGATCACGGGTTTCGTGCCATTGCTTTTCCTCAGCCTTGGACCGGTAATATTCACGGTTGATATCGCCCACATGGTGCCCATGATAGCGGTAAGTTTCCAGCTCAACAAAGAACGGTCCCTCACCTTTGCGGCAGCGCAATACCAGCTTTTGCGCCAAATCATTAACGGCCAACACGTCTTGCCCATCCACTTGGAAGGCTTCGATGCCAAAGGCTTCCGCCCGTGCGGTGATCGAACCTGCGGCAATCTCATCTGTACGTGTATATTCGGAATACCCATTATTTTCGCAGGCATAGATGACCGGCAGCTTCCATAAAGCAGCCATATTCATGACCTCATACATCAAACCCTGAGCTGTGGCCCCGTCGCCAAAAAAGCAAACTGTAACATCGTCACGCCCTAAGCGTTTGGCTGATAAAGCCGAGCCAGTGGCGATCCCCATAGAGCCGCCAACAATAGCATTTGCGCCAAGATTGCCATTGGACTGATCCGCGATATGCATCGAGCCACCCTTGCCGCGGCAATAGCCCTCTTCCTTGCCCAACAATTCACAAAACATCTTTTTGAAGTCAGCCCCCTTGGCCACACAGTGCCCATGGCCACGGTGTGTTGAGGTAATTTTATCGGTGACCTTCAACGCCTCACAGATGCCGACAGCTACCGCCTCCTGGCCTGAGTACATATGGGTCAATCCAGGCATTTTTGCCGAAAGATAAAGTTGATTTGCCTGATCTTCAAAATTGCGGATCCGCACCATTTGGCTATACATACGCAGGTAATCTTCGGTATTAGTTTTCATATCAGTCATCTGATCATTCCAAAAAATTCCCGCCCTGCTAGAAGCAGGACGGGACCAGGTGAGAATTAATAACGTGCGGCGATTGGTAGTTCTGCGGCAGGAAAAAGACTGATAACTTCACAACCAGTATCAGTTACAACGACCTCTTCTTCGATACGCGCAGCCGAATAACCATCTGTAGCCGGGCAATAAGTTTCCAAAGCAAATACCATGCCCGTCTCAATCATCATTGGGTTTTCCATCGATACAGCACGTGAAATTATTGGCCGCTCGTGCAGAGCCAGGCCAAGACCATGGCCAAATTGTAGACCAAACGCTTCAAGCTCACTGCCAAACCCTAACTCTTGTGCTGTGGGCCAAACGGCAGCCACTTGATCAGTAGTCACCCCAGGTTTTATCATAGCAATCGAAGCGTCTAGCCAGTCACGAGCTTTTACATAAGCGTCTACTTGACACGGCGTGGACATGCCAATGTTGAAGGTGCGATAGTAACACGTACGATAGCCCTGATAACTTTGCAAAATATCAAAGAATGCCTGATCTCCAGGCCGGAAATAACGGTCAGTAAAGTTATGAGGGTGCGGGTTACAGCGCTCACCAGAAACAGCATTGATCGCCTCGACGTCGTCAGACCCCATCTCATACAACATCTTATTTGACATCGCGACGATATCATTTTCACGGATCCCTGGACGCAACTCATTGTAAATCATGTGGTACACCCCATCCACCATCGACGCCGCTTGGGTCAGCAGGTGGATTTCGTCGACACTCTTTATTTCGCGAGCTGAAAGCATTATTTGTTGACCGTCGACCACATTCAAACCTGCATCTTGCAACGCAAAAAACATGGCCGTTTCAGCATAATCCACACCGACTGGCATATCCGCAACACCAGCTTTCTTCAGTAGTCCAAAAATCTCGTCGGCATAGCGCTTCATCAACCCAAACGAGGGCGGTATCGTACCCCGCATCCCTACTACGCCTGCACGCATTCGGTCCGGATCCAACCAATCGCAATATTCACGATGATGAACAGCAGCTGATCCAAAGTCCCAAACATAGGGCTCTTCGTCGCCAGCAAGTAAGGCAAAACGGCACATTTTGTCCCGTTCCCACTCACCTATTTTTGTGCCTGAGATGTATCTGATATTATTCACATCAAAGGTCAGTAGAGCACCACAATTGGATTTTTTTAATGCTTCCTTTGTACGGCTTAGGCGATAGCGGCGAAGACGGTCATGATCCACACGACGCTCAAAATCCACGGCTGTATGTCCTAACGCCGGAAGATGCCTATCCCAACGCCAATTGGGGTCGATATCACCTGGCTGTAAAATCCTTGGATTTAATGCATTTGCTAGCGTCATTTGGGCCTCCATTTGGCCCCCGTCTGCGCGAAGGCTAGTAATGTCCGCGTGACCGCATCAAAGCGTCCGCGCGGTTTTGTGAATTTGCCAAAGCAGCGTCGATTGTTTTTGCGCCGACTAACATATCGTGCATTTCTTCACCGACGATGGCGATTATGTCCGAGATCTCAGGGACTGGCGGCCGCGGCCACATCTGCAAAACACCAAACCGAGCCATCTCATCCACCTTGGAAATCACAGGCGAAATTTTACTCACTTCGGGGTCCATACTGACGCTAAAACGCGGTGAGACCAGGCTCCCATTCTCAATATATAGTTTTATCGCCTGTGCCGATGAAAGCGACGCTAAAGCTGTCCAAATTGGACCAATTCTATCCGGAGAAATGTTCGCTGGAATAGCCAAGGCATAGCCGCCCAGTGGGGCAACGGTCTTGGCATTTGACCCAGCTGGATGCGGGAGATACTCAGTTACGCCATGTGCAGGCGATTCTGGGTTCAACTCGAACATGGGCGCCAGTAGCGTAGCACAATAGGCCATGCCCACTTCTCCATCTGCATAGGCACGCGCACGTTCATACCACGACATGCTCAGTATATTGCTTGGTGAGAAATTGAGCAGTTCCCGCAGATAAACTGCTGATTGCCGCGCGGCTAGCGTATTAAACATCGGGCGGAAATTCTCACCTTCGACGTTGCCACCGTCGAACCCACTGGTTGTCCGTCGCAAATTAATCGCAGGTTGACCAAAAGCCGCCATACTGAACAAAAATGAATGACCAAGCGGCGTTCCGCGGGCCGCGTTCCAAGCAATTCCAGACATATTTCGTGCCCGACTGTGAAAGGTTTTAGCGACCTCCAGAGTGTCCTCAATTGTGCGAGGCGCATCCAAGCCAAATTCATTTAAAATATCGCGGCGGCACACCAGAAGATCCGGCGTCGTCTGTACGGGAATACCATATTGACGGCCCTTATATCTGGCACTCGCTATTGCTTCAGGATGGAAATCTGATGTGTCAAAATTAGTTTTTTCAATAAGTTCATCAATGGGCATAAATCGCCCCTGCTGCGCCATCTCTCCAAACCAAGGCAAATCGCAAGCGATGATGTCATAAGAAGAGCTCTCGCTTTTTGCATTTTTTATAATCTCGTCACGCAACCGATCGATTGACAAGGCACGGCTTTGGATTGGCACACCAAAAATTGACTCGAATTGTTTTTTCAAGACATGCATTGCCAAAAACGTAGGGTCCGCATGCACCAGAACCCTAAGCCCTTTTTGTAACTGCAACTTGGAGGACAAAACACTCGGTGGATTTATCACATTACCACGCTGGTAGGACGAACCATAAAAATAATCACTACCCCGGCCAGGTACGGATAACCCAATAGTGCTACCAATTAGCGAATGTACCCGCCGCGCATATTCTTGCCACTCCTGAATTAATTTTTCGGATGGATGAAGAGAAAAGCTTTTGCCGGTCACAGTCCGCGCACGTCTCATAATTAATCCGCGGCTCTCAATATCATTGATTGCCCGAATGGCAGTGCCATATGTCAAACCTGAGCTTTGAGCCAATGATGAGCTAGTTGTCAGTTTGCCCTCCAAGTGGTTACGTAACAAAGCCACGAAGAGTTGTGTTTCAGCGTACCCAGTTTTGATGCTCAACGCTTGAGCTGACTCTTGATCCAATTGCTCAATAAAATCGAGAAACCGCGACATCTCTTCGCTAGCCGCACCAAATTTATGCCCCCTATCTTGGGTTTCGAAGGGCCCCTCTGGACGACTTTTACGTTTTATAATTGATTGCATGGAGTTCCAAAAATATTAGAATACCACACTAGGCAATTTCGCGCCGTCAGGATCAAGTAATAATATCCAAATTGGACATTATTACTATCCAGATCGGATTTTTTGCCGTCTTTGCGCCAACTGTTTAGCTAACATATCGGTGTCAGCCAAAATTTGTTTTCGGCGTTGGCTTTCATCGAACACTCGAGACCCAGTCTGGAACATAATAACCACAATAAGCAACACTCCAAGGTACAACTGTACCATAAACGCAGGGGTAACATTGAAAACCAAACCAGTGTTTAGAAAGTTAACAGTCAATGTTCCAATAGCGGCGCCAATTACTCCACCTTTTCCACCCAAAATGCTAACTCCCCCGATAAAGGCAGCTACAGTTCCGGCCAACAAGACATATTGTAATCCCAAGGCCTGAGCCGTTCCAGATCGCAAACCAATAATCGCCCCACCCAATCCGGCACATAGACCGGAAATGGCGAACACGATAATCATGGGACGCTTCAAACTAACGCCAGCCGCCACAGCCTCTTTACGCGCCCCACCAATAGCGTAAATTTCACGCCCAAATTTTGTGTAGTTTATAAACAAAGCAACAAGAATAAACATAAGGATGACAAGCAAACTGGCGGGTGAAAAATACCCCAACATTTTTGTTGAGATGAAATCCGGCACTCGAAAATCAGTAAGCATTACTGTTTTTTCTTCAGCGGCAAACAAGGCGACTCCGCGCAACAGCATCAATGTCCCAACCGTCAAAACAATAGCACGCACCCGAAGGTAGGCGATAAAATAGCCTTGGATCATGCCAATGGTGGTGGAAACCACCAGAGCAATCAACAGAGCCGTTGGGGCCCCCAAGCTGTCAGTGAATCGCACCGTAATCACAGCCGCAAGGGCAGCATTCGATCCAATTGAAAGATCAATTTCACCTGCTATGATACATAGAGTTAGGGCTAGGCCTACCAAGCCCAACACCGCGAACCTTTCCATGATCGCAAAGCCCGTGCGATGTGTCGCAAAAAACTCAGTGCTCATTGCAAAATAACCGTACACGCAAACACTGAGTAATATTGCAAAAGCAAGATCAGGATTTGCAATGACCCAATTTTTTAGTTTTGTCATCGTCCTAATTTCCTATTCTTCTGCTCGGCTACCGCGGCGAACCAATGCAAACACCATAATGCTAAAGACAATCATCAAACCAACAGCTAAAACCCGAGGCCCACTGTTAAAGCCGTGCAGCACCATCATGTTGTCTATTGTTGAGATAAATACTGCTCCCAAGCTGGAGCGAAGGCTTGAGCCATAGCCGCCCATGATAGAGTTTCCACCAACCATAACCGTTGCGATCACCATAATGGTCATGTCACCGGATGAACCAAAAGATGACGAAAAATAATTTACATGCGCACTAGAGACCTGAGCGGAGAAGGCAACGGCTACCAATGCTGAACAAATTGATGCAATAATGCAGACCTTAATTGCCATGGAAAAGTTCTCATGCCCTGTCGCCTTTCCAGCCGCACGATTTGCACCAATCAGATAAACTTGACGGCCAAAGCTTGTTTTACGCAGTACCAACTCCGCAATGATAGCAATCACCACGAATGCAATGGTTATATTAGGTAATCCAAAAGTAGACCCCGACCCAAGCCATTCAGCTCCGTGGGGCCGCCGGAAAGACACAACTAAATTATCGCTCCACCAACTACCGATGCCGAAAAACAAGCCCGCAGCGCCCAAGGTAACCACGATTGGATTCCCGCCCAACCCGATTAACACCCCTTGAATGGCGCCAGCCAAGGTCGCAATGGCCATGGTCACCAAAAATGATATTGGGAAGCCGAGACCCGCGGCCATGCAAGTTGCAAAAGCAATTATTGCCAAAGCCGCAGTTTCCTTCATAGATAATAAAAAGAAGTTTCCCGATAGGGTTACAAACGTCAGTCCAATGGCCATGATGCCCACAATTGCTGCATCGCGTATGATAGTTTTGAAATTGAAGAGTGTTAAAAAGTTTGGAGCGGTTGCCGCGCCAATAATGCAAACTGCCATGAAAATTCCAACCATAAGAATAACCAGTGGCGAATGGTCCCGCGCCAAGCGCTGAATAAAGTTTGGTTTATACGCTTCTGTGAAACTGTTCATGCCACTTGCCCCTCTTGCAGACCTGTCTCATCAAATGGATCTGTGATTTCCTTCAAAATCGTCGCAGCAGTCATATCCTCCAAGGCAAGTTCGCCAATTTGAATGCCTCGATAAACAGTGATTACCCGATCAGGTAGGTTGGTAATCTCTTGAATATCGGTCGAAGCAATAATAATCGCTGCCCCCTCATCAGCAAGCTCACGCAATTTTTGATAAATCTCAGCACGGGCCCCAACGTCGACCCCACGGGTAGGTTCATTTACAAGAATGAGATTAGGTTTAATCGCCAACCATTTCGCTAAAGCCACTTTTTGTTGATTTCCACCGCTCAACACCCCTGCTTCTTGCTGAAGGCGCGCCGGGTCAACTGTAAATTTAACCGCGTTTTCTGAAACCATGCTCAGCTCTTCGGCATCAGATCTAATTCCCCAATTGGAAATCCGTTTGAGAGCGGCTGCCGAGAGATTCTCAGAGATGGGGCGTCCTAAGAACAACCCATCGTGTTTGCGATCATCCGAGCAATAGGCAATGCCAGCATCAATCGCCTCCCTAGGGTTTTTTGGCAGGAAATTGCGTCCCTGATAAACGAGATTGCCATCGCGGGTTTTAGTTGCACCAGCTATGGCGGCAAGGATGTCGCCAGTCCCGCTACCCAACTGCCCAGCGAGACCCAGAATTTCACCAGGAAAAATATCAAAAGAGATCCGTTCCAAAAGCCGATCTGGCCAAAGATTTTGAACCTTCATCAAAGGCTCGCCAGTTTGCAATTTAATATCACGGGTTGGAAACATATTATTCAATTCACGTCCCAGCATCAATTCCACGAGGCTGTTTACATCCAAATCAGCTGCCTCGCGTGGTAATTGGCTCTCCCCATCACGCAACACTATGATGCGATCCGAGATCTTAAAGATTTCATCCATTCGGTGACTAACATAAACAATCGATTTGCCCCGTTTTGACAGGCGGTTCACCATGTCCAAAATGCGAATTGAATCAGATTCACCCAATGCGGCCGTTGGTTCGTCTAAAATCAGAAGTTGTGGATCATGCGCCAACAATCGGGCTACCTCGATCAGGTGTTGCTCGCCAACAGAAAGCCGATCAGTAACAATACTTGGATCAATATGGCCAAGACCAACCTCTTCCAAAAACGGCTTCGCCATTCGGGACAAACTGCGTTTTGTAGCAAATGTCGGAACCTTGTCTCCAGCCAGAAATATATTTTCGGCCACACTCATGGTTTTGATGAGGCTCAATTCCTGCTGGGCCACAGCAATGCCAGCACGTTCGGCTTGAATGGGGCTACTGAAATGTAGCGCCTCACCGTTCAGAAGATACTCACCGGTAAACCCACTGTCAAAACCGCTGATGATCTTAACCATCGTTGACTTCCCAGCGCCGTTTTCTCCAACCAGTCCAATGACCTCACCAGGCATTATTTCAAAATCCGCGCCACGCAGTGCCTGAATAGCACCGTAAGAGCGTTTAATGTTAGTTAGCTTTAGTAGCGGTTGCATATGGGCATCCCAGTGCTCTTAATTGATAGAAATTAACCAGAAGCAATTCACCATTGCTTCTGGTCATATTTTTAAGTCAAAAAGGCCTAGTTCTAAACTTACCAGGCGCCAGAGCAAAGCTCTTCGATGCTGTAAAGCTTGCCGTCAAAACCACGCAGGGCTGTAGTCTCAATAGT
>FLMP01000449.1_pt1 | contig 12689 bp, 12 predicted proteins | sample 887161 | NCBI WGS metagenome assembly FLMP01 (sample SAMEA4017660, study PRJEB14154) | seawater metagenome
GCTTAAGGCTTCGCGGCAATCTCCCAGCGATTCTAGGTTTTTTGCAAACGTTTGCTCATTGCTAAGGCTTTTACGGATACGATTCGCCTCCACTGGTCGCTCGTCGATGCCGCGACAAAGATCGTAGAGTTCCATCCCGAAGCTACCAAATTCCTGAGCAAGCCAGGTTTTATCTCTAGTTTGGAGCTGTGCGCAGGTTTTAATCCCGTGCTCGGCTAGACGGATTGAACTTTTTGGGCCGACTCCCCAAATACGCTGCACAGAGAGCTCACGCATAAAGAGCTCGACCTTCGATGGCGCAACGACGCATTGGCCGTTTGGTTTGTTCCAATCGCTTGCGATTTTGGCGATCAACTTATTGGGTCCGATCCCCGCCGAGGCAGTCAATTCTGTCTCGGATTGGATCGCAGCGCGTATTTCCTGTGCGATCTCTGATCCGGAGCGCTTTAAATGGCTCACATCAAGGTAGGCCTCGTCGAGAGAGAGCGGCTCGATCATCTCGGTATAACGAGCAAAAACTGCCCGCACAGCCTCAGACGCAGCTCTGTATAACTCGAAGCGCACTGGCACGATAACTAGTTGAGGGCATAGTTCGCGCGCTTTAAAGACGGGCATCGCTGAATGCACACCGAATTCGCGAGCGGCATAATTGCACGTCGTCAACACGCCTCGTCCCGAAGCCCCACCGACCGCCAGCGGACGATCCTCTAATTCGGGACGCTCGCGCATCTCGACCGCTGCATAAAAGCAGTCCATGTCGATGTGTATGATACGGCGAGTGGTCTTCATGATTTTCTTAGCCTAATATAATAGCAGGGTTTTGACTTTTAACGTGCACCCAAGGTGAATGCTCGGCGTTTTCTCTATCGCCTTATTTTTTGATCTACTGATTTCGATTTTGGGATGGATTCGTTCATCAATTTCATGTGCAATTATCCTTTATGGGTTGTTGCTTTCAATAGTCCTCTAGATTGATATTGATAATAAATCCTAGAAGAAGTCGAGATACTACCTCAGCGCTCATTTATCTGAATATTTTTTTCAATTTTCTAAAAAACTAATGGATTCGATACGTAAGCAATTTCCCCAGATTGAAGAAACCGCATGGCCAGTGCTCGAAGCTTGGGCCGTGCTTCTGAGGGAGTGGAATGGAAAAATTAATCTCATCTCGCGTAAAGACATCGAGTATTTAGAGGCGCGGCATCTGTCTCACTGCCTTGCGATTACTAATCACCTCAAACTGATGAGCGGTACGCGTATCATGGATGTCGGTACGGGTGGTGGTTTCCCTGGTATCATTATGGCGATTTGCTACCCGCAGGCGCATTTCACTTTAATCGATTCGATTGGTAAGAAGATTGCTGTGGTGCAAGATCTTGTGGACAAGCTAGGGCTTAAGAATGTAGAAGCTCGTCAATGCCGCGCTGAAGAGGTCAAAAAGCAGTTCGACTTTATTACCGGGCGTGCAGTCAAAAATTTACCTGAGTATTTTAGCTGGATTAAAGAAAACGTCCGTCGAGGCGAGCGTAACTCAATTCCTAACGGAGTGCTCTACTGGAAAGGTGGTGAACTCGATGATGAATTAACTGCACTTGGGATTCGCCCGCGAAAGACGATTTCTTTGGGAGAGAGTTTTGGCGATCCATACTTTGAAGAAAAATATATTCTCCATTTTGACGCGCGCGACGTGCCGAGGGCTCGCAAACCTAGGCAGGAAGTTAGTTAACCGTGGCGTGTTCGCTTGCCGAATGCCTTTGTTTTGATTTAGCTAGCAAAACATTTTTATCACCAACCCTATGAGTCATAGCACAGTCCGCACCCGTAACCCTTGGTCTTGGGTGCCGTCAGGATACTTTGCCGAGGGTATTCCTTACGTCATGATCACTTGGGTCGCGGCGACAATGTTTAAAGATCTTGGGCATTCGGATACCGAGATCACTTTCTGGGTGGGGAACATTACTCTGATGTGGTCGCTGAAGCCGCTTTGGGCTGTCTTTCTCGATATGTTTAAGACAAAGAAGTGGATTGTCCTGGCGATGGAAATTGGGATGGTGGGACTGCTGGTCTTGGTTGGTTTTTGCCTGCCGATGTCGAGCTACTTCCTGATTTCGATAGGTGTCTTATGGATGATGGCGTTCGCTTCGGCGACGCAGGATATCTGTATGGATGGTATCTATATCACTAGTTTGAATAAGAAGGAGCAGGCTAAGTATGTGGGAATACAAGGTGTATTCTGGAACGTTGGACGTATTTTTTCGATGGCCTTTATCGTCTATATTGCAAGTTACTTCGGGCAAGGGGAGACGTCCTCTTGGACGATCGCTTGGTGTGTGGCGGCAGCCGTGATGTCGGCTTTGGCGGGCTACCATATCTTTTTCTTACCCAAGGGTTCAGTGCCAGATCGCCCTGAAAGTATAAAAGAAGCGCGAGCCACTTTCATCGATGCGTGGATTGATTTCTTTCGAAAGCCTCAAATCTGGGGCATGTTAGCCTTTGTTTTTCTGTTTCGAAGCGGAGAGGGTTTGTTGCTAGGCGTGGGGCATTTGTTTCTACAAGCTGACTCGGAGGTGGGTGGTATTGGGCTGTCTCTCGCTCAGAAGAGTATTATCGATGGCACGGTGAGTACGGTGGTGAGTCTGGCGGGTGGTATCTTGGGAGGAATGTTTATCTCTAAATACGGGCTAAAGAAGACGCTCTTTACCATGGCGATTTGTCTTAACCTGCCGAATTTGACTTATGTTTATCTCGCGTTTGCGGCTCAGGGTGGTGAGCCCGTGACACTCTGGACCGTAGGGTCATTGGTCACAATTGAGAAGTTTTTCTATAGCTTCGGATTTATCGCGAATATGCTCTACATGATGCAGCAGATCAGTCCAGGGAAGTATCATATGACGCACTATGCTTTCTGCACAGCGATCATGAACCTTGTTCTCTGGCCGACGACTGCAGTGAGTGGATTTTTGGCCGATTATCTCGGATATCTGACATTCTTTACCGTTGTCATGTTTGCCACAATCCCTTCCTTCTTGGCGGCTTGGTATGCGCCGTTCCCACGCAGTGAAGACGAACAGAAATAGCTATTTGCCAGCTTCTCTTTAGTAGGCTAGATCTTCCAAGTGAACGGGTTAAAACTATATTTTGAAGATGACTTGCAGTCACCCTCAGATTAATGCGCCCTCTCTTATGATCGGGGAGGCAGGATGCCTGTTACACCTTAAGTGTATTTTTTTTAAGCTCTTTAACTCATCAAGAAGAACTCGAGGGCGACCTATTTTAGTAGCTTCGCTCCATCACCTGCGCAGGTGTGAAAGATCGATGGCTGGATTCCATACTTGGCTTCGTAGGCTGCGGCGATGGCATCGGCTTGGGTTTGCCCGAAATTAGTATCTGTCAGCGCCATAACAGCACCGCCAAAGCCGCCGCCGGTTAATCGGGCACCGTAAACGCTAGGCTGCAGCTTGAGCAGTTCGACTAGTGTATCGAGCTCTTCGATACTATTTTCAAAATTAACGCGGGAGCTTTCGTGTGACTGGTTTAGGTATGCACCAACGGCCTTGAGGTCGTTATTTGCTAAAGCAAGTTCGACCTTACGCACGCGGGCATTTTCACCGACGATGTGGGCAGCGCGGAGGAAGATTAGCTCGTCGATATTGGGCTTTGAGGCCGCTAACTGCTCTTCGCTAATCTCTGATAGGGTCTTTGCGTAGGGATAGTCGGCTTGCAGTTGTACCAGTGCGTCATGACACTCTTTAAACCGATCTGCGTAGGCAGAGTCAACGAGGGCGTGTTTTTTGTTGGAATTAAAAATCCAAAAGTGCGCGCCGCGAGGCATCGGTTCAGTCACGAAGGTCTCTGTCGCGCAATCAATTTTGACTAGATGATCAGCTTTTCCAAAGGCTGAGACGCCTTGGTCAAGAATGCCGCAGGGCATACCTACAAATTCGTTTTCTGCCTTACGCCCAATGCGTGCAAAGCCAGCAGTATCCGTTTCGTAACCGTAGAGCGCGGCGAGCGCTTTGGCCGTCGCTAATTCAAAAGCGGCACTGCTACTCATGCCTGCGCCCGAGGGGAGTGTGCTAGTCACAGCCATGTTGTAGCCAGTCGGCATTGCCATGCCGAGATCGGTCATTACCTTTGTCACGCCAATCGGATAGTTCGTCCAAGAGCCCGTGCCCTTAATTGCTTTGTAATCACCTAGGGAGATTTCAACCAGATTGCCTGCATCGCTCACGATGTGAATCATTGCATCGTTACGCAGACTTACGGCCACTGTGATTCCTTCCGTCACTGCGGCACCCATCACGAGGCCTCCGTTGTAGTCGGTGTGGTTACCGACAAACTCGATTCGTCCAGGTGCGAATGCAAAATGCGCGGGCTGAAAGGGGAAGTGCTTTTGAAACAGTTCGAGTGTGGCTGTGCGCATAGGGTTTAACTGTTTTTTGCCCAAGAGTCGCGGAGCGCCACTGTGCGGTTAAAGACTAGGGCATCGGGTTGACTCAGCTTTGAGTCGAGGCAGAAATAGCCGATACGCTCGAATTGGCAGGTTTCGCCCACGGGTAATTCGCTTAGGCTCGGTTCGCAGAGAGCGGTGGCTTCGGTCAAGGAGTCGGGGTTCACAAACTCGGTAAATGCCCGCTCTTTATCTGCCTCTGGCTTTTCGAGTAAAAATAGGCGGTCGAAAAGACGTACCTTCGCTTTGACGGCGTGAGCCGCGCTGACCCAATGGATGACGCCTTTCACTTTACGGTCTTCGGGATTCTTCCCTAGTGTGTCGAGGTCGACACTACAAAGCAATTTGGTGACAGTGCCGTCGGCATCCTTTTCGCAGTCGTCACATTTAATCACATAGGCGCCGCGTAGTCTTACTTCGTGCCCTTTCTTTAGGCGCTTGAATTTCTTATTGGCCTCTTCGCGAAAGTCTTCTTGCTCAATGAAAATCCGCTTTCCAAATGGGATCTTACGCGTGCCCGCAGTTTCATCTTCAGGGTTGTTGATCGCTTCGACTTCGAGGACTTGGTCTTCTGGCCAGTTGGTCAGCTCGACTTCGAGCGGGTCCATGACCGCCATGCGCCGACTACTAGTGTGATTAAGTTCTTGGCGCACGGCGTGTTCCAACAGCGCGACATCACTTGTCGATGGTGTCTTGGTAATACCCACGGTTCGGCAGAAGCTACGAATCGCAGCAGCAGGGTAGCCACGGCGACGCATCCCCGATAGAGTTGGCATACGAGGGTCTTCCCAGCTTTCGACTCGGCCTTCTTCGACCAGAGTCCTTAGCTTGCGTTTGCTCACTACGGTGTAGGTCAGGTTGAGGCGGGCGAATTCAGTTTGCTTTGAGGGGAAGATACCAAGTTTTTCGATAAACCAATCGTAGAGCGGGCGATGGTCTTCAAATTCCAGCGAGCAGAGCGAGTGGGTGATGCCTTCGAGTGAGTCGCTTTGGCCATGGGTGAAATCGTAGCTCGGGTAAATCGGCCATGCATCGCCCACGCGGTGGTGGTGCATCCGTTTGATGCGGTACATTACCGGATCGCGCATGTTCATGTTTGGATGTGCCATATCGATCTTAGCGCGGAGCACCTTGGCGCCGTCTTCAAATTCGCCCGAGCGCATCCGTTTAAACAGGTCCAGGCTTTCGGTGGTGGGGCGGTCGCGGTGAGGACTGTTTTTGCCCGCCTCATTGACTGAGCCGCGGTATTCGCGCATTTCGTCAAAGTTCAGTTCGTCTACATAGGCGTCGCCCGACACGATGAGCTTACAAGCCCAGTCAAAAAGCTGATTGAAATAGTCACTGGCAAAGCAGACCTTCGCCCATTCGTAACCCAGCCATTTAATATCCTTTAGGATAGCTTGCACGAACTCGTCGCTCTCTTTCTCCGGATTTGTATCGTCAAAGCGAAGGTTACAGAGGCCGTCAAAGTCCTTCGCGATATCGAAGTTCAAACAGATCGCCTTCGCGTGGCCGATTTGGAGGTAGCCATTGGGTTCAGGCGGAAAACGCGTCTGCACGCGCCCGTCATGTTTGCCAGCCGCCACATCGGCAGTTACTATTTGGCGAATGAAATCAGTTGGAGTCTCTGGGTTGTCGTTGGACATAAGCATCTAGAAAAACGCAGTGCTTCAATCTGCGCCAGTCAAAAAGTTGAAGACCGGTCGTAAAGTGGTTTTAAAAACGCCGCCCGAAGGACTCCCCTGATGACTATCGTGATGCTTAGTCCACTGTAGTAATTACTCTAAGCGCAGAGAATGCTTAGTCAGCAGAGAGTCAAAGCTGGACGTCGTCATCGCTAATAAATTCGAGTTCTACGACGCCCTCCCTAGTATTACTGGCATGCGCCAAAATAACCGTATCGTTGGTAGCGTCGGTGTCGACCTAGTTGTCGGACAGCTACAGAAAAATGAGTTTGGTTATCAAGAATTCCCCAAAGTTGTTCAGATCAAAAGTTTCTGGGTCGAAGATCCCAGCGTAAATACGCACTAAGCTCCCCTCACTTTTGTTTACACTCGTTTCGATTTGCCAGCTCGTTCGAGCCGTATTGACTAGAGTAAATGGACGTTAAAAATGTAAAGGCTTATTTCGACTCGGATGGAGTGGTGGATTACTACGCCAAGGCATCTGTGGATCTGGGGCTGTGGGCGTCAGAGGAAAAAATCTTTACTCGCTTGTTTGCGCCAGACGATTCTCTGCTGGAGTTGGGTTGCGGAGCGGGGCGTATCGGGTTCGGGCTCTATGAGTTGGGCTACCGTAATCTTTTGGCCACCGACTATGCGCGGAGCATGGTAGTTAGGGCACGCGATCTGGCGAAGCGGTTGGATTATACAATTCACTGTAGAGTGGCCGATGCGACGCGGTTAGATTTTGAGGACGAGATTTTCGATGGAGCGATTTTTGGATTCAATGGTCTGATGCAAATCCCGAAGTCGGCTCAGCGTGAGCGGGCATTGAGCGAAGTTTTTCGGGTGCTTCGCCCAGGTGCTTGGTTTGCCTTTACCACTCATGATCGCGATTGCTCCATCCACCGAGATTTCTGGGAGGCTGAAACTCTTCGTTGGGAATGCGGTACTGAGAAGCCCGAGCTAGAAGACTTTGGCGACCGCACTGAGCCGACTGATCATGGTTTGCACTTTATGCATGTGCCCACTGCATCTGAGATGCAGCTGCTCCTTAATAAAGTCGGCTTCCATATCGAAGTATCCGTCATGCGTAGCGAACTGGGTAAAGAGTCCGCCGAGGTAGAGTCTTTCTCTGATGACTGCCGTTTTTGGATCGTGAAAAAACCAGAGGCGTTGGGTTAGAGCTAGAATTTGGATCGATACGGGTCTCCTATTCTGCTACGAAATAGGATTTTAAGTGGGACCGCGTTCGACGTCTGCGTCGCAGGTATTATAAATCGAATTGATCAAGCCAACCCAGCTTCGTTGAAGCTGTAGTAGCCAAGTCCCTCCGGATCTCGTGGTTTACAACCGATGATAATGTGATCGGTTAATTCGATGCCGACGATCTTAGCCGATTCTCGTAGTTGTCGCGTAACTTGGATGTCGGCTCGGCTTGGTGCGGGGTCGCCGCTTGGATGATTATGCACTGCAACGATGGCAGTCGCGTTATGGCGGATGGCTTCGCGGAAAACCTCTCGAGGGTGTGCGAGGCAATTTGTGGCGGTGCCCTTCGTAACTTCAATGCGTTTAAGTAGTCTGTTCTTACGGTCTAGGCAGAGTACCCAGAAGCGCTCGACTTCTGCGCCCGCCACTAGATTACGAAAGTGCTGCGCTACCATAGCCGAATTATCAAAGCGTATTTCTTTGCCATCTTCCTCGGTCAATAGGCGTTTGGCAAATTGCATCACGGAGATCAGCTGGAGTGCCTTAACCTTACCAATGCCATGAATTTTACGGAAGTCTTCTGCCGACCAGCGAAGCAGATTGGCGAGACTGCCAGCTTCGTGCAGTAAATCCTCCGACATGCTGAGCACGTCGATACCAGGTGTGCCTGTGCGTAAAATCATGGCTAGCAGTTCGCGGTCACTAAGTGCTTCGACTCCCAAGTTCTCAAGTCGCTCTTGCGGGCGCTCGCTCGCAACCATGTCTTTGACTCGGCGATGACTGGGATAGGCGATGTTCATTACTAATAAGTGAACAATAGAGCACTATTTTTATTCAGCAAGTAGAAATTTCCATTAATAAGCCATCTGCATCGACCCAAAGCTACTGATTGCTTCAGTAATAACTGTGGATGCGATCACGCGAAAGGGTGCCTCTTTATATTTCCAGCTTCTAGTTCCATACTTCGAACTTCCATTTATGTGCAAAACGTGCAAGTTCCACTCTGTGCGATTTACACCCCAGAAACCCAGCCTCTTTGGCGAAACTCTCGAAAGCCTGAAAGACCAGATCGAAGCGGCAGGGCACAAGGGCTTCCGCGCCAAGCAAGTCATGGAGTGGCTTTACAAAAAGCGCGTAGATTCGTGGGGTGCTATGACAAATCTGCCGAAGGATTTCCGTGCCTGGCTCGAAGAAAATTTCATCCTCTACCCCACTACGCCTGTCATAGATAAGCGCTCTGGCGACGTCACCCAAAAGCTGCTCCTCGAGCTAGAAGACAAATCGCTGATTGAGACTGTTCTGATCCGTGCGCCACAAAAAGGCGTTGGGCAAGAGGACTCGCGCAAGACGGTCTGCGTGTCTATTCAAGTAGGTTGCGCTTTTGGCTGTAAGTTCTGCGCCTCTGGATTGGCTGGCTTTCGGCGTAATCTGATGGCGGCAGAAGTCGTCTCTCAACTAATGCACATCTGCCGCCGCGAAGATGCTCACACCGATCGCGCCCGAGAGGAGATTGCCTCCTTTGATAACATCGTCTTCATGGGCATGGGCGAGCCACTCTCAAATTACGACACTCTCGTTCGCACCATTCGCATTCTTAACGCCGAATGGGGACTCAATTTCGGTGCTCGCCGCATCACGGTATCGACTTCCGGCCTCGCGCCTCAGATTCTTAAACTGGCGGAGGAGGGGATCGCGGTGCGCCTTGCTATCTCCCTGCATGGAGCGACTAACGAAGTCCGCCAGCAGATCATGCCGATCAATAAAAAATATCCGCTTGAAGAGTTGATTCCTGCCGCACGAGCCTTCCAGCAAAAGCACGGGCGCATGCTCACGCTGGAATTTATTCTGATTGAAGATGTAAACGACAGTCTCGACCAAGCACGCGAGTTGGCTAAAATCGCTCGCGATCTCCACGCCCACGTCAACTGCATCCCCTACAACACAGTTGAGGGCCTCCAGTGGAAACGCCCCAGCCTACGTCGCCAGGACGCTTTTGTTGATGTGCTCCGCAAAGCCAAAGTCTCTGCTACTATTCGCCGAGAAAAAGGCCACGACATCAATGCTGCTTGTGGTCAACTTAGGCTCAAAACAGAGAAGGAATTGGCTAATGTATAATCCCTTTTCACACCTTGGGTGCGAGTTGACTCACGCACTACTAGTTAACGTGCAACACAGGTGCAGCAAGCTACAGTTAAATCCTACAAAAAGTAGCGCACGTAAGCATCCTCGCGCAGTTCGTTGAGCCACTTTTCTTGTGTCTCGCGGGCGATTTCGCCGACGAGGACATTTTCGATAATGTCGCGCACTTGCGCCACTGGTTGAATCATCTCTTCCCGTTTATCTTCTGCGTAAAGAATAAAAATTGTCCCGCCGATTTCTATCGGCTGGCTGTATTGTGCTGTCTCTAGGCCGAAGGCGATATCACTGAGTTCCTTACGGATGTCTTTACGTTCGATCCAGCCCCAGTCGCCGCCTTTGCGGCTCATTTCGTCTTGGCTGTATTTACGCGCGATGTCTCCGAAATTGGCACCGTTCTCGAGTTCGTAGATCACTTTCTTGGCTGTTTGGCGTAGTGGAACAAGCCCTTCGCTAGCCATCGGCGTTAGGATGACTTGGCGTAAGTGAAGTGCTTCTTCTTGGTAAAAGCGTAGCTTGTTTTTGACATAAAATTCTTCGATCCGCTCGGGGCTGATCTCGGACTGTGAGCGACGAGTCTCCGCTCGCATCGCATTCACGACGACGCGCTTGTAGATGTTTCGGCGGAAGTCGCGGGCAGTCTCTCCTCGAGCGCGCAGGTATTCAAGGAAGCGACCGCGATCACCACCAAAGTCGCGGTCAATCACCTCGTCATACTCCTGATCGATATAGGATTCGGGCAAAAGTAGACCCTTTTCTTCGGCTGCTTTGACGATGATGATGCGATCAATCATGTTTTGTAGCACTTCTTTACTCAGCTCGTCGATTCGCTTGGAAAATTCTTGAGCGTTGCGCGATTCCACACGTAGACGAGGGATGATAGGCTCCAGTTCGCGGCGTAGCTCTTCGACCGTGATGATTTGTCCTTCGGCGATGGCGGCGATTCCATTGCCCAAGCCCAGTAGCTCGGGGTCGGAAGCGTTCTGCGCATGCAGGCTAGTTAGGATTAAACAGGCGGGAAAGAGGAGTGTATTGAAGAGACGAAGGTGCTTCATGGATGTGCGCAAACGGTAAATATACGGTATTTCCAAGATAACATAGAAGCGCCTCTTAAGTGGTCAAGCGGTATATGTCATGAGCTGCAAGCAATTGTACTGTCCTACGCTAGGCTCATCTATAAAAGCCACGCAGGCATGACACCAAGCCTGTATCATTCTGAGTAGACTCGCTAGCGCCGCTTCGTAGTTGACGGCTCGCATACCATCTTCAACTTTACAAAAATATGGAACTCTCTGACGCACAAAAAGTCGCTGTTACTCAATGGATTCAAGAAGGCCGCTCGCTGGCTGATGTGCAGCGTTCGCTACGTGAGGACTTCGAAATATCCATCACCTACATGGACGTACGTTTCCTCGTCGACGACCTAGATATCGCAGTGGTCGAAGCGGAACCAGAAGCACCTGAAGTCGAGGCTGGAGAAGACGCGACAACTGAACCTGCTGAAGCTGAGCTGGTCGACGATGGCGGTAACGGCGCAGTGACCGTCGATGTCGACGCCATTCCGCGGCCTGGATCATTGGTTAATGGCACTGTGGTATTCAGTGACGGCGTCAGTCTCGGTTGGCAGTTGAGCGCAGCGGGTCAACTAGGCCTCATCCCTGGCGACGATCCCGAGTATCGCCCCAACCCTGAAGACGTGCAGTCTTTCCAGAGTCAGCTCGAAGAAGTACTCCGCAAAAAGGGATTCTAGGTCGGTCTGTCGACTTTGTCGCTGGGGTGCCAGACGAACCAAGCGTCCCAGACCGCAAAAATCGGAGGCCCTAGGCTTCGACTAAGATTCCCCCGAACTCCTCGGATCCAGCGCATCACGCAGGCCGTCACCCACAAAGTTAAGCGCGAAGATCGTCAGCGAGAAAAACAGCGCAGGGAAGATCAGCATCCAGGGGTAGATATCTAATTTCACGGCACCCTCGTTGATCAATATTCCCCACGAACTCATCGGAGGTTGTACGCCTAGTCCGAGGAAGCTGATTACTGATTCCAATAAAATTACCGCAGGAATCGTCAGCGTTGTAAATACGATCACGGGGCTCAAAAGATTCGGCAAAATATGCCTTCCTAGTATGCGCCGCGTGGGCACCCCCGCGACAATAGCCGCATCAACGAATGTCTGCTTACGTAGCGCCTTCGTCTGCCCACGCACGATGCGCGCCATGGTCAACCATTCGACCGCTCCGATCGCGAGAAAGATGAGCAGGATGCTTCGCCCCAAAAGCACGGTTAACAAAATCACGATAATTGTAAACGGTAGAGCGTAAAGCGTATCGACAAAACGCATCATCGCAGCCTCCATACGCCCACCATAGTATCCTGCGATCATTCCGTATACGACCCCTATTAAGAGTGCTACCATCGTCGCCGCGAAGCCCACGCCGATGGAAATACGGCCACCGATCAAGGTCCGCACAAGGATGTCGCGCCCGAGCTCGTCTGTGCCAAACCAGTGCGTCCATGACGGTGCCTGCGCCCCATAGGCGAGCTGTGTTGTCTCATGCGAATGAGGCACGAAGAACGGACCAATCAAACAGAGTAGGGCGATACCGATAAATAAGCCGCCACCGATCCGAGCCATGCGGTTCGCGCAGAGTCGCTCCCAAGCATCCCGACCTAGCGATCGAGCGTCGGTGCTGGCTTGCTCTCGTTCTAGTCTAGTCATCATGGCGCGTGCGCGGATTCATCCACATCTGAATCAGATCTACTAAAAGGTTAAAAAATAAAATTAGTACTGCATAGAAAAGTACCGTGCCCATTACCATCGTGCTGTCTCGGTTGAAGGCTGAGTTGACGAAGAAACTACCCAGCCCTGGGATGAAAAAAATCGTCTCTACTACAAACGAACCACTAATCAAGCCCGCCACAGCAGGTCCTAAATAGGCCACCACAGGGTAGAGCGCCGTGCGTAGTGCATGGCGCATTACTACCGCCTTTTGAGCGAGCCCTTTTGCGCGCGCCGTACGGATGTAATCGAGTTGCATCACGTCTAGCATCCCGCTCCGTGCGAGCCGTGCGATGTAGGCTGCATAAAAAAGCCCCAGCGTAACCGCTGGCAATACGCGGTCGCCCGGTGTGTTCCAACCAAATGGGTTAAACCAGCCCAGTTGCATACTGAAGGCCATGATAAGAATTGGCCCCAATACAAATGCAGGCAGGCAAATGCCCAGCATGGCGAAGCC
>FLMP01000450.1_pt1 | contig 12673 bp, 10 predicted proteins | sample 887161 | NCBI WGS metagenome assembly FLMP01 (sample SAMEA4017660, study PRJEB14154) | seawater metagenome
AATCCGCACGCTGGGTTGGGTCGATAAGCACCTGCTCGGTGGTCCCATTAAAAAAAGACTGGAGGTGTGGGACGAGAAAATGTTCGGCAAGTATCGTCATATCCATGATATGAGCCTCTGGAACTCCGAAGAAGATCAGTTTGTAATGCGTGCAGCGTTTGTCACCCAGCAATGGGCGCTGGATGTGCCCATGATGGATATCATCGACTTATTCCATGTTGACCAGATGCCACAAAAAAAGAAGCGTCGTTGGCTGCATCACTACCGCGAATGCATTAAACGTCAACTGCTGCTAAACGGCGGCAATGGTGTTCATCTGAGCAAAAATCCAGTGATGAGTGGTTGGGTTGAGTCGTTAATCGAAGCGTTTCCCGATGCGCGTATCGTTGTAGTTATGCGAGATCCGACCGAGTGCATCCCCAGCGTACTCAAACTAGTAGAGGTCACCTGGCACGCGAAAGGTTGGCGACGTGAAGACTTCGAGAAATCCTTGCGCATGCTGACAGATATTTCCTTTGATACTTTCCGTCACCCATATGAAGTACTCGAACGACATCCCGCGTCATCTCGCGTCGTTGTCGACTACCGCGAGCTCACTACGCAGCCGAGAAAAACCGTATTGGAGATTTATCACCGCCTGGGCATAAATGTTTCGAAGACGTTTGATAACTGGTTATTAGCCCAGGAGAATAATGAACGAGGGCATAATACGCGCTTTGAATACAGTATCGACGACTATGAGCTATCGCGCGAACGTATCGAGACAGAACTTTCGGATTTCTTTGACGAGTATAATTGGCCGCGGGAGTCGCAATCGTGAAATCATTAGCAGGAAAAACTGCTTTAATCAGCGGGGCAAGCAGAGGCATAGGGCTGGCGATCGCACGTCGATTTGCTGCGGAGGGTGCCTCAGTTGTGTTGTGCGCCTCTCGCCTTGGTGCACACGGAAAACTGCAGGGAACGCTGCAGGAAGCCGCAGCTCTTATACAAGCGCAGCACGGTAAAGCAGCCGCAATCGCCTGTGACCTTAGAGACACAGAGGCAAGAGCAGACCTGCTTGCGCAGGCTGCACAATTTTTCGGCCCCATCGATATCCTCGTTAACAATGCCGCTGCTGCTGATATGACTTTACCGAGTGCAGTAACAACGGCACAGCGCAATTTTATGTACGATCTCAATGTCAACGTGCCCATAGAACTGGCGCAGCAGGCAATGCCCAGCATGCGTGAACGAGGCGCTGGATGGATTTTGAATATCAGCTCTCACAGCTGTGAGCAGCCTATCGTACCCTATCGGGACTCGGCCATTGCTGCTCACGTTATTACGGCTTACGGGGCCACCAAGGCCGCTCTCAATCGATATTCTAGCGGTCTAGCCCATGAGGTTGCCGAACACGGTATCTGCGTCAACACGCTGGCACCAGAGAATATCGTTCTCACTTCCGGTGCCGAATATGTTCGTGATATCGCCAGACGCAATCCAGATATGGCTGAACCCGTAGAAATGATGGCTGAGGCAGCACTGGCCCTATGCAGCGGTAGTATTTTGGGTCAGATTTGCTACAGCAGACAGCTAGTGCACAGTATGGGAATTTCCGTGAAATCACTGGATGGACAGACCATACTGGGCAGCGCTTTACTGCCAGCTGACTTGGACGCCAGCGTATGATTAACCAACCCGCTTGAAAGGATAAGTGAAATGGATACTGGATTAGCCAACTCAAAGGAGAGTTTGCGTGACGCGTGGGATGAGATGATTCTAGTGCTTGAGGAGGCACGCAACGCTATCGACCAGCCTAATATGATGCCACCGCCGGCGAATGATCGTAATTTGGCTGAGGGTTATCGATATTTGATGGGCTTTATGCATGCCGCCGTGGAACGTGCATTCCACAATGACCCCGCCCGACCGCAGTTCCGCAACGCGTTGAGTGTGATGACTAGAGGGACGATTGATAATGCTGATGCCGTCTATTTTTACACACCAATAGATGGGCGCGAGCAATATCTTATTCGAGGTTGCGCGGAAGACACCAGTCACTGGCAAGGTAACGCCACTGCCAACAGCGTGCGAACAGCGCCCCACTACGTTATTTTTGAAGCCAGCTCGGGCTGCTTAGCGGGGGACTCAGGTGATCTGTCGGAGTTACGCCCCGGCATGAAAACTCAGACCGGACGGCTGGACTCCTCGCTCATTGAGGTCAACCCTGATGGCAGCTTCGATATCTTGTTAGCGCCAGAGCGGCCGACCGACTATAAAGGGAACTTTATTTGTACCCTAAAGACAGTAACCAGACCGCATCCTACCGACCCTGCTATGGAACCTGAGCGTTATGCCACCTATGTCAGCGGCAGACAATTGTTCAATGACTGGGAATACGAGGAAGCTATTCACTTTGAAATTACGCAGATAGGAAATGCTGGCACGCATGCACCTGCGTATTCGCCACAACAAGCTGCAGACGACATTCGGCATTTTGGTGAGATTGTGAGGAATCAGATGGTTTTCTGGAATGCCTTTTGGACCATTCCTATGGGCACCTACGGCGAGCGCCAGGGCACGATTCCAGGGATAGGCTTCAAACGTAACGTGTTCAATCAGATCAACGCTGCCTCGGGCGCAACCGGTGGCGGCATGAGTACCAACTTATATGCAGGAGGGATATTTGAATTGGACACCAACGAAGCTCTGATTATAGAGAATAGAATACAATTACAGCCCCACTATGTCGGCTTCCAACTCGGCAACCTGTGGGGTGAGTCGATGGAATATGCCAACCAGATCGGCAGCCTAAATGGACACCAAATGAGTGTTGACCCTGATGGTGTCATCAGGCTTGTCATCGCGCACAGCGACCCGGGCGTGCCTAACTGGCTCGATACGAGCGGCCATCCTGAAGGCTTTATGAGCCCCCGTTGGGCCTATAGCACAACACCCGACCCCGAACAGTGGCCGAGTATTAGCGCTACAAAAGTCTCCTTCAAAGATATCCGCTCTCACCTCCCTGAATCAACAGCATCCGTGACGCAGGAACAACGGAGCGAACAAATAAGAATCAGACAGCGCCACGTTCAAAGACGCTTCCGAGCGTTCTAGTCGCACCACCGAAACGCAGGTTTTCAGGTTAACGAAGAAAGGGCTGCTGTTAATTACCGACTGTAGGCGACCGGTACTAGCCTAATCGCAGCCCACTTATTAGCCAAAACGACCCGTAATATAGTTCTCAGTCAACTGGTGACGAGGTATCGTAAAGATGTCTTTAGTGTCGCCGACTTCGATTAGTTTCCCAAGATGAAAGTAGGCCGTACGCTGCGACACCCGTGCTGCTTGTTGCATTGAATGCGTCACTATAGCAATCGTGTAGTTTTCTTTGAGTTCATCAATTAGCTCCTCAATTCTCGCAGAGGCAATCGGATCGAGTGCTGAACAGGGCTCATCCATAAGAATCACTTCAGGACTGACTGCGATTGCACGGGCGATGCAAAGGCGTTGCTGTTGCCCACCTGAAAGCCCCGTCCCGGGTTTATCCAGCTGATCTTTGACCTCATCAAACAGACCGGCCCTACGCAGACTGTTCACCACAATCTCATCCATCTCTGCCTTGCTATGTGCAAGACCATGAATTCGTGGGCCATAGGCAACATTCTCGTAAATCGACTTTGGGAAAGGATTCGGTTTCTGAAAGACCATACCAACTCTGGCACGCAACAACACCGTGTCCTGGTCGCTCTCATAGATATCCACACCATCCAGAGTGATCTGGCCCTTCACCTTACAAATGGGAATAATATCGTTCATGCGATTCAATGAGCGCAGGAAGGTGGACTTGCCGCAACCGGAAGGACCGATCATAGCAAGCACTTCATTACGGCCAATATCCAAAGACACGTCTATAATCGCCTGCTTCTCAGCGTAGAAGACGTTAACGTTGCGTGCTGACATTTTTGCGTCATCCACAAAGGGCACACCGATCGTCTCGTAGCCACTCACATCGCCATGATCACGAATATCTAAAGGCTCTTTTTCTTTGCTAGGCTTAGTCGCTGCGCCAGATCCAGATAGACCTTTTTTGGCGGCTTCAGCAGCAAAAGCATTCATTTTTTAAGTCTTCGCATAATACCCTGTTACCTTATTTGAGCTCGAATCTCTTACGCAGAAATACGGCCAAAGCGTTCATCAAAACAAGAAACCCCATTAACACCATGATAGCTGCTGATGTCTTCTCAGTAAATCCTCGTTCAGGGCTGTCCGCCCACAAAAATATTTGCACAGGAAGCACCGTAGAAGGATCTGTAACGCCACCCGGCACATCCATAATAAATGCCACCATACCAATCATTAGAAGAGGAGCTGTCTCTCCCAGTGCCTGCGCCATACCGATGATCGAACCGGTCAAAATACCCGGCATCGCGACCGGCAAAACGTGGTGAACGACAGTCTGTAATTTTGAGGCTCCGACGCCCATCGCCGCTTGATGAATAGACGGGGACACGGCCCCAATGGCGGCTCGAGAGGTAATAATAATCGTTGGCAGTGTTATCAGCGCGAGCACTATTCCCCCGACTAGTGGGGCGGAGCGTGGCAATTCAAAGAAATTGATAAAAACCGCAAGTCCCAACAGGCCAAAGACAATAGAAGGGACTGCTGCGAGGTTATTAATATTGATCTCAATAAGATCGGTAAGCCGATTACGAGGTGCGAATTCTTCAAGATAGACAGCTGCCATTACCCCGATAGGAAATGCCAGTAAAAACGTAACCAACAGCGTATAAAATGACCCATATAGTGCAGCCTTGATGCCAGCCATCTCTGGCTCACGGGAGTCTCCACTAGTGAAAAAAGTGCGGTTGAAGCGGGACTCAGTCCTACCCTCTTCTCCCAGAGTGTCGAGCCACTTGATTTGGATATCCTTTATCTTACGCTCTGATTCAGGTGAGTCTTTGGAAACCTGATTCTTCAGATAACTTCCAGCCTCTGAGTGAGCGGGAAGCCAGATCTCGCGGGTGGTGCCAATCAATGCAGGATTATCGATCACCATATCGCGCAGAGAATATTGGGCGCCTACGCTTATCAAACGGTATAAGCTCTTCTTCTCACCTCTAGTCGAGGCGTCAGGAAACATTGTTCGTAAGCTGCTTTTTATAGCAGCGCTATAGTCAGCATGCGCAATTTCTGTAGGTGTGGCAGAAGAATCAATACCGAGCTTCTCTCTATCAAAAATGACATCTACCTTAATAAAGTGCTGAGTGAAGGCCGGAGTTCCCTTGCTGACAATATCGGCCAGCAATATAAACAGGAAAATAAATCCCGTAAGCACGGCTAAGCGACCATACCACTGGAAGCGACGCTCCGTCGCATAGCGCTTCTTAAGAGAAGCCTGAATTGCAGTCGTCGTCTTATAATGGCTTTGCTTACTCATATTGTTCACGATATTTTCTCACCACATACAGCGCGACCACATTGAGCAGCAGTGTCACAAAAAACAGAACCAAGCCCAGAGCAAAAGCAGCCAATGTCTTGGGGTTATCAAACTCTTGGTCACCGACGAGGAGACTAACAATCTGCACAGTAATAGTCGTCACTGCCTCGAGAGGGTTGATGGTCAATTTAGCGGACAGGCCTGCCGCCATTACAACAATCATGGTTTCACCAATAGCACGCGAGGCAGCTAGCAATATGCCGCCAACAATACCGGGTAATGCGGCGGGCATCACAACTTTGCGAATCGTTTCGCTCATGGTTGCGCCCATCCCCAGAGAGGCTTCCCTTAGACTGTCAGGAACGGCATTAATGATGTCATCTGATAGAGACATAACAAAGGGAATTATCATGATTCCCATCACAAGACCGGCGGCCATGGCACTCTCGGAGGCGACACTCAGACCGACCGACTCTCCAAGTTCCCGTATGAATGGCGCAACCGTCAAAGCGGCAAAAAAGCCATAAACAACCGTCGGGACTCCTGCGAGAATTTCCAGCACGGGCTTGGTCACCGCGCGGAATCGCCGACTTGCATATTCAGAGAGATATATCGCTGACATCAACCCAACCGGAACAGCAATCAATAACGCGACGGTCGAGATGAGAAGTGTTCCAACCAACAACGGCAGGAAGCCGAATGAACCCGACGCAGCGACCTGATCGGCGCGGATTGCCATTTGTGGACTCCACTGCAAGCCAAATAGGAAATCCTGTAACGGGATTACTTTAAAAAAGCGAATGGCCTCAAACAGAATCGATAGAATAATCCCCAGAGTTGTGAGCACGGCGACTAATGAACTGCCAAAAAGTATCCACTCAAATATTTTTTCGACATGATTCCTCGCGCGCAACAGGGGCGTGACCCGGCGCACCGCAAGAAGTCCACCAAGAACTGCAACGATCAGTACCATGGCCGCCTTAAGTTGACTGCTAGAGGATGCCAACACACGATAGTGCTCGCTTGCCGCTACCTGAACCGGATCCCCTTCGGTGCCGCCGAATCCACCCTGCGCAAACCCTTGAAGCTGGTTGTAGTAAAGGCCGATTTCACTGGTAGGCATATCCTGAATGCTCTGCGGCAGTTGGGCGACCACCAGCTTATACAGAATAGTCGATTCAAAGCCGCTCCATAGCACAAGCAGAAACAAGGCTGGAATTGCCGCCCACATAGCGGCCATATAACCGTAGTGCTGGGGCAATGAATGCAAAGACGCGAGGCCACCACCCAAGCGCATAGCAACGACACGAGACCGATTGCGTCCCATAAAAAAACTGAGAACACACAGGGCAAGTAGCGTCAGAAAAATCGTTGTTGTCTGCATTAGCGGATATCTGCTCGTGTATCCACGCTTTCGCGGCTATGACGCATTGTTTTCACAATAACAATGCTGCGACAGATATCCTGACATACGCTATCTGCTTTAATGAATACTGGGATGCTTAGCTACTGTAATTCAAGACGCTTGAGCGTCTTGACATCGTCCTGAATCTGTATGAACTCTGCACCACTTAAGGGGATCAACCCCCTCTCAGGCAAATAACCATCTTCTCCCATCGCCTTTAACGACGTAAACTCGATCGCGTACTCCTGAATGCCAGGAATTTTTCCAACGTGGGCCCCTTTAATATAAAAGTACAATGGGCGTGACACAGGATATTCACCGCCAGCAATAGAATCGAATGTGGGTACAACACCATCGACAATGGCACCTTGGACCTTGTCACGGTTCTCGTCAAGGAAACTAAAGCCGAATATACCGACTGCATCGGGGTTGGCCTGCAATTTCTGTACGATCAAATTATCGTTTTCACCCGCTTCAATAAAAGCCCCATCCTCACGGATCGCGTACGCCAACGTGGTAAATACATCTTTACCTTTAGGTGCCTCGCCTTTTCGCTCTGCCAATGCATCGTAGACCCCTAATGGCACACCTAGTTTCACCATCATTGCCTTGATTTCATCAACCTGGTCCGCACCTAGCCCAGACAGTTCCTTCAAGTCGGGAACACCCTTGGCGCCGCCGGCCATCGCGAGCTCCACAAAAGCATCTCTAGTACCAGACGTGGGCGGTGGCCCGAGCACTTCAATCTTCGTGGGTGGCAAGAGTGAATTCACATCTTTCCATGTGATGTTCGGATTCGCGACAAGCTTGCCGTCAGCATCCGGTACATCCTTGGCCAAAGCAAGATAGACATCGTTGAGACTAATCTCGAGCTGTGCCGACTCAGTGGAGCTAGCGATAGCGATGCCATCGTAACCAACCAACACTTCAACAATGTCAGTCACGCCATTGGTCTGGCAGTCGTCATACTCACTCATTTTGATGCGACGAGAGGCATTAGTGATGTCCGGTGTGTTGGTACCAAGCCCACTGCAAAAGAGTTTAAGCCCACCTCCGGTGCCGGTCGATTCGATTGTGGGAGTTTTGAAATCTGTAGAACGACCAAACCGTTCAGCCACCACCGTAGCAAAGGGATAGACAGTGGATGACCCTACAATACTGACGCTATCACGACTCGCCGCCTGCACTGAATGAATGCTACCGAACGTGGCGAACGCCACAACTGCTCCGATCAGACAATTTTTCATGGACTTAAAGCTCCCTCATAATCAGTGATATCGAATTGTGTGCTCTCGAAGCAACAGCCTCAGTCTAGGTTCGCCACGTTACATTACTGTGACAGTGGCTGAGATTCTCTCTAATAACGCCTTATCCCTGTAATATTGCGGTAGCTAAATATCCAACGCCTCTTCACCGAGTTCACTCAAGCGGCCGTGCCTGACATCGAGGCCCTTGACCAAATAAACCACGTGCTCAGCGATATTGCAGGCGTGGTCTCCTATCCGCTCGAGACTGCGCAAGGCCCACATCTCGTTGAGAATTGCGCCAATATTTCGAGGGTCTTCCACCATAAAAGTGACCAGACTGCGCATGGCGCTGCCATATTCCTTGTCGACTTCCGCATCTCCCCTGACCACTTCTATCGCTTTAGTGACATCCAAACGCGCAAAAGCATCCAACGACTGCCTCAACAGGACCCCCACGAGAGCACCGATGTGGCGGATCTCGACGAAGCTACTAGGCGACATCCCGCCCTCTGACAGCTGCACCGCCTGTCTAGCCACTTTCGCCGCCTCATCTCCAATACGCTCTAAATCTCTGTTTACCTTGATAATTGTGATCACAAGTCGAAGATCGCTTGCCGTCGGTTGCCGCCTCGCGATGATGGTTGCGCACTCATCGTCTATTGTCATTTCCATCTGATTAATTTCGGCATCGTTACGGACTATCGACTCGGCGACACCACTATCCAATTTCATGAGGGCATCTAGAGCCGTCGTCAGCTGCTGCTCAACTTGTCCACCCATCGCCAACAGCTGGTTACGAAGAGATTCCAACTCTGTATTAAACTGACCAGAAATATGCTGCCCATAACCTTCTTGTTTCAACATGACATTAGCCTCTTGCTGGAAATATTAGCGTGAATGTGCTGCCTTCACCCAATTTACTCTCAATCTTTAACTGACCATCGTTCGCTGCTGCGACGTGCTTAACGATCGCAAGCCCCAGGCCGGTACCACCTGTTGCGGAGTTTCGACTGTCATCTACTCTGTAAAAACGCTCGGTTAGCCGGGGAATATGAGATGAATCGATACCAAGCCCTCGGTCACGAACCTGCATACACAAGTCGTCTCCCTGCAAGGTCCAACTTAGAGTCACAGGATTACCTTCAGGACTGTACTTGATAGCATTAATCGCCAAATTCGAAACGGCACTATACAGCTGGCGGTAATCGCCACAAATTGTTTCATCAGTTGAAATCTCTAGCACGAGGACCGAATTAGGATGAGATTCTACCAAGTCATCTCGCAGCTCATGGAATAACCCTCGGACATCTATCGTGCCGTGCGCAGTATTGTACTGTTCACTTTCAATCCGGGACAGCCACAGTAGATCCTTCAGTAAGCTCTCCATCCGCGCTGCTTGTTGCCCCATTTGTGTAAGGGCCTTCACATAACGCTCTGGAAACGCTTTAGTCTCCATTAAAAGTGTACCCAAGTAGCCACTGATTACCGTCAGCGGAGTCCGCAATTCATGTGACACATTTGCAACAAATTCGCGGCGCATCTTCTCCATAAGCACCGCACTACTCACATCTCGAACAAACAGAAGACGCTCTGCTTTACCAAAGGGTGTGACTTCTACACGCAGATATAGTGGCTTATCACCCCCAATGGCCAAATATTGTAGGGGGGTTGAATAGTCCATGGCCAGAAAATAGCGATTAAACTCGGGGGCTCGCACCAGGTTAGTGAGCGGTTGTCCTGTATCCTCTGGAGAACGCAAACCCAACAAAGGTTCTAAAGAACGGTTTAACCATTTGATGCAACCATTGGCGTCTACCATCACAACGCCGTCTCGCATCGCTGCAAATGAGTCCTGCAGGTACTCCACTGTATCCTGCAGTTGAGCCTGCGCTTCTAGACTACCCCGCTGAAGAAAGTACATACGGGAAAGAATGTCTCCCCACGCGCCATAAGCATCGGGTGGCATCTTTTCAGGCGTCTGCAACCACAATTGTACACGGCGTATCTGGTAAAATGAGAAGCCGGAAATTCCAAACAAAACCAGAATGACGGCCTCTTGCGGGTACCCGTAAAGAGCGCCCACGCTGGCCGAGACTATGATCAGTAATAGCGTTCTGCTCGTGGCTGTAAACCAAGTCATGCTGTGTTAAAGACCTCCACTACGAATAATCTCGTGCTGAAAATCGATACCCGGTCCCTCGCACAGTCTGGATCATGTTACTGTTATCGGCCTGCGGGACTTGCAGGGCCACGCGAAGTCGTCGTATGTGCACATCAACCGTGCGCTCCTCCACATAAACGTTGGCGCCCCACACCTGATCCAGTAGTTGACTGCGTGAGTAGGCCCGTTCTGGATTCGACATAAAGAATTGTAACAGTTTAAACTCGGTTGGCCCGATGACCACTGGCTGCCCCTTGATAAATACACGTTTGCTCACACCGTCCAACAGCAACTCAGCGAATTGAATTTTTTCTCCCTCCCCGGCACCGCTGGCCCGTCGTAACAGCGCCCTGATTCGAGCTATCAATGCTCGCGGCGCGAAAGGCTTGCTAATATAGTCGTCAGCGCCAAGCTCCAGCCCTTGTATGACATTATCTTCTGCGGTCTTGGCGGTAAGCATGATGATCGGCATTGTCCGGGTGAGGTCCTCTCGCTTGAGCCGGCGCATTAGCTCCAGACCACTACCGCCAGGCAACATCCAGTCCAAAAGCACTAACGAGGGACGCTCATCAACCACAAGCCTGTAAGCTTCTTGTATGTCTTCGGCTTCGATACACCGGAAATCGGCTGCCTCCAGCGCCATACGCAACATGTCTCGAATTGCCGGCTCGTCATCCACAATCAACAGTGTTTGTGTGCTCATCGCCTTAAATACCCTCTCTATGAAGTCTGAGCGTAATTAAATGATGTAATTGTGACAATTAGTTGACAATACCCGGTATCACAACAAAATATGTCTAAATTTGGGTAAAAAGCGGTCTTATGCTTACAATATAAAGCCAGTCCTAGCGCAGACTGGCGTTAATATTCATCAGCATTTTATTTCCAGGGCACAAATCAGTTTCGTCGAGTTGGTTCAATGGCTTCTGTGAGGTCTCTAGTACTTCGTGCAGATCGCGCGAGTCTTCATTAATATAGATGAGGCCGGTTAAAATACTGCCCGAATAGCGATGATCTTCCAGCGCGGTGATCGCCGAACGTCGATCAAACGGATTAAGTGACTCGTCAGCTTTGTAAAGACGCAGCGAAGACCCATCATGCATAGTCACTTCATGACTCGAACCGGGCTGGTATTGAGCGGTAATTTCTTTGTGCATGGGAACAAAATCAATGGTTCCCGTCGCTTCAGAATGCTCACGCACGAACTCGTAGCTTTTGGTCGACTGCGGATTATTGTTGAACGTGACGCAGGGTGAAATGACGTCGATAATGGCAAACCCTCGGTGTGACATGGCGGCCTTAATTAATGGCAAAAGTTGCTCCTTGTCGCCAGAAAAACTGCGCGCGACAAAGGTCGCGCCCATTTGCAGCGCGGTACCACACAAATCAATAGCACTGTAAATATTGGGGTCACCCTTTTTACTGGCAGAACCCCTATCAGCCGTCGCTGAATCCTGCCCCTTGGTCAGTCCGTAGCAGCCATTATTCATCACAATGTAGACCATGTTGAGGTTGCGCCTCGCCACGTGGGCAAATTGCCCCATGCCGATGGAAGCTGTATCACCATCCCCGGATACACCCAGATACACAAGATCTCGGTTAGCCAAAGCTGCGCCCGTTACCACTGACGGCATACGGCCGTGAACGGAGTTAAAGCCATGTGATTTTCCCAAGAAGTAAGCTGGCGTCTTGGACGAGCATCCGATACCCGACAGCTTTGCTATTTTGTGCGGCTCAATGGAGAGTTCATGGCAGGCCCTTACAATGGACCCGCTAATAGAGTCATGGCCACACCCTGCGCAAAGCGTGGAGATAGTCCCCTCATAATCAGCTTTGGTATAACCCAAATCATTCAGCGGCAAATCTGGATGACGGAATTTAGGGACCTGATAACTCATAAAGATTCTCCTGCTCGAACCCACGTAATATTGCGATGCAAAGGTAAAACATTATCACTCTTAAGATGCTTTTTGATTTGCTTGCCTATATTGCGCGCACTAATCGGTGTGCCGTCAAAACACAGTACGGACTTCAATTTGTCAGGCCCAAACTCGAATTCAGCCATCAACAATGTGCGCAACTGGGCGTCCCGGTTCTGCTCGACCACAAAAACTTCTTTGTGCCGCTCAATGTACTCTTGAACTTCATAGTTGAACGGAAAAGCTCTCACTCGCATGGCATTCAGGTAGATACCTTCGGCTGCTAAATAGTCGAGTGCTTCTAGGCTGGACTCTTCACTGGTACCAAAATACAGCACAGCGGTATCAGTTTCTCTGCCACAATCGACCGTAATTGGTGCGGGGACATGTTCATTGATCGTGTCCCACTTGCGTAACAGGCGTAACATATTTGCCTCGTACTCTTCGCCCTTTTCGGTGTAGACAGCATACTCATTGCGAGAAGTACCTCGCGTAAAGAAGGCACCTTTAGTAGGGTGAGTG
>FLMP01000460.1_pt1 | contig 12595 bp, 3 predicted proteins | sample 887161 | NCBI WGS metagenome assembly FLMP01 (sample SAMEA4017660, study PRJEB14154) | seawater metagenome
AGGTCACGACCACTAGACTTCTTTTTAAAGAAACAAAAAGCCCCTTACTTTCATGAGAGTAAGGGGCTTTTTTATGGATTCGTATTTTGAATTTACTGAAGCTTACGAGCTGCTAAATCATATACTTGGAGGAGAGCGCCATCTCGCTTTAACAACAAGGACCGGTAGGCATCGAAACCCCATTGATTTTTAGCTAATGCTATTTTCAAAAGTGACTCCAGCTCCTTAAGGTCTCCCTGAGAAATATCCTCTACAGCGATTCCATACCCTCCATAATCTAAGAAATCTGCTAGTGTCAGAGGGTCTACTTTGAACTGTGTGCTGAAATCCTCCCATAGCATGGCATTGTATGCTGCCCTGTTACGATCGATGTAATCGAACGCAAAAGCATCCATAGTTCCAAAAGAAAAAGTCCAGAAGTAGGAAAGTGAATCTTTGCTTAAAGTAACATCCGGCTCAATTCCGCCACCTGTGGTTAACACCCGTCCAGTATCACTCAAGAAGATACCTTCGTCTACTACTTCATTTTCTTTGTACGGTTTCTGAATAGATCGACCGGAGGGAGTGTAATAGTAGGCAACTGTCATTCTCACTTTTGAGCCATCGCTCAACATCTTATCCTCCTGCACAAGACCTTTACCGAAAGACGTATTCCCATAAACCGAAGCACGATCATGGTCTTGTAAGGCGCCGGTAAAGACTTCAGAAGCACTTGCTGAGCCCTCGTTGATCAGAATGTGCACAGGTAAATCCTCAAATGTATGTCCGTCCGTGGCTTTGGAGGTAGACGTCCTACCGTCTTTATACTGTGTTGTCACAATGTTTTGACCTTCCCTCAGGAATTCATCAGCCATCGAAACAGATTCATGAAGATAGCCTCCGGGATTATCTCTCAAATCGATAATAAGTGATCGCATACCACGATCATCAAGGTCTTTTAATGTGGTCATGAATTCCTCATGTGTAGTTTCAGAGAAACGGTCCACTTTCACATATCCAATACCATTATTAACAGGCAAAGAATAGACACTTTGAATGGGAATTAGATCTCGTTGCACAGAAACTGTTAGTACCGAATCTCCTCGCTTGATACTCAAATCAACATAACTTTTCCTGGGACCTTTTATTCGAGATGTAATCTCTTGATTGGTCAATAAGGGACCAATTAACGTATCCCCATCAATAGCAAAAATACGATCACCATTTTCTATACCGTAGTTTGATGCAGGGCCGTTATCAATGACATACAGAAATACTAAAGTGTCTCGGTATATCATAAACTCCACGCCAATCCCAGTAAATCCACCTTGCATACGTTCGGCAATTTCTGCTCCATCTTCGAGAGGAATATAGGTACTATGAGGATCGAGACTTGAAAGAATACCATCTATGGCTTGCTCCGTCAAATCTTCTATATCCAATGTATCGACGTACTCCAGCTCTAAATAATTAAAAAACTCCTCTAGCTTACTACCGCTGGGCTTCGAGTTTGGCGTAAAATTCCCTCCAAGCCAAATCCCCGCTAAAAGAAAAATAGTAACCCAGATGACTACATGCTCTTTTTTCAAACTACCTTCATTTGCAGGACCTCGACTCCGGCCTTAATCAGAAAATCTAAACCGCTGCGATCTTTATATTCATTCATGTAAACCAATCGCTTGATGCCTGCTTGAAAAACCAATTTACTACATTCTTTACATGGACTTAGTGTAAGATAAAGAGTAGCTCCATAGGCACTCGCTGTACTACCAGCAACCTTGGTTATCGCATTAGCCTCTGCATGTAGCACATACCATTTGGTATAATTATCATCGTCTTCGCACGGATTTTCAAATCCAGTCGGTGTACCGTTAAATCCATCCGAAATAATCATGCGATCCTTAACTACTAGAGCACCTACTTTTTTACGATGGCAATGGCTCAACTGGGCCCATTCCATCGCCATTTTCAAGTAAGCGATATCATAACGTTCTTGCTTTGTCATCTCTCAAAAATACTTTGAACAGAAAAATTCAGGAAAATGAATCCCATCATTACTACCATGACCAGATCCTATTTCTTCCGATTATCTTCGCTTTGCCTATTATTGGAATTAACAATATTCAATATCGTTAAACCCATGTAAAGAGCGAATATCAATCCACCCACTACAAAAAATCCGATACTCATGTCGTTCTTCTTTGTCTGATAGCAATCGCAAATAACAAGATGGTCCCTGGCCAGTGTGCAGAATATTGCGCCTCTTCGGTCATGCCCATTATACCGTATCCAACAGAATACAAGAGCATTAGAAAGGCTAGGATCACAGGGTACCACTTAAGAATGATGTGTTTCATTTGAATTTATTTTGTCATTATTAATGTATAACAGACAATGTACAAGTAATGTTGGACGGTGAGGTAAGAAAACAGTAGAAATGATTATCTAGGCATAATAATCATAGTTTTAGAATACCTAACCATTGATATACATCCAGAAAAGAAATTAGACTAGTCTTTTTAGGAATGTGGATTTCTAACGCGACTAAATGCTTCAGGTGTAATTCTAAGTAAAAAATCCCCCAAGAAATGTCTTGGAGGATTCTATTGTAATGAGCCTTGTGGCTTGAGTATCCTGTTTAGAGAACTTCTACTGTGAGTTCTACACGGCGGTCTAAAAACATCTCTCCAGTATAAGTATGGGTAGCTGTTCTGTCTTCTGTAGGGACAACGAGGCCAAGCTGCTTAAAGAACTTCTTTACTTCATTAGATCTTCTTTGTCTTAATGCATCATTATAAGCAGCACTTGCACGTTCATCTGCAAATCCAGAAATGATCATCTTGTATTCAAATCCTATCGATTCTTTCTTGAGCTTATATACAAATTCAAAGATCTTCTTTTTCTGTTCTTTCGTTAGAATATGTATATCCACATTGTAAAACAATACGAGGTGTTGCCCACCTTCAAATCTATCAACATCGTCTTGAGATTTCAAGTTGGATAATTCCATCTCCATTTTATCTTGAAGATCCTTAATGAGCTTATTGAAGTCCTGGGTTAAGTCTACATCGTAGACATCTCCTTCAGTATTACCTTCTCCACCCATAACCTTAATGACTCCACGAAGTGTATCATTGGCTTCGGAATAGTAATAATACTCATCCGGAGCATCCAATGGGATTTTCCAATTTACCGATCCGTCATCTTTGGTAATACTGTCAGATACTATACCTCTGGGGCTAGCTGGTCGTCCGTCTTTAGTACTGATTCTCAAAGGATGTTCATCAGAATTGTTTTTAAACTTATAGTTAAGTCCTCTAACAACATAAAGTGTAGGGTTCTTATTATCACCCTTCTCATAGTCGAGTTTATCACCAACGACGTATCTGTCGTCCTGATCATTGAACACAAAATCGTCAACTGCTGGAGCAACCATCTGTACATTCGTGATATTAATGGTTGTATCACTTGAGTTTCCTCCTAAAACCTTAATTGTTCCACCAATGGTATCACTTGCATCAGAGTAGTAGTAGTACTCCTCCGGAGCATCTAAAGGCACTTTCCAGTTAACTGATCCGTCTTCGGAAGTAATGCCGTTTGAGTCTAAACCTTTTGGGTTATCGCGCTCGCCCTTTTTCTTACTGAAACGCAAAGGCTGGTCGTCTGAATCGTTTCTGATCTTATAATCAGCACCCCTTACTACATAAAGTGTAGGGTTCTCGTTTTTTCCGTCTTCATAATCAGAGTCATCACCAACAACGTATTTGTCATTATCAAAACCAAAAGTGAAATCATCTTCTTCAGAAGGTACCGCAGTTTGAATATTGGTGATGTTCATGGTAGTATCCCCAGAGCTTTCTCCTAAAACCTTAATTGTTCCGCGGAGCTTATCGTCTGCATCAGAGTAATAGTAATACTCGTTCGGTGCATCAAATGGGATCTTCCAAGTAACGGAACCGTCTCCCTCAGTTATTCCATTAGCACCTAATCCTTTCGGGTCATCACGCTCACCATCTTTCTTGGACACGCGCAATGGTTGATCCTTAGAATTATTTCTAATATTATAGCTCGATCCCCTGACCACATAAAGTGTAGGGTTCTCGTTAATACCACCTTCATATTGAGAGTCATCACCAACGACGTATTTGTCGTCCTGATCATTGAACACAAAATCGTCAACTGCTGGAGCAACCATCTGTACATTCGTGATATTAATGGTTGTATCACTTGAGTTTGATTCAGGTGTTTTACCCTGAGCCACCTTCAACTTATTTAATTCATCGTTGATTTCCTTAATGCGCTGATTAAGTAAATCCATTTCATCGGATTCATCTCCAAGAACCTTAATGACCCCACCAATAGAATCATTCGCATCTGAATAGTAATAGTACTCATCTGGTGCATCAAGTGGGATTTTCCAATTCACTGATCCGTCATCGTCTTTAATACCATTAGACTCCAAGCCACTAGGCTTTTCGCGACCGTCTTTTGATTTACTTAATCGTAGTGGATGATCATCAGAGGCGTTTTTAATTTTATAGCTAGCTCCACGAACTACATATAGTTTGGGATTGGTGTTCTTGCCGTCCTCGTAATCCTCTTTATCACCAACAACATAGTTATCATTCTTAAAGTCAAAATCAAACTCATCTTGTGCTGGAGGTTGCGAATGACTATTTATGATATTCAAGGTTGTATCACGAGAGTCTTTCGCAATCTTAATCTTGAGCTTTTGCATCTCATCATTGAGATTGTTTACTAGCTTTTTGAAATTGTTTATATCGCCGTCTTCATTTACTCCTAAAACCTTGATTATACCGCCAATACTGTCATTGGCATCAGAGTAATAGTAATACTCATCTTGGGCATCTATTGGGATTCTAAAAGGAACTAGGCCATCTTCAGGCTTAATACCGTTTTTGGCTAATCCTGAAGGTCTGCTACGCGCATGTTTCTTCTTACTGATTCTTAAAGGAGACAGCTCATCGCAATTCTTAAAGTAATAAGTCTCCCCACGAACCACATAGAGAGTTGGATTGTTAATCTTACGACCATCGTAATCGTCTTTGTCGCCAACGACATACATTTCCAAACGAGTACAAAAATCAAAAACAGGCTTTTTCGAACCTGAAGACTTTGACGAGTTGTTGGTTATGTTTTGTGAGTAATTGTTATTGACGGCTTCCCAAAGGTTGACATCCGAAGCGTGTTCTGACTTCGAGGACCTTACCAATTTAAGTCTAACACCAATGTTTGTTCTAAAGTAATCGTCACCGTTACCTCCATAGTCCCATCCGTCTAATCCATCGCTTCTGAACCCGCGACGTACAAACGAACCAAAAACTGAGATGTTCTTATGCAGGGCAAAATGAAGCTCTGTGCCTATGTTAAATCCAAAAACATCTCCAGACTCAGTGTGCTGCGAAGTTTCATCAAAAAGGTAGTATAGGTCACTTGAAAAGTAATTGTAGGTGACGCCTATTAGCGGAAGGAGCTGCCATCTTGTTTTTCTGGGGCGAATACGGATGTTGGATAAATTGTATTTCATACCCATGTCTACAGAAAATAAACTCGCTCGGTAGTAATCTGTATTGTTAGAACCGCTCATGGTGCCTAAGCTTCCGCCGGCATAAAGATTCCAAACTGGATTTAACGCATACGAGACTTGACCTTGTAAGTTCCATGCGAAACGGTCGAATTCAGTGTAAAAACTTCTGAAATCCCTTATGGGGATAAGCACAAGGTTGGCATCACTAAGTGGCTGATATAAATCGAAGTTATTACCCAGCGAGGCCTGAATAGAAAAACGATCAGAGGTATATCTATTCGATTCTGAATTATTACTTTGACCAAAAGCATTGTGGCCATAAACTACTAAAAATGCAAATATTAACTTTCTCATTGTTCAGGTCTATTAGTCTTGGATTAGGATTCTAGTGTTTCTGACAATGCCATTACTGTTAACCAGCCTTAGCAAATAAACTCCAGAAGCAAATTCGCTAACATCTAAGCGAATCAATTCATTACCACTAACACTTTTATTGATTATCTGCTCTCCCGTCAAAGTATAGAGTGAAATATCAAGATTCATTTGGACTCCATGTAGATCAATAGTCAATAATCCACGCGTTGGATTCGGGTAAATTTCCAAATCACTAAAGTCAAATTCTTCTGTTGAAACAACGCCTGCGAAGTACGGGTCCGAGATATTAGCACACCCTCCATCGTTCCAAACTCTAACCTTATAAATACCTCCCGCTGTTGCTTGGAACGTCTGAGAATCACCGTTTGGATTAATAGGATTGCCATTGAATAACCACTGATATTTAGAATACGGCTGATGTGTGCTCAAATGCGTAGAGGTAATTCTCACTATACGTGGTTTAACTGGCCCTACACTCACAGACATACCGAAGTTTCCGTAAATCGTACAGTTTAAACTATCTATATACTGATAGGTTACATTATGAAGTCCTGCACCAGAGGTTGTTGGACTGAACATATTATTGAAAACATACGTACCTGTAAAAGTGAAGTTGGAATCTCCACCTGTAAGATCAAAATCGGAATCCGTATCACAAGTATAGCCATATGACGGCAAAGCGGGTGTGATGGATGGTAGAACTGTAATATCAAATGAATACGTCGCAGTGTTCCCGCTCATATCCGTCGCTAGGTATGTATTCGTTGTTGTACCCGTAGGGAATTGATTTCCTGAATTACCCCCTGCAGTCATTACCACAGACTGTATTCCACAATTATCAGCAAACGTTGGTGATGTAAAGGAGTGAATTGAATTACATTGGCCAAGAATAGTATCACTTGGGCCAAGAATCAAATAAGGAAGCTGATCATCAACCACTGTAACATTAAAACTTTCTGTAGTTTGGTTTCCATTGCCGTCCAGAGCATAGCATGTAATTGCGTTCACACCCACTGTGAACCCTATCCCTGTGGAGGGTACAAAGTAAATGGTGTCTATAGCACAGTTATCTGTAGCGGTCACCTCAGGATAAATGAAGTCAGTGATACACAACGCGCTATCTGCAAAGACCGTAGTATCTGAAATTGGCATTATGGTTGGCGCAATAACATCAGCAATGGTTATAATAAGATCATAAGTGATAAAATTACCCTGAATATCGGTTGCCGTAAATACTACGGTATCTGCTCCAGTGAAGAAGTGTCCAGAGGAGTAGTTAGAGGTTATCGTTACTAAACCACAGTAATCCAATGCCGTTGGAGGTAACCATGAGACATTCGACCCACACGTTGTTAATGATGGGATGTTCTGAGTCACAAATGGATAGTTTATCCAGAATGGCTTCAGCGTATCACTTACAAAAACAAACAAACTGTCCGAAGTAGAATTCCCTGATAAGTCTGAGGCAATGGTCACCACTTTCGTTATGCCTGAACTAAACGTGTTCCCACTATTGTAATTCGAGGTCAGGTTAACTGCTGAACAGTTGTCAGAAACAATGCTTGACCACGTCGCGACGGCCTGACATGCTGTAGATGTATATAATACGATCGTATCAGCACTTAGTGAGAAGTCTGGTGCCAACGTATCTAGTACCACTACTTGGATGACTTGAGTCCCTATATTGGAACTACTATCCACGGCACTGGCTAAAACAGCATTGGTGCCAACGTCCAAACAACTGTAGATTTCCTTAGATAAGTATGTAGTATCTATTCCACAATTGTCAGTGGTACCATTATCTACATCCGAATAGTTCAATGCTGCACTACCCAAGGTATCCAAATATATCGTTGCATTTGAGATCGACATGATCGGCAACTGGAGATCAGCTACGGTCACTTTCGACCATGCGGTATCGCTATTTCCTGAACCATCAATACCGGTCAGTACTACCCAATGATCACCTAAATCTGAACAGTTGTAACCAGACACCGTAATGTAAAGGCTGTCTAATCCCGTATTATCTGAACTATTATCATCGATCGTCGCCACAGTGATTGTCGCTGTGCCATTACCGTTTAGCGGTAACACTACGTCATTTACGTTAACATCAGGTCCTAGCTTATCTACAACGTAAATATCTGTATTGGTTACTGTAAGGTTATTATGAATGTCTTTAACTGTAACCGTCAAGGTGTTTTGTCCTAGGTCGGTTACAGAATAGTTTAGTTGGGAATACACTACGGTGTTTATACCACAGTTATCACGGATGTAGACAATCACCGCAGTGGTATCAAGACTACCTAATCCTAGGTTATTAAGCTCAACAGTATCAGATAATAGCGCAATACCAGGTGCTAAGGTATCCATTACTGTAACCTGCATCAGCTGGGATCCAGAATTAGAGCTGCTGTCTACCGCTGTAGCAATTATAGGGTTGGTCCCCACGTCCGAGCAGGTAAACAACCCTTTAGAAAGATATGCGGTGTCGATTCCACAGTTATCTGTAGTCCCGTTATCCACCTCAGCAAAAGTCAATGACGCTGAACCAGTCGAATCTAAATAGAGTATCGAATTTGATACTGATAACGCTGGGATCAACTGATCAACAACGGTCACCTTCGACCAGGCAGTATCGCTGTTTCCTGAAGCATCAAGACCAGTCAGAATGACCCAATGATCACCTAGATCTACACAGCTAAAGCTAGATGTGCTAATATACAAGCTGTCCAATCCAATGTTATCTGAGCTATTGTTGTCAATGTCTGTTACGTCGATTACAGCAAGGCCCGTATTACCCAGAGGTAAAATGACGTTTTTAGCCTTCATATTAGGCCCTAGCCTATCAATCACCCAGATATCTGTTAATTCCGCTGATTGGTTGTTGTTAACATCGGTCACAGCAACGGTGATGGTGTTTAAACCAAGGTTAGAGGACGTAAAATCAAGATCTGAGAAAACAATGGTATTTATACCACAGTTATCGCGGATATAATCAATGACTGCCGTTGTGTCCATCGCACCTTGACCAGTGCTGCTTAACTCGACAGTGTCTGTAAATAGGGCAATCTCCGGCTTAGTAGTATCCTTAACATTGATGATGAAATTGATTGACGAGATATTGCCTGATTCATCTGTAGCACTAACCGCACTCAGGTGCGCTCCAACATCATTGCAATCAAAGACTTTTGGAGTGAAATTAAATTGTGCCTGACAGTTGTCGTTAAAAGCACCCGCAACGATCGTTGAATCAAACACCGCTGAGCCATAATTGTCCAGATATAATTTTACATCGTTGGCCTGACCCCAAGGAGCAATATTATCCACTACTGTTACTAGGACGGTATCGTAGGCCACATTACCATTATTATCCGTCGCCGTAAAGACCACAGTGTTCACTCCCAAATCACTACAATCGAAGGTGGTTTTTGACAAATTCATAGAGAAATCATTGGAATCTGTCGTTCCAATATTTACATCTGCAATGGTTAACAATGCTCCCCCCAAGCTATCAAGAGGTATAGTGACCGGTTGAACCAGGATCGTTGGTGCATTGGTATCAAGAACTCCGCTGGCAAAACCGAACAAATACGCTATTGAAGTGGTATCTTTTTTACATGCGTTAGCCTCTTGTGTTCCATTGGTTAAGAATAATAGTTGGAAATCACGCTTATACCTCAACGTAGTGTCATGTTGTGGCTGGAAAACTATAGCAATGGAATCTGTTGTTCCTCCTTGTAAAATTATCGGGAAGCTTTGTTGTGCCGAAAAACTCAAATCGTTGGAGTCTAACCCTGATATCAAAACTGTATCTATTCGAAGCGAAGAGAGGTAAGAAGAATTTGAGTTTGTAACCGGAAGGTAATAGGTTATACTCTCAGACGGAGAGTTTTCAAAAGTAAGGAGTGTATCCGAAGCAATGGCAAAAGTGGTATCTCCATAAGAGGTTTCACACTTCAAAGCATATTGTGGAATAGTTTTTGGCCAAAGCGAAGTCCCTGGATATGAAGAATAAATGAGCGTGCCATCTGTTTCGGTGATATCGTAACTACATTCAGACATATAGCTATAACCTCCTTCGAAAGTGAAGGTTATAACTTCACCGGTATCCACAGATAGGGGAATTGACAGAACACTACCGCTGCTAGAGAATGATACGTTTTTCCCCTCAAAACTATAGCCATCGACGGATGACGAGACACCAACACTGTTTCCATGCCAACTATCTCCGCCATCATCTTTAAGCTTTAATATATAGTTTCCACAAAGATCGGAAATACCTTGACTTGTGACAGGGTCAAATAAAACACTACTCGATAGAGCTCTAGCTAAATTATATTTCTGGACAGTTGTTGTTGAATATCTTTGTAAGTCTCCAGTGGAGGATCCATTAACATAAACAGTCATACTCGCCGAACCACTACTGTTACAAGGCATATTCCAGACAGGTGTTGTAAACTTCCATTTATGTCCATCTAAATGAACAAGAGGTTCACCTTGACTATCGGTATCATTTATGCTGTAATTAACCCCTTTCCAAGCAAACCAAATAGTGTCTTTATCTTCACCCATGTTGCCTCCCCATATACCTTCGAAGACGAATTGGTCAGAATTGTAATCTCCATTTAGATTCGAGTTTGATATCATTACAGGTTTAAGCAATTTTCCTTGTGTGAATTCTTGCAATGTCCCATAGGTTTGAGCTCCAGCATCAACCCAAGAAAGGTTGGTATCAACTTGGTCATCAAACCCACCATAATCAAATCCATTCATTGCGGTGTCGGACGTAAACAGGATCATACTCATATCGGCACCAAACGATATTGGATCTGATACTCGTTCACCGTGAGGCCAATATGGCCAGTTGCCGTTTAACGCCTTAGATTGAGTTAGTGACACCTGACTCCCATAAATCAAAATGTTGGAGTAATTAAGCCAAGTATCATTATAAGTATACGGCATGTATAGTTGGCGGATATAATTATAACCACTTGACGTAAAGCCGGAATTCTGGTACATTGGCCTCAATTCATAACCTGTCGATTTAATCGGGTAAGGCATGTTAATTTCGTATTCATAATTACCGTATTCTCCTGGAGCAATATCATAAAACAGACTGTCTAAGAGCTCGTTAGTAACCTTGTCGTAAATTCCCCATACGACTCCATTAAACCTTTGACTATTATAATTACCGTAAAGAAGACTCATTTTCGGTAATAATGATCTTGCTCTATTAAAAGCAGACTCATCAAACCCTACTTCTAACCAAGAATCTACTTGACCATTTTGATCTAAATCAGTGCCGGCAGAATACGATTTAATCACAAAATCGTTAGTTTTGTCAAACGTATAGTACGGAATAGGATTTATATCCAATAACTCAGGGCTAGACTCATGGATTGCATTTATAGGGTTGTTTTTTTCGTGAAGGGTAAGGCTGAAATCGCTCAGATTAACCTTTAAGTATGTATCAATATCATCAACAGTGTTTGTTGCCGAATTTGATTCTTTGTTAATACCTATCCACATCCAGTTTTCAGCTATTGAACTATCTCCTAATCTGGATCTGAAATAATAGTGATGGCCGAGGGTTTTTTCTATTTCATCGAAAATGAATTCTTCTGATGCTTGGAACACGGCATTCGAATCATTACCCACTAAATCTATCGTGCTTGTCATCCCCGTTTGATCATCATAGGGATCCCATATATTACCCTTGAGTAGATCAACCCAATTATCGGTTAATGATATAACTAACGTATCACTCGATGTAAGGGTGTTTTTATATTCAAATTCCTTTTTAATCGCACAAAACTCTGTACCTCCATTATTAGTATAATAATATGTTAGTGTATCATTGTATCCCGCAACTGTATCTGGTGAAATTGCTGGTACTATAGCCCTCCTGTTACTACCAGAATTATAAAGCGTATCTGCAGGTATATCATTAAAGGTTACACTATCCGTGGTCAGGCCGCTGTTAATTACGTATGACCTCCAATAAGCAGAGTAACCAGGGAAACTGATATCAGTGAAATCCCCGGCGTTTAAGGAGCTAGGGCTTAGGCTAAGTGTCGGTGTGTTTATATATGCGTGATACAGCTGGTTAGAAGCGGTACGGTTTTTACAACCTAGCTCATCAGTCACTTCAGCCTGATAGGCATGCCTTTGAAAATAAAGAATAGAACTAAAAGGAGTATTTATATACGGAACGCTAAGTGTGTCGCTATTCCCAATGCTTAGGCTGTCATAGCCTACTATTTTAGCTGGTACACCCTGGTTGAAATAAGTGCCGACAACATATTCAACACTATAGATCAATGTATCAGAATTAGTACTAAGGAAACTGAATTCCAATGAGTCCCCGTGTGGACAGGTGTTATCATGATAAGTATAACCTGAATTAATGCTAATAATCTCTTTAGGAATAGGCGTCCAGGTATTATTAAGATCTATATACACATCATCTGGTAGTCGACACGCAAGGGTATTATCAAAGACGTTGAGAAAGTAGAATCGCAAAGAATCTGTAGAAACTATTCCATCATAAGGCGATTGAAAGGTTGTGGTATTTAGGGGTTTGGGCGCCAACAACAGATACATCGTGTCTAGAGGGGTTAAATAACTAGCAATCAGCACAGATGTCCCGGGGTAGTATCCAGTGCTACTCCAATTGCCCGAAGCTATGAG
>FLMP01000463.1_pt1 | contig 12558 bp, 16 predicted proteins | sample 887161 | NCBI WGS metagenome assembly FLMP01 (sample SAMEA4017660, study PRJEB14154) | seawater metagenome
TGCTCTTGTGTGCTGTACTGCTAAACTTTTCTGGTCGTGGGTTCGACTCCCACCCAAGGACTTCAAACTAAGCAGCCTAAAACAGTTATTTGGTGACTATTAAGTTATAGGCAAGACAAATAACCCGACTGATCATTGGGGCTGTTTAGTGGGGTTCGACTCCCCAAAATAGTCACCAACTAACTGTTTTAAGGACTAATGTGCACTGGTGTAACAGGAAGTCAGAGAGACCTCCTCTGCAAGTTCGAGACTTGCTTAGTCCACTTATTTGAAGCACGTTGGAGATTTACCAACCTCTGCTTCAATAGACTTGGTGTACCTTTTAACACCCGCTGGCACCGTACTGCCACAAACCAATTAAACTTAAACATTACAGAGAAACTAAAATGTCTATCCAAACCACCGTATTACCATCAGGCACAACAATCATTGAAGTAGATGGCGTTGTACACTCTTTCCCAACTGAATCAGACGCTAATGCAGCTGTTGCAGTAATTGAAAATGGTGCTGAATATTTAGCACAAGCAAATGCTTACTGTGCATTTAAAGGCTTAACTGGCAAGAATGCTGTTGGCAAAGTAAATGTTATTACAGACTTCTTGGCGTACACTGCTTCTGGCTCACCTGTTGCTGAAGAAGCGGCTGTCGAAGTTGTATCTGCAACTGGCGAGTATCTGGCTGACCCTGCTAAAGTAGAATTCTAAGCTGGTATCAAAGTTAACAAGTAAACCTACCGAGTGATCTTAGTAGGTTTACCAAGAGTTTATTTAGAGGGTTATCTTTCGTAGGGAAGACAGGTTTGTTTGTCAATCTTTGCAGTATTCGAGCTGCACAATAAGTTGATAAGCTTTAAGTTTGAAGTAATTAGTTGCAAGGCATCTGGTTTCTTCTTTGGTTACTTCCACCAACAACTAACCTGCTACGGAGGGTATCCCTTCTAAGTAAACTTAAACACATGGCTCACCCAAACAGGTTGAGCCTCTCTATTTCATTGGAGTAATAACTATGTACCAACACAGAGATATGTCGGGAGAAAGGCTTAATAATCCCAGAGAACTGCCAGATTATTTGGGCCACATAATTAGCCAGGGCGAAACTTACTCACCACCCAATGGAATAGTTGGAGTGGAAGAAGACTCTGGCTTAGTTCAGGTAGAGCTTGGTAAAAACAAAAGAACAAGCATGAAGTTTGGAAAATTCTTAGTTAAATCCGGTTTAGGTGAGGATGTGGCCAGAGACTGGTCGTCTAAGCTGAAGTCAGTGTTAGAGCAAATGAAAGGTGCCAAACTAGAACTGACAAACAGTAGTGAAGAAGCAGTAGCTATATACCGAGATGGCCCACGCTCCTGCATGTCTGGAATGGATTGTGTTGGAGCGTACCACTCAGAAGACGTAGCAGTAGCTTTTGTTAGAATTGGAGAACGTGTTGTAGCTCGTACTGTGGTTTGTAAAAACCCAGATATAGGACTACAGTACATGTGTATTTACGGCAACGAAGATTTGCTGCTACCTCTCTTGAAAGAAGCTGGGTACGCTGGTGGAGACTTAGATGGCTGTAAGTTGGCCAGGATTGAGTCTAATGATAATGGTAATGTACTTATGCCCTACCTTGATTGTGGTACATGTGTAGATGACTGTGTAGACCACCTGTTAGTTAATAGATGTGGTGAGTACAATACACAAGAAACTCATGGCTACCTAATAGAAATGCATCACTGTGATTCTTGTGGGGACGTGGTTGATAACGATGATATGCAATACTCTGAGTACCATGAAGAGCATTTCTGTCAAAGCTGCTACGATGAAAGACACGAGTATGTCGATGGGGAACACTACGCAACAGCCTCGGATGATATTGTAGAAACAGCAGATGGAAGCTGGATAATGTCTGACAGTGCCTGCTTCGTAGAAAGAGATAACGAATACTGTCATGTTGACGATATATGTTACTCAGAATACCTTGAGGAGTACATACAAAGCAGTGATGCAGTAGAAGCTATCACAAATGTAGAGTATCCAGAAGGAGGAACATGCCACAAGGATGACTGTGAGCTTATCGACGGTAGGTGGGTGCATGACAGCATTACGGAAGAGTACAAACAACAGTTAACTTTAGACTTATAAGGAATAAATATTATGTGGTTAACAGCACTAAAACTTTTGGCAGCACCTATAACGGGTTACCTAAAAGGCAACCAAGAAATCAAAGCAGCTACGGTGAAAGCTAAAGTTGAGAAAATCGAACGAGGTGATATATCAGATATAGAACTAGACTCAAACGCAAGATCATCAGCTGGGCTAATGGACGATATAAGCTTTTATATATTCTTATCGCCTGCAATATTATCCTTCTATCCACCAGCCTTGCCACACATTACAGCGGGATTTACCGCACTGGGGAACATGCCAACGTGGTGGCAGTACGCTCTGGGCATGATGTTGATAAGCGTATGGGGGTACCGGAAACTGGTAAGCCCGATAATCCTGTCACTAGCTCAAGCCTACGCAAAGAAGTTGTAGGCACAACCCTAACCCTAGAACAACATTGGGATGAACTAACAATGAACTTAATTAGTGTAATTGAATTTGAAGAAGGTTACAGAAGCAAACCCTACGTATGTAGTGAGGGCTATGTAACCGTAGGCTTTGGTACTAAGCTTTACGATAAAACTGGAGTGTCTGCTTCAGATTTTCCCATAACTGTAACACGAAGCATAGCTGCTGAGTGGTTGCATTCTGAGATAGCCATAAAAGACTTACGACTGTCTAAAAGTATGGTATCTGGCGTGTATAACAAGCTGGATGACAATAGGCAGGCTATCATAATGTCTATGGCTTACCAGATGGGTACGTCAGGTCTCCTTAACTTCCGCAAAATGTGGTTAGCTCTGGCATCAGAAAACTACGAAGAAGCTGCCAAAGAAATGTTGGACAGCAGATGGGCCAGACAAACACCCGAACGAGCGGAAAGACATGCCAAGGTTATTATGGGCATGTCCTTAAACTCAGTGTATAGCTATGGAGTATCCCATTAGTTTTATAAAAAAGGTAGAAGAGTTGATGGGAAGAGGCAAACTACCTAGACAATCTGAGGGGCTTGGAGCTTTAATTGAAAACTTGGATGGATTGGATCTGCGCCTTATGAGTATAACAAGAACATTGCCTAAAGATCAGGTCAGGCCAGCAACCATAGTGATAGATGATGGCTGTGGAACCAAGATAGAGCTTATGTGTATGAATAGGATGTGCCTAAATGCTGTCGAAACTAATTGATGAGTGTTCTGAATACATAGAAGGAAAAGATGCCTACTACTTAGCCAAGGAAGGCCAGGTCGTGTACTTCACCAGCATCACTGGAAGAAAGTCTGACCAAGTGTGGGTAAAGCACTCTATGACTGAAACCATTCGCATTATACGTGCAACCAAACTGACCACAGACTCAGAGTTGAGGGAGCATCATGTGCTTTCAGCTTTCCAAGAGCTGGGTAGGGTGTTTGAGTTTGGTGCCAAAAGTAGGCACAATGTTTCTGAGGGAGTATTCAACTTCTATGCTCACTCAAACACTAGCCTAGCCAACCAAGCTGCGATAGCTTTGTCAGATGCTTTGGCTATGCGAGGAATAACAGCTTGCTTGGCCTCAGACGTATTTACACTGTTCTGGAACCTATTGGAGAAACTTGTAAGCACTGAAGATAAAAATTCTGCCAAGGATAAACTGCTTGGAGTGTTTTGCGGTGTAGGCTTTGACCATAAGTATGGCTCAAGGAGAGTTCTCTATAAGGGCAAGAAGGTTATTGTATTCATGTTGCCAGATACCAAGCCACGAGATATTGTGGAGATGCCTACAGAAATGTTGACCCAAATCTTTGACCAAGTATATGGAGTACTTAAATGAATGTTAAGAAAATTTACCCAAAGCTGTTTAAATCTCTTTCAAGAGTGCTTGGAGCTAGAGCAGCTGTAAAAATGATCAAGAGTATAGCACCAGAAGTCTATGACATTACAACTCTTCAGGATGACTACATCTTGACAGCCTCTTTTATCTTTCACGAAACACCACAAGGTTCAAACTACTGGTGGAAGGTATCTACTATGCTGGGGCAGTACCCTAGGTATATTTGACACAAATTAGGGAGACCCAAATGAGTACATGTGTAGAAAAACTGCCCTGCCCCGACTGCAACAGCTCAGACTCATTGCAATCTTACCTAAACACTGACACATCGCTTGGCATAGATTGGTACACATCTTTCTGTCATGGAGAGTGTTGGGAGAACAAGGGTGACCCATACGCAGACAAACCAGCACCTGTTGTAGTAGTGAAGACTGAAGCCGAGAAACAGGCTGAGATTGACCTAGTACGTAGTTGCAGGTTGTTTGTGACAAGCAAGCCGTACCGAGGCATCCCAACTGAGTATTTTCAGAGGTGGGGTGTCCGGTTGCTGCTTAGTGAATTTGATGGCAAGACTCCATACTCCATAGCCTTTCCTATGGAGGATCATGGAAAGTTAGTGGGTTGGAAAGCTAGACCCCTGCTCAAGAAAGATTTTTATGGTATAGGAAGGTCAGCCAACGTAGACCCTTTTGGGTTTTCCAGAGCACTTAGTATCGACTCAAAAGTAATCTGGATTACTGAGGGAGAGTTTGATGCTATTGCCCTAGAGTATGCAATGACCTTAGCCGGTACCAAATCAAGGTATCCTGTGGTATCCCTTACTCACGGTGGAGGTAGTATAGAAAAGAATTTTGAATATATCGAGAGCAGGTTAGCCAAACATAAATGGGTAGTCCTAGTTCTTGATGATGACAAGGTAGGACACCTTGCAGAACAAACAGCCACTGCTATGTGGCCCAACAGAATAGTTATTGTAAGTAAGCCTGGCGGTACTAAGGATGCAAACGATGCTGTCAAGGCTGGGCTAGCAGTACAAATGGGCGAGTTAGCCCTAAATTTTAATAAGGAACAAACATGAAAATATTTAGAGCTTGTATAGCCTTTTTACTTTTTCTTACACTAGCCGTGTGTATTGCTCTTGCTGCATGGGCCTTAATAGGTTTATTTGTAGCTTCATGGAGCTACAGCCTAGCATATTTCTACACACCCCTCCAGGATTGGTTTGGGGGATTTAGGGCAATTCTACTGACCTACGCGCTTATTTCAGTTTGGTTCTCCTTCGTAGGAGCTATTGAGTGTTAATAAAGAATAAACCAAAAGATGTACCCTCAGAAGTAGAGGTAATTGAGGAAGATATTGACTTAAACCCCATACATACAGGTGGTTGTGAAGACTTATCAGACTTAGGACTATACACGCCAGATAACGAAGGAGTTATCTGGCTTTAATGTTTGGAGAAACATATGGCTAAGAGACTATTCTGTGCAGATATTGAAGCAGATGACCTACTAGAAGGAGTAACAAAACTTTGGTGTGCATCTGTCACAGAGCTTAGTCCAAACATGGAAGAGCTTGGGGCAGAATCATACACGTTGATGGAAGAAATTTCATACCTGTTTAGTAACCCTGACCACATCCTAGTTATGCATAATGGCATATCCTACGATGGCCCTGCTGTAACAAAAGTGCTTGGCACTAAGGTTGAAGCAGAAATAATAGATACCCTATTCTTATCTTGGTACCTTTACCCAAAAATGTTAAGACATGGACTAGCTGTGTGGGGGGAAGAGCTTGGAATAGCTAAGCCCACCATTGATGACTGGGCTAACTTATCACTTGAAGAGTACCTACATCGCTGTAAAGAAGATGTTAGAATACAGACAGCTCTATGGAAGCAGATATGGAAGCACTTAATGCTTCTGTATGGCACTGTAGAGGGTTGCTGGCACGCAATAAGGCACTTAAACTTTAAGGCAAAGTGTGCGGCACTACAAGAACACAGCAGGTGGAAGCTTGATGTCGAGGGTACTGTAGCAGCAGAGGAAATGTTTCAGAACAAGTATGATGTAGCTCAAGAAGCTTTGTCAGCTCGTATGCCTGAAGTACCTGAGTACACAACAAGGAAGCGTCCCAAGAAACCTTACAATACTGCTGGAGCTGTTTCAGCCCTGGGAAACAAATGGATTGCTCTCGTTGAGGAGAACATAGACCCTGAGCTGTATTACCATGGAAACCCTATTGACTACCAAGATGATATCAAGGTAGTTAAAGGTTATAAAGCACCCAATGCAGGTTCTCACCAGCAACTTAAGGCGTGGTTATTCAGCTTAGGCTGGGTTCCAGAGTCTTTCAAGTACGCTCGTAACAAAGATACCAACGAAGTCAAAGTCATACCTCAGATTAAGAATCAAGATACAGAAGAACTCTGTGATTCTATAGTTAGGCTCATTGAAGCAGAGCCTGCACTTGAGCACTTAAGAGAAATGTCTATTGTTAAGCACCGCTTATCCGTAGTACAAGGATTTCTTAAGAATGTAAGTGAGGATGGATATGTGTATGCTGCTATACAAGGGCTTACCAACACGCTCAGGTTCAAACATAAGATATGTGTAAACCTGCCATCTGTTCGCAAAGCTTATGGTGCGTTGATAAGGGGCTTACTACAGGCATCCTCTGACGATAAAGAGCTTTGTGGCTCTGACATGTCTAGCCTAGAAGACAGAACCAAGCAACACTACATGTGGGAACATGATCCAGATTATGTTAGAGAGATGATGCAACCTGGCTTTGACCCTCACTGTGATATGGCTATAGCTGCAAAGCTTATGGACTTATCTGATGCGGCTAAGTATAAAGATTTTAATAAGGAAAGTGCGTCACACGCAGAGCATGAAGCTCATTCAGCCCTAGCTTTAATCAGACATGCAGGTAAGAGTACAAACTATGCTGCTACTTACGGAGCAAAAGGGCCAACCATTGCTAGGTCAGCTGGTGTTAGCGAAGAGTTAGGGGATGTATTGCACGAAGCTTACTGGACTCGAAATTGGTCGCTAAATGCTATTGCTGATTCTTGTTTGGTTAAGAACTCTCGTGGCATGAAGTGGTTGTGGAATCCTGTGGCTAAGCTGTGGTTATTCCTAAAAGCAGACAAAGATAGATTTAGTACTCTAAACCAGAGTACTGGCACCTACGCTTTTGATAGATGGGTATATTATATCCTGGAGCAGAGAGAGCAATTAACTGGCCAGTTTCACGATGAGGTCGTGCTGGAGTTGTTAAAAGGTAACAGAGAAGCTATGACTAGTATTCTTAAGTGTGCAATCGAGCAAGTTAATGAAGAGCTTGAGCTTAACAGAGACTTGGATTGTGATGTGGACTTTGGAGACAGTTATGCAGATATTCATTAGGAGAAAATAATGCAACAAGTATTAACAAAATGGCAAGGTCACTTCATAGACTTGACCTTATTAAAAACCTATAACATTGACTCTCTTGGTAATTTTAAAGATGATAGTGGAGATATTAGAAAGAAATCAGATGGCGTGTGGGCTGAACCAGTAGAGTACAGGAATAAAACCTTGTTCAACGAAGTAGTTGACCCTACCCAAAGCAATGACCCACTGGTGAACCCTAAGAAAGCCTATGGAGCCGTAAAAGCTCCAATGCACACATTACCGCCTCTACCTATGGTACAGGCTAGTAATGTAATGGCAGGAGGAAGCCACAAGTATGGCCTCTACAATTACAGAGATAGCAACATAGATGCTATGACTTATATTGGTGCCATTAAGCGTCACTTTAGTCTGTGGGAAGATGGAGAAGACCTGGATTCAGAATCTCAGCAAAGTCACTTGGCTCATATTATTGCAGACTGTGCAATTGTGCTAGATTGTATGATTAGAGATAAGCTGATTGATAATCGAAGCAAGACAGGACTGATGCAGCAAGAACTTACAAAATCCCAAAACAGTTTCAAAAAGTTTATGGAGACTACCAAGGGTTTAGTAGAGTAGTTGGGCATAGGCGCAAGCCATCCCTTCTACAACTGGCTTGTCAGTAAAATAACAACCAAGGAATAATTATGTCAATAGAAAAGCGCACACACATAGTAGAGACCAATACCTACAAAGTAACTATGGATTTAAGTGACAAAGAATTTGCACTGCTCTACTTAATGGTAAACCAAAGCTGTACGAAAGTTTCAAGCTCTCTGTGCTTAGATGACAACACTAGCAGGGTACAGCTAGGGTTATGGCGCAAGCTTATGGGAAGTTCTGTGTTAATGGAAGACGAAGAGAGTCTAAGGAAGATACTAAGTGCAGAATAATTTAGTACAATGCCAAACACGTAAAACAATACCAACCTATGATTATCCAGCTGCTGTTGAAGCAGCTGAAGCTCAGGCAGAAATATTCTGGTTACCTACTGAACCTAAAGTAGAGAAGGACTTACACTGCCTAAAAACAGAGTTATCTCCTTCTGAGCTTCATGGAGTAATGACCACACTAAAGCTATTCACTCTTTATGAACAAGTTGCAGGTAACGAGTATTGGGGAGGACGCTTCATGCGTATGTTCCCTAGACCTGACTTTCAAAGAATGGCCCAAGCGTTTGCAAACATGGAAATTAACGTACACTCACCATTTTATCAGCGAGTAGATAAACTGCTTGGCCTAGATAATGATGAGTTTTATTCTTCCTTTACAGATGATCCAGTGTTGTCAGAGCGAATGAGCTTCTTAGATGATGTTGTTTCAAGCAAAGATGACCTACTATCCGTTGCAGCATTTTCCCTAGTTGAAGGAGCTATACTTTATAGTAGCTTTGCATTTCTAATGAGCTTCCAGGCAAATGGAAAGAACAAACTCCAAAATATTCACGCAGGATTAACCTTCTCGGTTAAAGATGAAAACCTGCACAGTGAAGGAGGAGCATGGGCTTTCCGTACACTGCTTAGTGAGAAAGAGGCTGATGGTTACGCTGGGCATGATGCTTTGTATGAAAATATAAAGGCTGCTGCAAACACTATCTATGAGCACGAAGTTAAGATTATAGAAATGATCTTTGCTAAAGGTGAAATCAGTGGTATAACTGACTCAGACTTAAGGTTGTTTGTAAAGCACAGAATTAATTCGTGCCTATCTAAGCTTGGTATGGAACCCATATTTGTAGAAGCAAAGTCACCAATTCAAGATTGGTTCTACAAAATGATTGGTGGAGAAGCACAACATGACTTCTTCGTTAAGATAGGCTCTAGCTATAATAGAAATTGGTCACGTTCAGCTTTCCGTTGGATAGTTGGTGGCCTTAAAGGGAGATTGTACGATGAGCTTGTTTGAAGAATTATCAGCTGAACGAAAGCAACTACAAGGTGAGGGAAACCTACCTGAGTGGTTTACTACGCTGGGTTGGCAAGCTTTTAAAGGTAAGTACTTGTACGAAGCGAAAACCTATGAAGAACAAATAGACAGGATAGTAAATACTGTTGCAAAGTATGCACCTTGTAGCGGAGACTACTTTGCAAAACGTTGGAAAGCAATGCTGATGGATAATCATGCATACTTAGCAACTCCACCATTATCCAATACCGGCACAAACAGGGGCTTATCAGTCTCTTGTTCTGGTGGTAAGATTGGTGACAGTGTATATGACTTTGGGCAATCTCGCTTAGAGTGCTCAATCCTATCTCAAGAGGGCTTTGGGACAAGTTCGTACTTAGGTGCGATACGTCCTAGAGGATCTATTATTTCAAGAGGAGGAACAGCTGATGGCATATTACCTGTATTTAAAGATATGGTCACTATGGCTGACAACATTAGTCAAGGCTCCACTCGTCGTGGCGCATGGGCGGGTTACCTACCTATCAACAGTGGAGATTTCTGGGAAATTGCTACTGAGGTTCGGAACAACCCCGATGGAAGCAACGTTGGTTGGAATGTCTATGACTCTGACCTAGAGCTTTTGAACTCTGGAGACCTGGAAACAGTTAAGCGATTTCAGGAAACTCAGTACCTAAAATGCCTTACAGGTAGAGGCTATTACTACTTTCCTGATAAAGTAAAGAGGGCACAACCTGCCTTGTACGAAAAGCTTGGCTTAGAAAGTCTAGCCAGTAACCTTTGTACAGAGATCACACTACATGCAGATGAAGACCACAGCTATACCTGTGTACTGTCTGGCATGGTGGCAACTACCTATGACCAATGGAAAAACACTGATGCAGTTTACTGTATGACAATTTTCTTGGACTGCTTGTTGGAAGAGTTCTTAGCTCTAGCCAAGGATGTTCGAGGTCTTGAGAAAATAGTGGCTGGAACTGAAAAAGGCCGAGCTATTGGTTTAGGCATCACAGGCTATCACTCTGCTTTACAACAAAAGCGATTCACTTGGGGCGGCTTCGATGCTCACATGTTTAACATGGATATATTTAGTCACCTACAAAGTGAAAGCCTCAGAGCTTCACAGTGGATGGCAGAAGCTTGGGGAGAACCTGAGTGGTGCAAGGGGGAAGGTGTGCGTAATACTCACCGTACTGCTTTGGCACCAAACGTAAGTTCTTCACTAATATTTGGCAGTGAGTCCCAAGGTACAACTCCTTGGTATGGCAACGTGTATAATGAAGGTTCTGCCTCTGGTGGAATGTTTAGAGTAAATCCAGTCTTTATCGAGATCCTAAAAAGTTATGGTCAATACAATGATGATATCTTAAAAGTAGTTCTCGACGACAATGGTAGTGCACGTAGTTTAGATTTCTTGACTGACCATGAAAAAGAGTTACTACTAACAGCATTTGAAATTAATCAAATATCTATTGTGGACTCTGTTTCGCGCAGGCAGAGATTTATTTGCCAGGGCCAAAGTTGCAACCTGTTCTTCTCAGCTACTGAGGAGGAAGAATATATTTCCTACGTTCACCAATACGCTTTTGAAGATGAGAATGTTAAGTCATTGTACTATCTTAGGAGCAAGTCTGGTGTTGAAGCCAGTAAAGGAGGGTGTGAAGCCTGTGCAAGTTAAAATAAATACAACTTTGTGGAATAATAGTACCGTACCAATTATCTTAGGAGATATTGCGGAGTGGCATTATGCTCGTAACCTTATTGATGGATCTACTGACAAAGACCAATTCTTAAAGTTGGTTCAGGAAGTAGGCGAACTGTCTGATAGTATCTGTAAAGGCAAGAACATTAGTGATGATATTGGCGATATTATTACAGTACTTGTAAACATTGCTGAGCGTAATGGTACTTCTATTGAGAAGTGCTTAGAAGTTGCTTGGGATGATATCAAAGATCGTAAGGGAGTAATGCGAGATGGAATCTTCATCAAAGAAAGTGACCTCTAGTATGTCAAACTGGAGAGGACACCGGCTTATTAAATGTTCTAAGTGTTCACGCTTAATGGGACACCACAAGCCAACAGCTATTGCTGTATGTGTTGAGTGCAAACTATCCACTAAGTAGTTACTACAAATATGCACCGGAGCCAGTTGATCTCATATAAGTTTCTATGAAATAGAGTCCGTAATTCCGTTAGAATGGGTGAGTGCCATCCCAGCAAAAATTGGCAGCGTGTGATGAAGTAACGCTACAGGTTAATAGATAATTATGGCCCAGCAACTTACCTAACTTCTAAGCAAAGAGGTAGGCTAGGTTGCAACAAACTTACCATAACCCTGACAAAACCATCAAAGTGCCATCAAAGTCGTTTAGTACCTCAGAAGGGGAACGGGATCTTGTAACACGAAACACGGCCACACCCTCTTGTTTAAATAAAACTACGGAGTGGTTCTTATGCAACTACATAGTGACGAAGTGTAGCCAAGGCCATAGAGCACTAGTCGCAGCAAGAGAGTATGCTAAGACATACTTGAGCAGCCTCCCCAGGCTATAACTTGAGGGGCTGGCAACCTACTGCCTTACTATGGAAGTTGCTTGGTGCGTAGTAACCACTATCTAGGTTCAATTCCTGGGACTTCCACCTAACTAAACTAAAATCAAAAGAGTATTTAAATATGGCTACTGCCGAAAAGAAAGAAACAAACATTGTAACTATGAAAGACGTAATTTTCATGTACTCATCTGTCAATCGTGCTGTAGAGCAACTCAACACTGACAAGAAGCCACCTATTAGTGCGCCAACTTCGCCTACCTTTGGCTTAGAATTCCACTCGTTTGAGATTAAAATTCTTATCTCGGAAGGCCGTTTCAAAGCCCTAAAGAAAGCTCACAAGTCTGCAAAGAACTTGCCCAATGCTAAAGAGTTTGAGAAAGCTGACTTACTAGAAAAGTATGACTTCTTAAATGAAGATGACCTAGAAGATGACATGGTTCTAGTTAAGTTCTCTCAAAGTGCCTTAGTTGGTAAAGCAAACGCTGAAGGTGTTCGTAAAGAATCTTTTGCTATTAAGCAAATCGGTGTTAAAGGTAAAGTCCAAGACTTAAATGGCTTGACTATTGACCAGGAAACTTCTCTTGGTAATGGTACTAAAGGTCACTTCCAGTTCCGTCCAGTTGAAGGTAAGAATGGCTTGTACCTTTACCCACAAACTGTGTGCGTAACCGAGCTAGTGGAATACGCAGGTAGCGGTGGTGAAGAAGACTTAGACTCTCTTGGTATCGAAGAGTTGGACGAGTCTAACCTTGACCAACTAGCAGGTGAAG
>FLMP01000474.1_pt1 | contig 12458 bp, 9 predicted proteins | sample 887161 | NCBI WGS metagenome assembly FLMP01 (sample SAMEA4017660, study PRJEB14154) | seawater metagenome
AAGTACAACAGGCAAGGCAAATTGGTAACTATTTCGTACCAATTTTCCTTTTGGCGACAAAATACCTCTCGGTGTTGCAAATTTTTGTCAGCAGTTATTCCAACTCGTCTCTTGGCGCTGTAGGAAAATCGAGAACAATGAAGGATCAAACCCATGACAGTCCAGGACACGCAAACGATTTTTCTTGCAGATTATCAACCGCCCGCGTTTTTGGTTGATCATGTGGCCCTTGAATTCACATTGCACCCCACAGCCACCCGTGTTCGCTCAACGGTGAAGTTTCGCAAAAACCCAGACAGCCCAGTAACTGACTTTTTTCTACATGGTGAAAATCTCAACCTCTTATCGGCATATATCAACGGCGTGGCCGTCAGCCCTATTATGACCGACTCAGGCCTGACCTGTGACGTGCCCGAGACGCCATTTATATGGCAAAGTGAGGTAGAGATTGATCCGAGTGCAAATACCTCTCTGTCGGGGCTTTATATGTCCAACGGAATGTTTTGCACCCAATGCGAGGCCGAAGGCTTTCGCCGCATCACCTATTACCCAGATCGCCCTGATGTAATGGCACCCTTTGATGTGACCATCCACAGCGACCTTCCCTATGCCCTGTCAAATGGCGAACCTTTGGGCCGTGAGGGAGACACCAGCCGCTGGCAAGACCCATGGCCAAAACCAGCCTATCTGTTTGCTTTGGTGGGCGGTACTTTTGAGATATTCTCCGATCATTTCACCACGGCGTCGGGCAAGCCTGTGGATCTTAACATCTACGTACGCGACGGCGATCAAGACAAATGCGCCTTTGCCATGGAAGCTCTGAAAATTAGCATGGCTTGGGACGAACAAGTCTATGGCCGTGAATATGATCTCAGCGTTTTTAATATCGTGGCCGTGGATGATTTCAACATGGGGGCCATGGAAAACAAAGGCCTCAATATTTTCAATTCCTCCGCCGTTTTGGCCAGCGCAGAAACGGCGCTAGATGCGAACTTCGAACGAATTGAAGCTATTATCGCCCATGAATATTTTCACAACTGGACTGGCAATCGGATCACCTGTCGCGATTGGTTCCAGCTGAGTCTCAAAGAAGGGCTTACCGTGTTTCGCGATCAGCAATTCAGCGCTGATGTGCGCGGTGCCGACGTGCGGCGCATTGAGGATGTCTCGGCCCTGCGCGGTCGTCAATTTCGCGAAGACAACGGCCCCCTCGCCCATCCAGTTCGCCCTGAAAGCTTCGTGGAGATCAACAACTTCTATACCGCAACCATCTATGAAAAAGGTGCGGAACTGATCCGCATGCTCAAAATTTTGGTGGGAGATGCCGCCTATAAAACGGCTCTGGATCTATATTTTGACCGCCACGACGGGCAGGCCTGCACAATCGAAGACTGGTTGCAGGTCTTCACCGACACCACCGCGCAAGACTTCAGCCAATTCAAACTCTGGTACAGCCAAGCGGGCACACCAAGGGTCACGGTTGACGAAAGCTTTGCCGATGGCACCTATTACCTGACCCTCAGGCAGTCGACTCCGACCACCCCCGGACAAGCGGATAAGAGGCCTATGGTGATTCCCGTGGCAATGGGATTGTTGAACGAGGATGGCTCAGAAGCGGTACCAACCCAGCTGCTGATTCTTACCGAAGAAAGCCAAAGCTACAGCTTTGACGGGCTGCAAGGGCGGCCGATCCCGTCGCTGTTGCGCGGATTTTCGGCCCCTGTGATTTTGCAGCGCAGCACCACAAAAGCTGAGCGGTTAATTCTGCTGGCCTTTGATACCGATATGTTCAACCGCTATGAGGCCAGCCGTGAGCTGGGCCGCGCGGTGTTGATTGATATGCTATGCAACACTGCCGCACCGGATCCAAGCTATAGTGAAGCCCTGCTGCAAGTGCTGGCCGATGAGACCCTTGATCCTGCCTTCCGCGCCATCTGTTGCGCCCTACCGAGCCAAGATGAGGTTGCTCAAGCCTTAGTGGAGTTGGGCCATACCCCCGATCCCGTAGCAATTCATGATGCCCATCACAAGCTGTCACAGCATTTGGCAGGCTCGGGCCTCTATGTGCTGCGCAGACTATATAAGGCCCATAGCGTCAACGGGCCTTATACGCCCGATGCGGTGAGCTGTGGCCATCGGGCTTTGGCCAATCTCGCTTTGCGCTATATTAGTCTCGTAGATGATGCCGCCTTGGCCGCCGAGCAATTTGCCGCCGCTGACAATATGACCCTGCAAATGCCCGCGCTCGGCAATCTGGTCCGGACCGGGCATGGAGATGAGGCAGTTCAGAAATTCTATTCCCAATGGCGCCATGAACGTTTGGTGATTGATAAATGGTTCAGTCTTCAAGTCTCAAGCTGTGATCCGACACAGGCGGTCGCCATTGCCACTGCTCTGCTATCGCATCCTGATTTTACGCTCAAAAATCCAAATCGGTTTCGTGCTTTGATTGGAGCTTTGGCAATGACACCTGCGGCGTTTCACCAACCAGACGGCGGTGCCTATGACTTAGTGGTCGATCAGCTGATTGCTTTGGATGACCTCAACCCACAACTTTGCGCCCGGATCACGACTGTGTTTGAAACTTGGAAACGCTACGATTCCAACCGTCAAGCCATGATGAAGGCCGCGCTGCTGCGGATTGCAGCGAAACCCAAGCTGTCGCGCGACACCCGCGAAATGGTGTCACGTTTACTCCAGGCATGAAAAAACGCGCTATGACGCAGGCGCATCTTGTTCCTTTTGGCAGTTCACCTTAGAACACAGCCAAACACATTGATTAATCGGGGCGCTGCAATGCTGGACCAAACTTTCGAGACACCCAAACCCAAGGTTATTGCTGGGGCAAAATATGACTGGGAACTGGTGATCGGGCTGGAAGTTCATGCCCAAGTTAGCACCCATGCCAAATTGTTCTCCGGAGCCTCAACCACCTTTGGCGCTGAGCCCAACTCGAATGTGGCCTTTGTGGATGCCGGCATGCCGGGCATGTTGCCAGTGATCAATGAAGAATGTGTCGCTCAAGCCGTGCGCACTGGGCTTGGCTTGAAAGCTGAAATAAACAAATTTTCGGCCTTTGACCGCAAAAACTATTTCTACCCTGACCTGCCACAAGGCTATCAGATCAGCCAATTGTACCATCCTATTGTCGGTGAAGGTGAAGTCTTCGTTGAAATGGGTGACGGTACAGCGCGTATGGTGCGCATTGAGCGCATTCACCTTGAGCAAGACGCGGGCAAATCTGTGCATGACATGGATCCGAATAACTCCTTTGTGGATCTCAACCGCACCGGTGTGGCTTTGATGGAAATCGTCAGCCGTCCCGACATCCGTGGCCCCGAAGAAGCTGCCGCCTATGTCACCAAGTTGCGCCAGATCATGCAGTATCTGGGCACCTGTGATGGCAATATGCAAAATGGCAGCCTACGGGCCGATGTGAACGTCTCCGTCTGCCGCCCGGGCGATTATGAACGCTACCAAGACTCGCAAGACTTCGATCATCTTGGCACCCGTTGTGAGATCAAAAACATGAACTCCATGCGGTTCATGCAAGCGGCAATTGATTTCGAAGCCCGCCGTCAAATTGCAATTCTGGAAGATGGCGGCAGCGTGAAACAAGAAACCCGTCTTTATGATGCGGATAAAAACGAAACCCGCTCTATGCGTTCAAAAGAAGAGGCGCATGATTATCGCTACTTCCCTTGCCCTGACCTGCTGCCTCTTGAGATTGAGCAAGACTGGATTAACGATTTGGCCGCTGGCCTGCCTGAATTGCCTGACGCAAAAAAATCCCGTTTCATCGCCGATTTTGGCTTGTCAGCTTACGATGCAAGTGTGTTGACCGCAGAAACGCATAACGCCAGCTATTTTGAAAAAGTGGCCCAAGGCCGCGATGGCAAAGTGGCCGCAAACTGGGTGATCAATGAGTTATTCGGCCGGATGAAAAAAGATGATGTCACAATCGCAAATTGCCCGGTGACGCCTGACCAACTCGGAGGGATCATCGATTTGATCGGCAGCGCCGAGATTTCAGGCAAGATTGCAAAAGATCTGTTTGAAATTGTCTACACCGAAGGTGGTGATCCAGCTGAGATCGTCACCAGCCGTGGGATGAAGCAAGTTACCGACACCGGTGCAATTGAAGCCGCCGTTGACCAGATTATCGCCGATAATCCAGCCCAAGTCGAAAAGGCCAAGTTAAATCCAAAATTGGCCGGTTGGTTCGTGGGTCAGGTGATCAAAGCTACTGGTGGCAAAGCTAACCCACAGGTGGTCAATGAGATTGTAGCCGCCAAACTTGCACTTTAAGCACTGCGCACGGTTAAGGCCAAAGCATGGATGCGGTCCATGATCTGAGGGCCCAATGCCGTGTGTATGGCACGGTGCTGCGCAAGCCGGCTCATACCAGCAAACTGCGCTGCGGCGATCGTCACATCAAAATGGCTTTCCCCCCCATCTTGAAACCCTGAATGGCCTCTATGTGATTCTGATACGTCCAAAACCACTAATTCCGTAGGTTCAAAGCCCTCCTGCAGTGTTTTATGGATATGATCTAACGTTCTTTCTAGTTTTTTCATCTCTGCCCCTTTCATCTTTCTCATTCGTGTCTAAACTCTGATCTCCGAGTCGGAAAGGTGATTACGATGAAGAAGGATGATCCTTTTGGGTTTGACATGTCCGTATCAACGGCAAAAAAGAACAATCCGCGTGGCCGCAGGGGCATGTCCGGGGCGTTTGAAACCTCGACACGCAAGTGCGAGCATTCGGGCTGTGTAGAATCAGGCAAGTATCGGGCGCCAAAATCGCCTGATATTTTGGATGAATACTTTTGGTTCTGCAAAGACCACGTGCGCGAGTACAATCTGAAATGGAATTTCTTTGACGGAAATTCTGAAGAAGAGCTGGCCAAGCAAATGGCCAGTGATCGGGTTTGGGAACGTGAAACCAAACCCCTCAGATCCAGCGAGGAACAACGGGCGTGGGCCCGGTTGGGCGTTGATGACCCGCATCAGGTCTTGGGGGCCAATGCCACACAAAACCCTGGGAAATCTATCACAGGTTCTACCCGAAAACTACCTTCCTCTGAGCGGCGCGCGTTAGACATTCTGGAAGCAAAAGACCATTGGACAAAGGCCGAGATTAGAAAATCTTACAAGTCTTTGATCAAAGTTTTGCATCCCGATATGAATGGTGGTGATCGCAGCCAAGAAGAGCAACTCGGCGAAGTTGTTTGGGCTTGGGATCAAATCAAAGAAAGCCGCAGCTTCAAGTAAAATGAAAAATGCAGCATTTTCACAAGATGCAGCATTTGAAAGGCCTCAATTTTAACAAAAACATAAGGCCGGACGGCCTGCGGCATAGCGCAAAGCGGATTTCCCCTTTCACTTGCCCTTCACCGCATTATGTTGCACGAGACGCGCGTGGCAAACTGTCAGGGTAAAAGGATAAGACTATGGCTGAAACAAATTTAGATATCGACACTCACCCAACCGAAGACATTTCGGTACGCGACGTGTTTGGAATTGACACAGACATGGTTGTGAAGGGCTTTGCTGAGCGCACCTCACGCGTGCCTGAGTTGGACAGCACTTATAAGTTTGATCCTGATACTACCCTAGCAATCTTGGCAGGCTTTTCTCACAATCGCCGCGTGATGATCCAGGGGTACCACGGCACAGGTAAATCCACCCATATTGAACAGGTGGCAAGCCGCCTAAACTGGCCTGCAGTTCGCGTAAATCTCGACAGCCACATCAGCCGGATTGACTTGATCGGTAAAGACGCCATCAAACTCAAAGATGGAAAACAAGTGACAGATTTCCAAGAAGGAATCCTGCCCTGGGCTCTCCGCAACCCGACCGCCATCGTGTTTGATGAGTATGACGCTGGCCGTGCTGACGTTATGTTTGTGATCCAACGCGTGTTGGAAGTGGACGGCAAGTTGACTTTGCTGGACCAAAACCAAGTGATCACCCCACACCCTTATTTCCGTATTTTCTCGACAGCCAACACCGTTGGCCTTGGCGACACAACTGGCCTCTACCACGGCACCCAGCAGATCAACCAAGGTCAGATGGACCGTTGGAGCCTTGTGGCGACGCTGAACTATCTGTCCATCGAGGCGGAATCAGCCATCGTTCTGTCTAAAAACCCAAATTATAACACCGAGTCCGGGCGCCGGACAATCAAACAGATGGTCACCGTGGCAGATCTGTCTCGCACCGCTTTCATGAATGGTGATCTGTCAACCGTCATGTCGCCTAGAACCGTTATTGCTTGGGCTCAAAACGCCGAGATTTTCCGAAACGTAGGCTATGCCTTCCGTTTGAGCTTCCTGAACAAATGTGACGAATTGGAACGCCAAACCGTTGCCGAGTTCTATCAACGCTGTTTCGATGAAGAACTGCCAGAGTCGGCTGCATCAATGAGCATGAAGTAGGCGCATAACTGCACCACACTTCTGGCAGAAATGCCGTAAGGGGAGGTCATCATGAGAAATCAAACACATACGAGGCTCTTATCGGCTTTGGTGTCTTGGCTTGTACTGCCCCCCCTGACTGACGCGGCGTTTACCCGCGCGCGCTTTATGAGACCAGGCTATGCCCTGAGTGGATCAAATTGATGCAAAACAATGACAATCCTGCTGATCCGTTCAAGAAGGCCCTAGCTGAGGCCACTAAGGTCATGGCGAATGACCCTGATATTTCAGTCACCTATTCGGTGGACCCTCCGGGATCTTCCAATGATTCAATCCGCCTGCCTCAGGTGAGCCGTCGGATGAGCCGCGAAGAGGTTCTTTTGGCCCGCGGCACGGCTGATGCTTTGGCCTTGCGTCATAAATACCACGATGAAGGCACGTTCAATCGTTATGTGCCTCAAGGTCAAATGGCGCGAGATATCTATGACGCCATGGAAACTGCGCGCTGCGAAGCCGTAGGCGCCCGCGACATGCCAGGCACGCATAGCAATATCGACGCGAAGATTGCGAATGAGGCGCTTCGTCAAGGTTTTGGTGACATTCAAGAAGCCAGCCAAGCGCCCTTGGCCACAGCGGCCGGTTATTTAGTCCGCCATTTGGCATCTGGTCGTGATCTTCCTTCAGATGCGGCAAATGTGATGAACCTTTGGCGCGATTTCATTGAGGCACAGGCTAGCGACAGCTTGGACACTCTGGATGCGAGCCTCGGCGATCAGGCTCAATTTGCAAAATTTGCCCGCAAAATCATTCGCGATCTCGGCTATGGTGATCAGCTAGGTGATGATCCAGATTTTGAAGATGAAGACTCAGCCGAGGCCGAGGATGAGCAAGCAGATGAGCCCGACAGTACCGGTGAAGATGACAATGAGGATGAGCAAGACGACGCCAATCCTGAGCAAAGCCAAGATAAGCAGCAAGATGCAGCCTCAGCTCAGGTCTCCATGGATGATATGGCCGATAGCGAAATGGGCGAAGAGATGGAGATGCCCGACGGCGAGGCGCCGCTTGACCCGCCTGCCCCGCATCCCATCTCCGATGCAGATTCCACCTATTTAGTCTATAAAACTGAATTTGACGAAGAGATCCGCGCCGAAGATTTGGCGGAACCGCAAGAGCTGGAGCGCCTGCGTGCTTATCTCGACCAGCAGTTAGAACCTCTTAAAGGTGCCGTCAGCCGCCTGGCCAACAAGCTGCAACGTCGCTTGCAAGCACAGCAAAATCGCAGCTGGGAATTTGATCTGGAAGAGGGCACTTTAGACGCAGGCCGTTTGGCGCGGGTAATTGCCAACCCGACAACGCCTCTGTCATTCAAGGTCGAAAAAGACACCGAATTCCGCGACACCTGCGTGACCCTCTTGCTGGACAACTCCGGCTCCATGCGTGGCCGTCCGATCTCAATTGCAGCCATATGCGCCGATGTTTTAGCCCGCACCTTGGAACGTTGCAGCGTAAAGGTCGAAATCTTGGGCTTCACCACCCGCGCTTGGAAGGGTGGTCAAAGCCGTGAAGAGTGGCTTGCCGAAGGCCGGCCACAAACACCGGGGCGCCTCAATGATCTGCGCCACATCATCTACAAAAGCGCCGACGCCCCATGGCGCCGCGCCCGACCCAATCTTGGACTGATGATGAAAGAAGGCTTGCTGAAGGAAAACATTGACGGCGAAGCTCTGGAATGGGCACACCGCCGGATGAATGCGCGCCCTGAATCGCGCAAAATTTTGATGGTGATCTCCGATGGCGCGCCGGTGGATGACAGTACCCTGTCGGTAAACCAAGCGAATTATCTAGAAAAACACCTGCGCGATGTGATCGCGATGGTCGAGAAGCGCAGTCAGGTCGAGCTTTTGGCAATTGGCATTGGCCATGATGTAACCCGCTATTACGAACGTGCGGTGACCATCACCGATGTTGAGCAACTGGCCGGCGCAATGACCGAACAGCTTGCCGCTTTGTTTGACACCGATGCCCGCGCACGGGCCCGCGTCATGGGGCGCAAGCGCAGCGCTTAACCTTTGCACAATTGACCATTGCCGCCGGAGTGGCTTTGACACATTCTAAGAAAATCCGTAGTCGCTTAGGACAAATTCAATGTTTCAAAATTTCACATCCCCCTCGTCCCCTGATCAAGGCCCGGCACGGCTCGCCGCACTACGAGTTTGGATGGATGAGCAAACGTTGAACGGCTTCATCGTTCCGCGTGCGGATCGCCATCAAGGTGAATATGTGGCCGCCTGCGACGAGCGGCTCTCATGGCTAACCGGATTTACCGGATCAGCCGGGTTTGCCTGCGTCTTAGAGGATATAGCCGGTGTCTTCATTGATGGGCGTTATCGTTTACAAGTATTGGATCAAGTCGCAGATGTCTTTATCCCGGTTCATTGGCCAGAAACTCAGCTGCAAGACTGGCTGATCATCAAGGCCCAACCCGGAGCCGTAATCGGATTTGATCCATGGCTGCACACGGTCAGCCAGATTAATACCCTCCGAGACGCGCTCACCGCTTCAGGGATCACCCTAAGAGCCTGCCCCAATGGGGTGAATGCCATCTGGCGAGATCGACCAGGCCTGCCACTTACGGCCGCCTGGTCGCACCCAGAGAGCCTCAGCGGCGAGGCCGCAGCAAACAAGGCCCGCCGCATTGGCGCAGATATCACAGCCCTTGGCGCAGATGCGGCCGTCATCACCCTGCCCGATAGCCTGTGCTGGTTGCTAAACATCCGCGGCAGCGATGTGCCCCGCACCCCGATTGTGCAGGGTTTCGCGATCCTGTCCTCCTCGGGCGCCATCGCCCTTTTCGGGGACCCTGCTAAATTCGACAGCCTTGAGTTCAGCGAGAATGTCACGCTTATGGGCTGGGACGCTTTTGAGGCTTATCTTTCAAACTTCAAAGATAGAATGCTGATCGACCCCGCCTCTTTGCCACAAGCGGCCCTACAGGCCTTGGAACAAGGCGCGGTTAAAATTCTGCGCGGCACTGATCCCTGCGCCCTACCAAAAGCCTGTAAGAACACGACAGAACTCAACGGCAGCCGCGCGGCACACCTGCGCGACGGGGCCGCTATGGTTAATTTTATGGCATGGTTTGATGGTGCGGATCCCTCCGACCTCAGCGAGATTGACATTGTCAGAAAACTTGAAGGATTTCGCGCGGCCACAAACGTGCTGCATGATATCAGCTTTGACACGATCAGCGGCAGTGGCCCGCATGGCGCCGTGGTGCATTACCGTGTGACCCATGAGACAAATCGCAAACTGGACAGCGACAGCCTATTGTTGGTCGACAGCGGCGGGCAATATCACGATGGCACAACCGATATCACCCGCACCATGCCCCTCGGCACGCCAAGCCTCGAGATGCGCCAAGCCTTCACGAGGGTACTACAAGGCATGATTGCCATCTCACAGGTACGGTTCCCCAAAGGGCTCACAGGGCGCGACCTCGACTCGCTGGCCCGTGCTCCCCTTTGGGCTGCAGGTCAAGACTATGACCACGGCACCGGCCACGGGGTTGGTAGTTTTCTATCAGTGCATGAAGGGCCGCAACGCCTATCACGAGCCACGGATGTGCCCCTTAAGGTGGGGATGATCCTGTCCAATGAACCGGGCTATTATCGCGCTGGTGCTTTTGGGGTGCGGATTGAGAATCTCATTGTGGTGCAACCTGCCCCAGACCTGCCCAACGGCGATGATCGGGCCATGCTTGAGTTTGAAACCATCACATTGGCGCCCATCGATCTGCGGTTGATTGAAGTTTCCCTGCTCACAGTGCGTGAAAAAGACTGGCTTAATGCCTATCATCAAGAGGTCCATGCAAAACTGATCCAGCTCCTGGACGCAACAACAGCGCAATGGCTAGCCAATGCGACAGCGGCCATTTGACTCTGGCGTCAGACAATGGGAAGGCTGTCTTCTAATGACAAATCATATCAAAGTTCGCGCCCTCGCAGGCGCATGGTCTATACGCGCTGCCGGTTCCGTTATTGCCGAAACCCATAGCGCATTGGAATTAATCGAGTGCGACTATGACCCAGTAATCTATTTCCCGCGGGACGATATCGCCATGGCTTTTATGGATTACACAGATAAAATATCCCATTGCCCCCATAAGGGCGATGCGCGCTACTTCTCAATCATTACCAAAAATGGGCCTATAGACAATGTGGCTTGGAGCTATGAAAGCCCTAATGCAGACATGCGCCAGATCAAAGATCACTTGGCGTTTTATCCCAATGATAAGATCGTTATCGAACACGTTTGATAAGAGCTTAAATGTGACCACAGGCAAGGACATAGTTTCAACGACAGGAGATGTTGTTAAGGCTAAAGAGTCACTCTCAAGGATTGAAAAAAACTTGTTCTATCGCCTCGGTATGTATCTTAGGAGCAAACTCGGGACACAATTAGTGAATTGTAGTCATATAAGCCCTATACAGAGGTCAAACTTTCTCGCTAAACTGTTACTTGCAACATCCGCCAAACAGACTTTGTGAGCCTAGTGGAAAACCCTTAGATTCTTATTGGAACTATTCGGCCTCAGGTGGATTGCAGACAGGAATCCACGATAAAGATTATTTTGTTGCACGATTTAATGCGCCGCTCCCCCTCAATTATTTATGGTATGATCTTTAATATGAGACCTCTGCATAACTACGGGATTCCCAATGCGGCCAAATTTTGCTAAACTTGTTCCATGCAAAAGCCATTTTCCACCCAACCCGAACTTTTCGTAACCAGCGCCGACCTTGAGCACCCCAGCCTGCAAGGCTTGGACGGGGCGGAGGCAGTGCTGGACTGGGCCAAACTCGAACATCTGCTGATTGGAATTTACGCCAGCAAGACTGGTCGTCCCAGCTATCCGTTGCTGACTTTGCTGCGCGCGTCCCTCTTGGGCATTTGGTATCGCCTGAGTGATGTGGAACTGGCTCAGACTCTGTTTCGCGACTTGCTTTTCCGAAAATTTTGCCACCTCGAATTGGGTGGCGATGTGCCGGATGCGAGCACCATTGGCCGTTTCCGCCAGAAGTTAGTTGACGCAGATCTGTGGGAGCAATTACTGGGCGAGGTCAATAGGCAGCTTGAGGTCAAGCACATCATCATGACAGAGGGTCGGATTAATATTATCGACGCCACGCCAATTGAGGCGGCGCAATCAGGACCCGGAAAAGGCGTAGGAGGCCAACCCAAGCGCGACCCCGAGGCAGGCTGGCACGTCAAGGCCGACAGCCGTGGCAACATGAAATCCACCTACGGCTATTCGATCCACACCGGCGTGGATGAGGACGGCTTCATCCACCGCCAAACCGTCACGCCGGGAAACGCCCATGATAGCACCGAGCGTGATACGCTTTTGCTGGGCGATGAGGTGGCGTTGTATGCAGACGCGGCCTATTCCTCGCGCGCCACACGCAAAAAGCTGGAGAGCTTTGGCATCGAAGATCAGGTGCAGCGCAAGGGGTATCGCGGCCACCCACTGTCCGCTGCGGATGTTATCAGAAATGATAAGATTGCCGTGACGCGCTCCGGCGGAGAGCGCCCCTTTGCCACCTATAAATCCCGCTACGGACTGGCTCGAACGCGGCTAATGGGCCTGGTCAGAAACATGACTTTTTATGGCTTAGCCGCTATCGCCCACAACATCCAAAAAGGTGCAAAGTTCCTTCTTCTCTACGGTCTGCTGGAGGCTGAACAGGTGGGATAAGTGTGCCCAAAATCAGGAAATATCAAACGAAACCCAACAAATTAGCCGCCGCACCACTCGCAAACACGTGGTTTTGAGGGAAATACATACATGATAAACCGAAAAGACTGGTTATGCCGAGGTCTCTTTAAAACTAAATTTTCAAAATTTAAGCTAGCACCCAATACTCGACTTACGGCCTCCGCCCGATTGTCCATCACGCAAGAATCGCGCTAGTTTACCAATGCCACTGTGGTTCAAACATCAACATTGGGCGAATTTCATTGGCACCCGCTTCATGGC
>FLMP01000481.1_pt1 | contig 12339 bp, 5 predicted proteins | sample 887161 | NCBI WGS metagenome assembly FLMP01 (sample SAMEA4017660, study PRJEB14154) | seawater metagenome
TTATTAGAACATGTAAAGAAATGGGCATTCAAACAGTCGCTGTTTACTCGACAGCAGATTCTGAAAGCCTTCATGTTAAATTTGCAGATGAAGCCGTTTGTATTGGTCCACCAGCCAGCAGCGAATCCTATTTGAAAATATCTAATATTATTGCTGCAGCAGAAATCACTAACGCGGATGCGATTCACCCGGGGTATGGCTTTTTATCTGAGAATGCGCGCTTTTCAAAAATATGTGAAGAACATGGCATCAAATTTATTGGAGCTTCTCCTGATATGATTGATCGAATGGGCGATAAGGCCAATGCAAAAGCAACGATGAAATTAGCGGGGGTCCCTTGTGTTCCTGGAAGTGAAGGTGTAATTGAAACTTTTGCAGAATGTCAGGAAACCGCCAAGGAAACCGGATATCCCGTAATGTTAAAGGCTTCTGCCGGAGGTGGAGGAAAAGGGATGCGTGCCGTATGGAAAAAAGAAGACCTAAAGGATGCATGGGACTCTGCACGTCAAGAATCCAAAGCTGCTTTTGGTAATGACGATATGTACATGGAAAAACTCATTGAAGAACCACGTCATATTGAAATTCAAATCATAGGAGATTCTAATGGAGATGCTTGTCATTTGTCAGAAAGAGACTGTTCAATTCAACGTCGTCATCAAAAATTAACAGAGGAAGTACCATCTCCTTTTATGACAACAGCATTACGAAAAAAGATGGGTGAAGCAGCGGTTAAGGCATCAGAATTCATCAAGTATGAAGGAGCTGGGACTGTTGAATTTCTGGTTGACAAACACCGAAATTTTTATTTCATGGAAATGAATACTCGTATTCAAGTTGAACACCCTATTACTGAACAGGTTATTAATTTTGACCTGATTCGCGAGCAAATATTAGTGGCAGCAGGGGTTGCTATTTTGGGAAAAAATTACCTTCCAAGTTTGCATTCTATCGAGTGTAGAATTAATGCAGAGGACCCGTTTAACGACTTTAGACCGTCTCCTGGAAAAATAACAACACTACATTCACCCGGAGGTCATGGAGTCAGACTAGACACGCATGTTTATGCAGGTTACAGCATTCCACCAAACTATGATTCAATGATCGCTAAATTGATCACAACGGCTCAAACAAGAGAGGAAGCGATTCATAAAATGAAGCGTGCCTTGGATGAATTTGTGATTGAGGGCATTAAAACGACTATACCATTTCACCGTCAGTTAATGGATCATCCAGAATATATTGCTGGAAATTATACAACTAAATTTATGGAAGACTTTGAAATGAAGCCCATTAATAAAGCCTAAATAAAAAAACTCCGAATTTTAATTCGGAGTTTTTTTATACCCAATCCTCTATCATTTTCGTTAAAAAAAATTGTAGTTTTAAGCCATGAATTTATCCTATTGGGAACAAAAAACTTGGTTAAACAATATTGATTATGCAGTTGTTGGCAGTGGAATCGTTGGGTTGAGCACTGCACTTCATCTAAAAACAAAACAACCAAATGCCAAAATAATAATTCTTGAAAAAGGACTATTCCCGCAGGGAGCAAGCACTAAAAATGCAGGTTTTGCCTGTTTTGGTAGTTTAAGTGAAATTTTAAAAGACCTGGAGTCACACACTGAATCTGATGTCTTGGAGCTTGTTGGTCAACGTCATAAAGGACTACAGCTATTGAGAAGTACTCTTGGAGATGATGCTCTTTCCTACCAACAGCTAGGAGGCTATGAATTGTTTTTAGAAAAAGATGAACTTCTGTTTGATACTTGTTCTCAAAACATGAAAGAGGTAAATTCACTATTGAAACCCGTTTTTAAGGCGGATGTGTTTTCGAAGGTTTCTAACCACTTTAATTTCTCTAGAATTCAAAACCAATATATACGAAATCAATTTGAAGGTCAAATTGATACGGGAAAAATGATGCAGGCACTAATAAAAAGAGTGCAAGAACTAGGCGTCATTATTTTAAATAATACGAAGGTTGAAAGGTATTTTGAGCATTCGGATAAAATTGAAATTCAAACGACCCATTTTGAGCTTTCAGCCTTAAAGTTAATCTTCACTACAAATGGGTTTGCTAAGCAATTAATAAACGAGGATGTACAGCCGGCAAGAGCTCAGGCTTTAATTACTAAGCCTTTAAAAAACCTTCAGATTAAAGGCACATTTCATTTAGATTGCGGGTATTATTATTTTAGAAATGTAGACAACCGTATTCTTTTGGGCGGTGGTAGAAACCTGGATATTAAGGGGGAGACCACGACCAAATTAGCCGAGACGGAAAAGATTCAACAGTCACTCGAAAACATATTGAAATATACTATATTACCCAAAATAGACTTTAAAATTGAGCAACGATGGTCTGGTATTATGGGCGTTGGGTCTCAAAAAAAGCCCATAGTTAAACAACTATCTAACCATGTGTATTGCGGCGTCCGCATGGGAGGTATGGGTGTTGCTATAGGGAGTTTAATAGGAAAAGAAGTTTCTGAATTTTTTTAATCTCAAAAATTCAATTAACCGTTAATAGCTTCTACGATTTCTACTTTCCCAGCGAGCATTTCTTTTAACATAGCTTCAATACCACTCTTTAATGTATAGGTTGATGATGGACATCCACTACAGGCTCCTTGTAAAATAACCTTTACGGTCTTTGTTTCAGGGTTATAAGATTCAAATACGATATTTCCTCCATCGCTAGCCACTGCAGGCTTGATATGTTCTTCTAAAATATTTATAATTTCTTTTGAAGTGTCATCCAATGCTTCATATGCATTATCTAATTGAGTTGTTGTTTTTTCTAAAGTTTTTGCGGCAGATGCTGAAACAATTTCTTTCCCATCCTCAACAAAAGATTTAATAAACTCTCTTAGTTCAAGCGTAATAGATTCCCATTCTACAATATCGTATTTAGTAATGGATACATAGTTCTTGTCAATAAAAATGGCTTTTACAAAAGGAAACTGAAATAAGGCTGTTGCAAAAGGAGATAATTTAGCGTCTTCTATTGATGTGAATTCAAATGTTTGGGCTACTAATTTTTTATTTGCTACAAATTTCTGAACTGCGGGGTTAGGCGTACTTTCTGCATATACGGTTACGGGGTTTTTCTTCTTCTCTTCGTTAATTATAATTGCTCCACCCTGGTTCAGGTAATTCTCAATTTGTTCACCAACTTCAGTTTGTACATCACTCCACTCCACAATATCATAGCGCTCGATAGCAACAAAACTTCCTGAAATATATACCTTTTTCACAAAAGGCAGATGAAAAAGCTGTTGTGCTAATGGGGAGTTTTTTGCTTCATCTATATTCGAATACTCAAAGCTTTCATATTTTGTTAAAAATGAATCTGCTTCAAATTTTATGATTTTAGGATTAGCTGTCTGGTGAATTGTTACTGTAAATGATGTCATTATTCAATTTTTGACAAAGGTAATAAACTAATTAGAGGATTTTAGTTTTTAAATTACAATAGAAGGATAATTTTTTGTTTATTTTAGTGCTTTAAATTTCTTAACAAAACAGTTTTTTACAGTTGAGACTTAACCTCCTTGCTTTGAAATATTTCATTCCTATATTTTTTGTGATAATTTCTTGTTGCTCAACGCTAAATGCTCAAGGACGTACATGCGGAATGGAAGCTTTCATGGAGTCTTTAAAACAAGATCCTGTTCGACTCAAAGAATATAACTCTAATCAACGTAGGTTTAAGGCAGAAAAGCTATCTGTACGACTTAACGCTTCCCAACAAATGAATACTTTGTTCATCCCTGTTGCTATCCATTTTCCTGAAGCAGATGAGGCTGACAGAGCCTGTTTAGAAGCGTTAGCTCAAGATCAAATAGATCGTGTTAATGCAGATTACCAAGGGGTCAATGATGACATATCAAACTGGAATACAAATAGTGATCTTTATCCAAATACATTGTCGGGTTTTCTCGACGTTCAATTTTGTATAGCCACTCAAAACCACCCTGTAGATGCTGCCGGTAACATTATTGACCCAGACTTAGTTGAGGGTGGTCGCGCCGTTTCCATAGGATATGATTTTGGAGGAGGCAGTAGCACCGACTCTAATTGGGCCGGATATTTAAATATACTTATCAAAGATGCTGGCGATGGTGTCCTAGGATATTCTCCGCTAGGAGGCAATTTAGCTATTGGTAGCAGTGTAGTTTTAAATACTTTTGCTATTGGCTCAACAGGATCTGGTTGTGCTGGTTATACTTCTAGCACTCCGTATAACTTAGGTCGAACTTTAACCCACGAACTTGGACATTTTTTTACTCTAGAACACACTTTTTCAGGGAGTTGTTCCACAGACGATGGATTTACAGATACTCCAAATATTATAAATTCAAATTATGGCTGTCCAGCCGCAGGTTCTATAGACGCTTGTGAAGCTGGTGAAAAAGCGCTTACAATGAATTATATGGATTATACGGATGACGCCTGTATGTACATGTTTACAGAGCAACAGCTAACAGACGTTCAAGCATATTTGAATGTACTCGAAAACCAAATACTTCCCGACACCATCGACTGTACGTCATCTAGCTCAAATATCAATATGACTAATGGGACCTTTAATCAATGCGAAGGAGTTTTATATGACTCTGGAGGAAATTTAGGGAACTACTCAAGTAATGAAGACTTTACATTAACCATTTGTCCCGACGGAGGTGGAACCTCTACCGTTTTAGAGTTTATGTCTTTTGTGACACAAGGTGGCGGAGCTGATGAGTTGACCATATACAATGGTTCTACAACAGCGGATCCTATAATAGGGGTATATTCTGGAACACAAACGATAGGAACCATAACTGCATCCAATGCATCAGGATGTTTAACGTTAAGATTTGTCACTAATGGCGGGGTTAATTTGGCGGGTTTCGAAGCTAATATACTATGTGAATCGCCTTGTCAAGATATTGAAGCGCTTATAGAAAACGTGGTGCCCGAGATTAGCCCTACTGGAGTGTTAGTAATAAATCAAGGAGACAACGTTAGTTTTGAGGGGAATGCCAATTTCTCCATTGATGGAACTGGAGCTAGCTATGATTGGGACTTTGGAGACGGAACCCCTGCTAATGGTAACTCAGTTGACCATACTTTTAATACTATAGGCACATTTATTGTTACTTTAACTGTTACAGACACCAACCCATTTGGTTGTTTGGATGATACAACATTAACAGTACAAGTATTAGGTGATTATATTGAAGTAGATGATACAACCTTTACAACTACCGAATTGGTTGAAGATGTTCTAATTGACTCTCCATGTGCTGACGTATCCAATATTTTAACCTCTACAGGATCTGATTTTGGTTCCACCAACGGAATTGCATATTTTTCGAGTAATGGAGAAAATTTCCCTTTCACAGAAGGAATTGTCTTGTCAACAGGAAACGCTATGTCAGCAGAAGGTCCTGAACAAGGAACAATTGGAGACGGAAGCTTTGATTGGCCTGGAGATATAGATCTAGAGAATGCTATTCCAGACTTAGTTGCCGGAGACACCAACAATGCAACGTATATTCAATTTGATTTCACTCCTTACTCTGAAAATATTAGCTTTAATTTTTTATTCGCCTCTGAAGAATATGGGACTTTTCAGTGTTCTTTTACAGATGCATTTGCTTTCTTACTGACAGATGTAAATACGGGAACTACCACTAATTTAGCTATTGTTCCTGAAACTACGGACCCTATTTCTGTTTTATCTGTAAGAGATAATGCCTATAATTCAGGCTGTAACTCATCAAATGAGACGTATTTTGGTGCTTATTATGGAGATACTGGCTTCGCTGGTGATGTTGGATTACCTGTAAATGAAAGTCCAACAGATTTTAGAGGACATACCGTTAGTATGGTAGCAGAAAGTGCAGTAACTCCATACAATCTATACACAATTAAGTTAGTAATTGCGGACGACGGAGACACCAATTATGATTCAGCAGTTTTTTTAGAAGCTGGAAGTTTTCAGGTTGGAGGTAGTATAGGAGACGATATTACTATTGAGTCAGGAAATGCACTTTGCTATGGCGAAACAGCAACTCTTGACACTGAGCTTCCGTCAGCAGCTCATGTTTGGTATTTTGAAGGTGTTGAAATACCCAATCAAACAACCTCTATTCTTAACGTTACTGAAGAAGGAAATTATTCAGCAGATATAATTTATAATGAGGATTGTATTGTTTCAGATACTGTTTTTGTTGAGTTTATTCCAACTCCACTAGTAATTTCAAATATTCAAGATCTTATTATTTGTAATTCTCCAGGCAATACTTTTGACTTAACCTTAAATGACGAATTTGTTTTAGGAGGGCTCCCTTCAACAGGGTATATAATTAGCTATCACATGAGTGAAACAGATGCAGAAAACAATTCTAATTCTATTGGTACACCACAGAATTATTCAAATATTACAAACCCCGAAGTTGTACACGTTAGAATTGAAGACGCTGTTACGGGAAGTTGTTATCAAACAGCCGCTTTTGAAATTAGTTTGAGCGATGGTCCAGAGATTAACGGGGTAGCTGATATAGTGTTATGTGATGACTCTTCTAATGACGGTTTTGAAGAATTTAATTTAGAGGATCTTTCATTAAACATATTAGGAGCTCAAGCATCTGATCTATATACTGTGACATATCATCTTTCTTCCGGCGATGCAGCTTCATCTTCTGGAGGCCTTACAAGTCCTTTTGTTAATACATTAAGCTCTCAACCTATTTTTGTCCGTGTTGAAAGTAATAATGATTCAGATTGTTATTCTTTTACAGACACAGCGTTATTTAATTTAATTGTTGACCCGGCAGCTTTAGCTGTTACACCCCCAGATTTGGCTATTTGTGATAATGATTTTGACGGATATACCCTATTTGATTTTACGGAATATGATAATATTATTCTTAGCGGTCAAGATCCAGCGATCTTTTCAGTAAGTTACTACAGTTCTTTACAAGATGCGGATTCTATGTCTGAGCCTTTAACAAGTCCTTACTTAAATACAATAATCAATCAACAAACAATTTATGTTCGTGTAGCTCAAAACGGGTTTTCACAATGTTATGGTACTACTCAATTTGATATTATTGTCAATCCATTACCGTCTTTAGTGCTTCCAACTCCTTTAGAAGTTTGTGATGATGGTACTCCAGATGGATTAACAGAGCTAAACTTATCAATTAAGGATGACGAGATTCGCGGAGGTAACCCGGACTATTCAATCAGTTATTATTTAACACAGTCAGATGCTGATTTAGGTGTTACTCCACTATCTATTCCTTATACAAACATTAGTAATCCTCAGACAGTTTTTGTTAGGGGTGAAAATGTTAACACTGGTTGTGTTGCCACTACAACTTTAGAGCTAGGAGTTATTCAGGCAGCTGTAGCTAATGCTCCGCCTCCAATGGAGTTTTGTGATCCGGATAATGATGGTTATGGAGAATTTGTTTTAACAGATTCAGATGATTTAATTACCGGTTCAGCAGCAGGAGTTACTGTAACATACCACGAAACTTTATCGGATGCTAATACCGGAGCCAACCCGCTTGCAAGTCCTTATAACAATGTGGTTATAGACACTCAAACAATCTATGCTCGAGTAGAAAGCGCTACGGTAGTCACTGATTGCGCTACGATTATAGATTTAGTTTTAAATGTCTATCCAACCCCACAATTATTAACCCCTACAGCTTTAGAGCTTTGTGATGATAACCTTGACCAGGTTGTTCAGTTTGACTTAAGTGATAGCGTTACAGAATTATTGAATGGAATAGAATTATCGGATGTTGTGATTAGTTTTTATGAGACCGAAGCAAACGCTTCCTCTTCAAACAATGCCATAAGTACTCCATTAGCTTATAGTAATATTAGTAATCCACAGACGGTATGGGTCCGGGTTGAGTATCCAGTAACAGGCTGTGAGAAACTAACCAGTCTAGAGCTGATTGTTAATCCGTTGCCAGTAATCGTCCAACCCACTCCCTTAGCTTTATGTGATGATTTATTAGCGGATGCGTTTACTGTTTTTGATTTAACGGTAAAGAATACTGAGATCACAGTGGGTGATGGTAGTTTAGAGGTTGTTTATTACACCACACTTTTAGATGCTGAGTTGGCTACTAATGCTATTTTAGATCCAACGGCTTATACCAACCAGGCTATTGATGGCGCCGCCCCAAACCCACAGACCTTGCATGTACGTGTAACGGATTTAGACACGGGTTGTTACGATCTTACCACATTAACCATTAGAGTACTTCCTAATCCAACACCTTCTCCAGATCCAGTAGATTTAGAGCTTTGTGATGACACTAGTAGTGGTGATGGTTTAGAGGTATTTGATTTAACCATTGATGAAGTCTTTATTCTTAACGGTGAGTTGGGTGTTACTGCTACTTACCATGAGACCTTAGAAGCTGCAGAGTCTGGAGAGAATGCGATTATAGACTCGCAGACTTATACCAATATAGAGACGCCACTGCAGACTATATATGTTCGTATAACTAATGACCTTACGGGCTGTTATACGCTAGTAGACTTTAATATAATAGTTCACCCATTACCATTGGCTAGTACTGTTAGCGATTTAATTGCATGTGAGCTTGATACGGATGATGTTTTTGACTTTGATTTAGAACAGCAAAGCAGTTTAATCCTCGGCGCACAGGACCCTACTATATTTGAAGTGACTTATCATACGTCCTTAACGGATGCTGAACAAGGGATTAACTTCTTAGGAAGTCCTTATACTAATATTAGTGATCCTGAGCTTCTTTATGTGAGTGTTGTCAATACCGATACCGGATGTAGAAACACTCAATTACAGTTTAGCTTAGAGGTTCATGAGGCGGCTCAGGCCAGTGATCCATTAGAGGTATATGTTTTATGTGATGACAATGTAGAGACTGATGGTGATCCTAGTAATGATAGCGTCGAGTTTGATTTATCGGTTCAGGACGCTTTTGTATTAGATGGACAAGACCCATTAAATTATACGGTTAGTTATTATGCCAGCCAGGCCGATGCCGACCAGGGGATTAATGCCTTGTCAACTCTTTATGAAAACCAAGTTAACCCTCAGGTGATTATCGCTCGTGTGGATAATGATATTCAGGTCTTAGACGATACGGGCGCTTTAGTGGATAGTTCTATATGCTATGCAACTTCTTTGGTGACTCTACAGGTAGATCCATTACCAATCGTGCTTATTGATATGGATTATATATTATGTGTAGATACTAATGGGACACAGGTATTGGCTCCTTTAGAGATAGACACAGGACTCTTGGCTAGTGATTATACATTTATATGGTCTGATGCAACAGGAGCTGTTGTAGGAACAGGCTCTAGTTATGCACCATCACAGGGGGGGACTTATAGCTTAGAGGTCTTTGATGCCACACTCTTTACGCAGTGTGCAGCGCCAGTGGAAGTGTTTACTGTTATAGAAAGCGCGCCACCGGTTTTAACCGCACAAGTAAGTACGGTCGCTTTTGCTAGTAGTCATGTGATAGAAGCTTTAGCAACGGGTCAAGGTATTTATGAATACAGTCTGGACCAAGGACCTTGGGGAGACTCAGGGATGTTTGTGGATGTGACACCCGGAGAACATGTGGTTACGGCCCGTGATTTAAATGGATGTGGCGAGACACAGGTGGTGGTTTATGTGATTGATTATCCATTATACTTCACTCCAAATGGAGATGGATATAACGATACATGGAATATTGTTGGACTTGCTAATCAGAATAACGCAAAAATTTATATATTTGATAGATTTGGAAAACTACTCAAACAAATCAGTCCGTCAGGGCCAGGATGGGATGGTACTTATAATGGTGCACAACTACCCTCAAGTGACTACTGGTTCACATTAGACTATACAGATCCAACTATAGGAGATTCTAAACAATTTAAATCTCACTTTACGCTTAAAAGATAATTTATGATTACATTAAAAAAACTTGTGTTTATAGCCATATTTGCTTTAGTAGCACAAAACATTAATTCTCAAGAAGGATTACCAATATACTCTGATTATCTGAGTGATAATTTCTATCTTTTACACCCATCTATGGCTGGCGTTTCTAATTGTAATAAATTAAGAACAACCGCTCGTCAACAATGGTTTGGAGATGAAAATGCTCCTAGCTTACAGACAATGAGTGTAAACGGTCGAATAGGAGAAACATCATCTGGAATAGGGGCGATATTTTTTAATGATAAAAACGGGTACCACTCACAATCAGGGGCCTATTTAACTTATGCACACCATCTCATGTTTTCAAGGAATACAATTGATTTAAATATGCTTTCATTTGGTTTAAGCGCAGGAATGATACAGTATAAATTAGATGAAACTGCATTTTTAGAATTTGACCCTATTATCGCAGGGATTGAACAAAGTTCGTCAGACTTTAATGTAGACTTTGGGTTTTCTTACCATTTTATTGATTTTTATGCTCACGCAACTGTAAAAAATGTTCTGAAAAATGAAGGGATAAACATCAATGAACAAGGCGTTGTTTATGATAACCTAAGAACTTATTTGTTCTCTGCAGGTAATGTGTTTTCTAAATTAGGGAGTGATTGGAGTTATGAGCCTTCTGTAATGTATGCCTATAAAGATGGGACTCAAGAATCCTTTATTGATATTAATTTTAAAACGTATTTAGATCTAGATTTTGGAAATGCCTTTACTGGTATTTCCTATCGAAGAAGTTTTGACGGAGCCGACTTCAGTAGTGGTTCTGGAATAAGCAGTCAAAAACTCCAATACATCACACCTATAGTAGGAGCTGAGTACAACAATTTCATGCTAGCATACACTTACTCATATCAGTCAAACTCTGTGGTGTTTAACAATGGAGGCTTTCACCAAATAACCTTAGGGTTTAACTTTGGTTGTAAAAGAGAAAAGTATGATTGTAATTGCCCAAGTGTCAATTAGAAATCTAACTTTTCTATCGTAACATTTTCAAATTTTAAAAGGTCAGCGATGACCGTTTGTGATCCGTTAGTATAAAATTGACTTCTGCCTTTTTTCATTACACTATTAGATAATTTGTTTAGTTTTAAAACAGACTTCGCTTGTTTTGCGACGGCTTTTGCAGAGTCAATAATATTGACATTACTAGGTAATAGTTCTTTTAGAATTGGCATCAAAAAATGATAGTGCGTGCAACCTAATACCAAGTAGTCTATTTCTGCTTTAATCATTGGGTTTAGGTAAGTGCTAAGTAAATTTCTCATTTTTTTTGAGTTTAACTCTCCTTGCTCTATGAGCTCTACTATACCATCTCCAACTTGCTCAATTACAACTAAGTCGTTTGAATAAATTCGAGAAGTTTTGTGAAATAAATGGCTACTTAAAGTTCCTTTAGTGGCTAAAATCCCTACAGATTTTGTTTTTGATTTTAGTGCAGCCGGTTTGATCGCTGGCTCAATCCCAATAAACGGCACTGAGTAGTTAGTTCTCAGATAATCAATAGCGTTAGTTGTAGCCGTATTACAAGCCACTACAATCAGTTTACAACCTCGATCTATAAGATACTCTGTATTTTTGATCGAAAGCTTTAAAATTGCCTTTTGCCCTTTTGGCCCATAAGGGGCGTGTTTTGAGTCAGAGAGGTAAAGTGTAGACTCTAACGGAAGTAGATCTTGAATTTCTTTCCAAATGGAAAGACCTCCAACTCCTGAATCAAATATGCCAATCGGTTTTGAGCTCATGTTATACAAAAATAAAAAAGCTGCTTTAATACAAGCAGCTTTTATGAACTAATTAAAGAGACATAGGTATTAAAAACCGAGATCTGTTTTTACATCTTGCATTAAATCTGAACCGCCTGCAAAAATCACTCCTTGCCCTTGGGAAGCATCAAGTACGTAGTCAAATCCTTTGGCTTGCCCAACTTTAAGAATTGAATTTTTAGCTTTTTCAGTGATTGGCTTTAGTAAATCAAACTCTTTTTTCTGCAGGTCTTGTTGTGCCTGAGTTTGATACTGACGAATACTTTGCTCCATTCCTTGAAGTTCTTGTGCGCGTTTTCCATTTTCCTCATCCGTCTTGGTAGCAGATTCTGCCTCATATTGCTTGTACTTATTTTGAAGTTCAGTTGCCATCGCTTGAATATCAGTTTCATAAGTTTTTGCCAGTTTCTCTAATTCTGATTTTGCGCTCTGCATTTCTGGCATTGCTTCCACTAACTCTTGAGTGTTTATATGTGCTACTTTGCTTTGAGCTTGAATTGCAGAGCTAGTTGCTAAAAATAAAGTGGTGGCAAGTAAAATTGATTTTAAATGTTTCATTTTGAATTGTGT
>FLMP01000483.1_pt1 | contig 12327 bp, 7 predicted proteins | sample 887161 | NCBI WGS metagenome assembly FLMP01 (sample SAMEA4017660, study PRJEB14154) | seawater metagenome
TTGACGATGCGCTTCGATACGATGAGGTGGGCGAGGCTTCGTGGTATGATGAGAGCAGCTACTTCGGGTTGGTTCGTGGAGATACCTCTCTTGGAGAAAAGGTGATGCCTTTTGCCCTTTCGGCAGCCCATAAGACTCTCCCTATCCCTTGTCGGGTGAAGGTATCGAATCTAGAGAACGGCAAGTCGGTCAAACTCAGGGTCAACGACCGTGGGCCCTTCATTCCCGGACGGATCAAATTCCTAGCAGTGCAGGTCTGAAGCATTGTCGCCCTGCGGGCTCCTCACCTTCAGACCTGCGGATCCTTGCGGAACAATCAAAATTGACTCACCCTGAACAAAGAACTAAAAACGTACCGGTTTTACCCCTGCGACCGTACCGGAATTAGTCCGGCGTTCACAAAGGATCCGAGTTGCTTAAAAAAGCGATTAAGGGACTAGCCTGATCACAGCTATTCAAGTCTAGAAAGTCACCTCAAAAATCAATTGTCGTCTTGCAGCATATTTTAACGCAAATACCTTAATTAGATTTGTTCTGCATCTCACTTGTGCTCTTCCATCTTGAAGTCGGCCTACCCAGTTTGTGAAACATTAAGCCAACGGCTTGACCGTCCAAATTTTGAAAGAGCAGGAGCCCATAGATCACCAATTCTCAAATCAGCTTGAAGCTGAATTCGAACGACTCTCAGCTTTACCAAGTGATTGTTGGCAGGCTGAGCTAGGGAAGCGGACGGATTTGACTGAGAAAGTCAGATCAACCCTCTTGGAGCTTCTGGAAGCTAATGACACCATGCCTACGCGTTTTATGGACTCTGCAAAGATCCGTAATATGCAAGATCAGAAATCCCACTACGAAGGGGGCGATCAAGCTCCAGCAACAAACCCCTCTTTTGAATCCGGCACCCGGATCGGCGATTACCAATTAGAAACCGAAATTGGACAAGGGGGCTTTGGTGTCGTCTGGTTGGCTAAACAGGTCGAGCCATACGAACGAGAAGTCGCAATAAAAATCCTAAAACTCGGAATGGATTCCCGCGCCATCCTCAAGCGCTTTGAGGTTGAACAAAAAATTCTGGCAATGATGGATCACCCCAATATTGCCCGTCTGATTGAGTCTGGAACCACAATGACTGGACAACCTTTCTTTGCTATGGAACTGGCGAGAGGATTGGCCATTACAAAATATTGTGATGAGAAATGTTTGGATATTCCATCGCGGCTCAACCTCTTCATCGACGTTTGTTTCGCCGTCAACCATGCCCATCAAAAAGGCGCAATTCATTGTGATCTCAAACCATCCAACATTCTCGTCATTGATAAAGCGAACGGGCCCCTCGTTAAAGTAATCGATTTTGGAATCTCTCAAGTAATCAAAACTCCAAAATTTCGACTAACACAGGTCGTCACGGCCGAAGGTCAAGTATTAGGCACTCCAGATTACATGGCGCCTGAGCAATTTCACTCCCGTAAAGCAACCGATACCCTCTCAGATATTTATTCACTCGGTGCTATTCTTTACGAATTGTTGATCGGAAGCCCCCCTTTCTGCTCTAGGAAATCAAAACATCTATCCCAAGAAGGTTTATTACGCGGAGAGCGTGATTTCATCACACCCTCTGCCGCTTTGAGAAGCTATGAAGCTTCCGATCGTATCGCACTCGCACGTAAACGGAATTTGAGTACTCAAGAACTACGACGCCGAATTGCCCAGGATCTTGAACGCATCCCGATGAAAGCACTCCGATCTGACCCTAAGGAACGCTATGCCACCGTCATCGGGCTCCTAAATGATGTTCGTAGATCAATGTCTAATCTGCCAATAGAGGCAAGAACCCCAAGCCGGCTATACACCTTTCAAAAGTTTTTTCTCCGAAACCGACTGGGAGTGATAGCGGCATCGGCAGTCCTTTCAGCTTTTTTGGTTTCAGGACTCTTTAGTTTCCATCAAGCCTCGTTGGCGCAAAAAGCTCGCAATGAGGAAAGAGAACTACGAATTCATGCTGACAAAATCAGCGCACACGCTAGGGGATCAGAGCGCTTAGCGATTGAAGAGCAAGAGGAGGCACAAGAGCGCGCATACGTCGCTGATATGCAACTGACAGCAAAAAGTATTGAGGAAGGCAACTTTCGCGAAAGCAGACGTCTCCTGAATCAATATCGCAAAGGCTCAACTAATAAGGATCTACGAGGATGGGAGTGGAGATACTTTTGGAAACAGGGGCAACCTAAAGGTGTCATTAATGTTGGGAATCATTCTTCACGAGTTTTGACCAGCTTCTTTACCGAGATCCCAGATAGCGTAATCAGCTTTCGCGACTTTAGCCACATCGAGCTCATCAATAAAAATAATGATAAAGAAAAGATTGTTCTCTCGGCTGGAAATGAAAAAAGCAGGACGACGTCAGACAGTGGATTTCTTTGCAAAAATATTGATGGAAGCCATTTTGCAGGTCTGAGCTTTCTTGAAAAAAGTGGTGATTATTATATCAAGGTTTGGGCAGATCTTAACAAGCCCCCCATTCAAAATCTGAACGTCGGCCCGGACCGACCGACCGGGCTGGCCCTTTCTCCAAATGGTAAAACCTTAGCATTCTTTGTGCCCGCTCATGGGTCCGCTCAAATCGTCGGAGTTGATTCAGGAAAAGTCTTGCATCTTGAACGAATCAATAATGGAAACAAGGGTTTTTTTGATAGTGAAGGTGCCTGTTGTTTTTCCCCAAACGGGAAACGACTCGCCATCGGGGGGAAAGATGGGAGGATCACGATACTCGAAACATCAGACTGGTCTCACGAAATTAAGAATCTTCCAAAGGGCGGTAACATCACAACTCTTGCCTTTTCTCCTGACAATAAAACGCTCGCGGCGGGCCGAATTTGGTGGGACCCAAGGATCTGGCTAATCGATATATCAGGCCGCAAGCCACCGACTTACCTCAGCGGCCATCAGGGCTTCATCTCCAAGTTAGCTTTCTCTCCAAACGGAAAATTACTCGCGTCGTCCAGCGCTGACCAAAACATCAAACTTTGGTCTACCGAAAATTGGTCTGAGGTTGCGACCTTATCCGGCCACGCCGATGAGGTCTGGTCTGTGGATTTTTCTTCGGACAGCCAACAACTCGTAAGCGCAGGGAAAGATCAAAAAATAAAAATTTGGGATCTCAAAGATTGGACTGAGAGTTCACTGGCGACCTCTGGTTTGCGAATCTCATACGATGACTCAGCGATTTCACCGTGCGGAAATAAGCTGCTCGTATTACAAAATGGAATTCCGAGTTTACACGGAGATTTGAGGGGATCCCTCGAAGGGCTGCCCGCCAATCTTTCGAAGGCCTATTGGCTTTCCAGTGACCGCATAATATGCACTAAATCTTCCCCACCTGAGCTAGTCATATGGAACCTCAATGGTCATGCTGAAAAATCGCTCAAGTTACTCCACGGAACCAAAAATGTCAGGTATCGGTATTTAGAAGCGAGTCAGACACTCCTCATTGCGATGAATTTCACGAATTCTGGTCGCGTTCAACTCTATCGATATGACGCGCACTCTCTGAAATTAATCTCTTCGAGTGACATGAGTTTTTCGGAAAGCATGTGGACAAATTTCCAAAAATCCGAATCGGTCTTATTTTCTTTTCGCGGAGAAAAAGTGGCCGTTCAGAACCATGTTGATGAAATCAGGGTCTACGAAACTTTATCAGGAAAACTCGTGAAACATCTCGAGGTGCCAAATCTACATGGCATCCAAGGGATGGCCATCTCCCCCGATGGAAATTCCCTGGCTTATGCCACACGAAAACGCCCCTTCATCGAAATTCACGACCTACTCGAAGACCGCCACCTCGCCACATTAAAAGGTCACAACATGGTTCTTTGGCGCATTAATTTTTCTCCAGATGGAAAACGGCTCGTCTCTTCCTCGATTGGCTACAACCCAATTCTACTCTGGGACACCACCAAATGGCGGCAGGTCACGTCCCTCCCACCTACTTCCGGGTTTGTCACACCGGTCGCACATTTCCTGGGGAATGGGGAGAGCCTTGTAATCAAAGAATCTTCTTTAGATACAGCGGGCGGCTATAACATCCGAGTATTAAACGCTTCTCCGTTGACACAAATTCAAAAATTTAAAAACGGAACGGGCCAATAATTTCATTGGCAGAAAGAGGCATTGAATACATTCTCTTAAAGTCGATTGAAATAGACACTGAGAGAGTAAGGGGAGGCAGTTGGAATCTTTTCATCTGCCAACAGATAAGGCTGTCCACTACCACCTGCTAAATACTTTGATTCCAAGAAATTTTGGGAAACAAATGACACAAGTCTTTGATGATAGGTATCTTAGATAAGAAAAAACGCTAACATTCTGGGGTTTTTATCGTGCCAAACAACTTGGACCAATGTAAAAAGGTGTCTCACGTGTATATTTAATGACTGAAACCCTTCATGACGAAGATCACTGAAATTCTAGATAGCCGAAAGTTAGATGGAGACCCGGATGATGCCCTCATTGCAACGGTTTATGCCCAGCTCAAAGTCATGGCCCGGAACCGGATGGCACGCGAGCGTCCCGGTCATACGCTACAAGCAACAGCCCTAGTCCACGAAGCTTGGCTTCGAATCGGCAGTCAAGACTTTGAGAATCGAAAGCATTTTTTCTATGCCGCATCAGAAGCGATGCGCCGTATTCTTGTGGACAATGCTCGCCGCAAGCAAGCCGCGTGCCGAGGTGGCGAATTCACACGAGTCGACGAAGTTGAAATAGATGAATTCCCTTCCAATAAAAACCTTGAAGACCTCCTTGCTATAAATGAAATCCTAGAAAACTTTGCTGAGGTAGATCCTCGCAAAGCGCAGCTTGTCAAACTCCGCTACTTCGTCGGAATGACCGGTGAGGAAGTGGCTGAGACTATGGACATGTCACTCACGACCGTAAATCGAGATTGGGCCTTCGCGCGGGCGTGGCTATACAAAGAGCTCCAAAAATAGTCCGCCTGAGAAAACACTCGATTACCTACTGATCAGATTACCATTTCTGGACCACTTTGAATGTTAGGCTCAGGTCTTGAATTTCTCTTGGTAAATTGATCCGGACTTTGGAAGCCACAATTTGCTGTGGGGATGCACCCGATTGTAAAATAGACGCCATTCTTCGATGATCACTTGGGCTTCCATGACGCTTAAAAATTCCTCTTGGTTCGGGCATTCATCACGCAGTTGATTGAGAGAAACTCTCAATATGGCCGTTCTGCCAGGGACTACCTGGATCAATGTAGATCGTCCCTATTCCCATCTCTTCAAAGCAGCTCTGCACTTCTTTGGCGATAAACTTAGGTCCATTATCGCTACGGATAAACCGGGGCACCCCACATTCACTTATCACTTCGCTCAAGTGCGGGCGTTTATTATTGGCGAGTAAAAATTGCAGGGTCTCCCAGGAGAGCCCTTTCAAGGCGCTTCTGACCTTAGATTCTTAGATGTGTTCTTCACTTTTCATTGGAGGACGAGGAGGTGGTGGATAACCGACCTGCTTTAATGAGAACGCTTCTTCTGATAAGAATCAATAGTTGTTCCATTTGCCTTAATGGCTTCGTAGGATATCTGGCTCGCGGTAACTGTGACCTTGATCAGGTGGTTAGTCGCTTCAGCGTGGGCAAGGTGAGGCCTTTGCTTTTTCCAATCGGGTGAAATCTGTCTTGTCCGAGTTCCCCAGGCCCCATCACCAAGATATACGACTCCCGCGTGGTCGTCTCTTTTGCCTTTTGTGAGCGGATAAGTACGCTTGTAGACGTGATGATCATTCTCAAAGGCGGCTTGGACTGAATATTTTTCAAAGAGAGGTGACCAAAGCTTCTGAATATCCACGGCGTCTTCTTTCACGCCTGTCCCGTAGGCTGGACGGTGGTAACATACGAAGGTAGCTGCAGTTGATGTAGATCCCTTAAGAGCCTTATCAAGCCATCCGACTTGATCTGCAACATTTTGAGTGTGTCCAGAATCCAAAGTTACGATGGTCAAGTAATCTTCAAATTTTAAAACGTGGTTACTCCGGTTGTTGAGTCCACGAAATAGACTGTAAAAAAAGGGGGCTTCAGAAGGCGGGGGAGCATTTGTTGGGCGGTAAGATGCTCCGCGGACCTCATGATTTCCAATCACTGCAATCATTGGGATTAGGTCACCGGCCGTTGACCTCGCATATTTGTTCCATGAGTCAACCCACTCGATCCATTTTTGTTTATTGATGCCATTTGCATAGGCAAGATCGCCACCGAGTAGGGCGAAAAGTGGGTCTTCAGTCCCAGCTCTCATATTCATTGGATCGAGTAGATCTCTTGTATGAAACATATCTCCTCCGGTGACAAAAGTGATTCCTTTCGCGATATTCAGTGGAGCAGTTTTGAACTGCCATGAGCCGGTAATGACCCCAGATTCGATGACCTGAAACCTGTATCTTGTATCAGGAATCAAGTTGCTCAAATCAACTGAATACACATTGTCATTCGTGTCGGAAAATTTTCGGCTTGTGACTGGCGCGTCTTGCCATGGATCGCTCTTTGCTTGCCGATAATTCAAAGAAAACTTCCCGCTAATTTCCACTGACGGCTGAGAAGTTTCGATCCAGTGAATGGACATCGATTTAGTAGGGTCTTGGACCCATTGGCACAACGGACCAACAACTTTGGCGTAGCTGGCAGCTAGAAATTGGGCGACTATAAGGATACTGATGGAAGTTTTCATGGTGCTGAGATGCTGGTCTACTCAATATGAAGACCGACTGAATACGTATGTTCAACGTCTATCTATCGATTATCTGTACTAGTAATTGAAGTGGTCCCGTTATTGTAGCCAGTAAATTCTGGAGTTTGTTGATGATCCAGCTGATCTGCGGGGCAAGGTTTTATGCTGCGGTTTTAAGGGTTATTTCAGGTTCGTAGACAGCCCATGGAGACTGTCCTCCATGAGCCGAATGGTTTCGGCGATGGTTGTAGAACTCCATCCAGTCGGATACCAGTTGGGTGACTTCTCCTACGGTCTCATAGCTCCAAAGCCTCAGTTTCTCGTATTTGATGCTTCGCCAGAGGCGCTCGATAAACACGTTGTCCATCCAGCGGCCTTTCCCGTCCATGCTGACTTTAATACCGTTTCCTTCGATCGTTTGTATCCATTCAGGACTCGTGAATTGTGAACCTTGATCCGTATTAAAAACCTTGGGCTTACGGCCCGTCCGCTCAAACGCTCTTTGGAGAGCTCTGAGGCAGAACCCTGTGTCCATTGTGTTGCTGACCTCCCACGCGAGCACCGCTCGGCTATGCCAGTCCATGATCGCGACGAGGTAACAGTGCCCTTGCGGCATCGGGATATAGGTGATGTCGGTGCACCACACTTCGTCCACCTCAGTCACCTTAATGTTCCGAAGCAGATATGGGTATTTTTTGTGCGCTGGTGAAGGCGTGCTTGTTGATGGCTTCGGGCACAGTGCTTCAATCCCCATGATTTTCATGAGCCGACGGATCCGGTTACGTCCAACTCGATGACCCAGTTTTCGGAGGTCATTGCGTATTTGTCGTGTCCCGAAAAAGGGACATTCCACGTAGATTACGTCAATGAGGCGGACGAGTTCAGTATCGCTGTGGGTCATTTTACCAGGTGGTTTTTTGAGGCGATTGCGATTCACATCGAGCAGCTTACACTGACGCCGAACTGAGAGCTTGGGGTGGTTCGGTGTGATCATAGCTTTTCGCTCGTGTCGATCCCCAGCTCGTTGCACTTTCCCTCAAGAAATTCTTTCTCGATGAGGAGTTGACCGATTCTACGTTCAAGTCGCGCTGACTTCTTTTCGAAGTTCACCGAGGCCTCGTTGGTGGCGTTTTTGCGCTCGAAGATTTCGCTGATGCGACTCTCGAGTTCCTTCTTCCATGCGCTGACTTGCGTCGGCGCGATGTCATTATCTTTGGCGATCTGTTGAATCGTCTTCTGATTTTCCATCGCCTCTCGGGCGATGCGGGCTTTGAATTCGGCACTTAGATGCCGTCGTTTTCGTTTGCTCATTTTGGTCTTATTTCGGGGTGGTCGCCCTCAAAAACCAGCTCAATTCGTCAATAAACCACTGGCTCCGTTTCCTGGGACCACTTCAAATTGTGATTAGGGATGTGTGATGAAAATCAAACAATAAAATTCAATAGTGATTAACCTAACCGAAATAATGAATTGAATTCGTCATAATCACAAAAAATTATGAAACAATAAATGGAGAATGTGCGCGTTTCTAAATAGAGACCATGACTATTCTGAAAATTAAACGATTAGCAATACTAGGACTGACTTCTGCTTCTTTGTTTGCAGACGATTCACAGACGTTTTCAAACCAAGTTAAGGGCGAGTGGATTACGTATCGTCAGGATCAGTTTGACATAAAAAAGATTTCCGAAAATAAAGTTGAGACAACTTTTTATGATTTGACCGGAAAGTTTCTCTTCAGAAGGACAGCTGATCTGGAGTTGAAAAATTCGGTGTTAGGGAAGAGAGAAGAAATCATTGGGACGGGGGAGAATTGGCAATATCTTGCTGGTAAAGAGCCTGAAGATAGCTCGTGGACCAGTCTGAGTTTTGACGCAAAGGCAAAAGGTTGGAAAACTGGTTCGGCAGGATTTGGCTACGGTGACGATGATGATGAGACAGTTCTCACGGACATGGAGGGCAAATACACAAAGGTTTTTATAAGAAAAGAATTTGATATTCCAAAAGGAACTGAATTAGAGCGTCTCGCTCTGTTAATCGATTATGATGATGCCTTTGTTCTTCATGTGAATGGCCGGCGCCTCCTGAATTCTGGCAATATGGAAATTGATGAGAAAACAGGGGAAGTCACGGTCTTTAATCATGAGGCCGGTAATCCTGAGTATGTCGCTTTGTCTGTCTATGCTGGAGCATTTAAAATTGGCAAGAACGTCATCGCAATAGAGGGACATAATATCGAACCCGATAGCTCAGACTTTAGTTTACACCCTCAACTTGTCATGGGTAGTTCCGGAAGTTTTATTGAGACTAACCGCTCAGAAGAGCACGCGAGCTCTGAAACCGACCACTTCTTTAAAGATCGGTTATGGAATGGATTGATCGATGATCTAAGGATTTGGGGGCGCCCCCTTTCGGAGGACGAAGTTAATGAGCTGTGGAACGATGGGGAAGGGACTAAAAATATTTCTAAGAAGGCTTCTAAATCATTAATCGGGTATTGGCCATTTGATGGGGACCTGAAAGACAAGAGTGGTCATGGCCGGGATGGTAAGGGGTATGGAAATCCCCAATTTTCAGAGGGAAAGCTAGGCAAAGGTCTGAGTCTTGATGGAGAGAAACAATATGTAACCTTAGGAGGAGAGGTCGCTGATTACACCCCTAAGAGTGGAAGCGTATCAATTTCTCTTTGGTTCACAGCAAATGAATTAAATAAAGCGTTTCAGACACTTGTGTCTCTTGGGGATGCAAATTGGAATGAATGGAGAATTCACAGGGCTTGGAATAGCGGGAACCTAGGCTATATCGGTGGCGGTGGAGTCGTGAATCAAGCAAATATCAATGATGATAAATTACATCATGTGGTTGCGATTTCCGAGAAAGGCAAAGCTCTAAAACTATACGTCGATAATCAGCTTGCTATGAATAATTCAGACAATGCTAAGCGAGGGATTAGTTTAAAAACAAATGGGTGGAATCCAGCCGTAGGAGCAAACCTGCAAAAGAGAATTGATCTGGCTAAACCGCTTTTGGGAAAGTTTGTTCCAATGCAAGGGGAGCTGAGAGTGTATTCAGATGCGAACTTCAGTCCCCGATGGCGAAATGGGACTTATTCGGGAATTTACCATAAGACTTCAGAACCAAGAGCAGTTCTTAGGAAGGCCTCAAGGGAGGGCGACACTGGAAAAGTAAAGGAACTTTTGGCTAGTGGGATAGATGCTAATAAAACTTGGGGTTTCAGTCATAGTGCCCTAGCTGATGCTGCCATGAACGGCAACCTTGACATTATGAAGCTTCTCATCGCTGGCAAAGCGGATGTGAATGCATCATTTAGGTCTACGCACACAGCTCTTTCTATGGTTGCGGGCACTTCAGAAATTGAAGCTGCAAAGCTTCTGATTAAACACGGTGCAGATACCAACTCTTTGATGGGCAGGGAAAGTTCAATTGCTCATGAGGCGGCTTTCCATGGCCGTCCTGAAATGCTAAAATTCCTTTTAAGTCAAAATAAGGCGCTCACCAACCTGAGAGACAACCAAGGAGGCACTATTTTACATTATGCTATGAATAAGATGCGTGCCGGAGACGAAGAGCATAACCGCTCTTTTCTTAGTTGTATTAAAATTGCTCTGAAGAACGGAGCGAACCCCGAGTTAGAAACTACGTGGAACGATTCAGGGTCAGCTATCAAGATGGCCGAAAATCGCCAATTAGGCCAAGTGTTGGCTCTAATTAAAAAGTGATCACTATAGCTCGAAATTCTCATATAAGAGATTTCCCCCTACCGTATCATCACGAAAACAATAGTAATATAGTATATCACATAAAATGAAAATCCAATTAAAACAAATCACGAGCAAACTTGTATTTGCTATCGCTCTTGGCTGCTTAAGTCAGACGGTAAAAGCAGAGCCATTTCACTGGAATGGGTTTGACCTTAAAGTATCGCCTAAAAATGTTGGGCCACTTTTAGAGTTATTTGATGAAACATTCTCTATTCCCGATAAGCCGTTTAAAGTAACCTTAAGTGAAACAATATTCTCAGACAATGATGTGACCCATGGTCTGGTAATATCATCGACGAACGTTGATGCGATTAGCGAATTGATGTCTAATGAATTTAAAGATGGCAGAGAACAGTTCATGGAAAATCTTTACCAGTTGGCAGAAGTTAAATCTAAATATACTGGGGTTAGGACTTTTACCACAAACATACCCGAAAAAGGTTCTGACACAAAAAATGCAGGCAATTACATTGCCATGTGGGAAATGAAAATAAGAGCCGCTAATGCACCAAAATTCATAGAATCCTTTCAGAATGTTATATCTGCCACAAAAAATCTTAGAACAAACCATATTTTAGGAATGGGCATGTTTCAATTTGGCAGAGGAACGGCAACCCATTATATCCTACACACATTCAACTCTTATTCTGACCTCAAGAAAGGGTTAGAAGCATATGGAAAAAAAGAAGCTCTGGCTGTTCACTTCAAAAATGTAAAAGATATAGCGACACCAATACGCAATCAGGTCAGCAAAGTCATTAAACAGTGGTAGAGATTGCCTAGCTAAACCTATTTCAAAGACCCGCATGGCCAAATTCTGTGTAGTTTTTTTGTGTGTCAAAGGCCGCTTAGGGGTTCTGGAAAATTCGGCCGCAACTATTGCACTAAAGATTGAATTAGCCCTGATGTTTTGAGCCAATCGGGCCATGGCTCACCAGCTACCCATATATCGTTGCCAACCCGCTTTCGCCCCCTCCGCTCCGGTCCAAAGGCGGCTTCAAAGCCCTCCCGCTAAAAGAAAATTCCTAGCAGTCAGTCACTCTATGCCTAATACATCTATCCCAAATCTCAACAGTTCAGTAGATCCGTGGGATTCTCGTATCTACTATATGGATAATCTTCGTGCGGTCGCCATGTTCCTCGGCCTTGTAATTCATGCGGCTGTTTTTTACAATAGTTGGCCGCTACCCGCTGGTAAGTTTCACTTCGAAAATTCTGGTATTCTACATCTCACCGTGGAGATGATTCATGTCTTCAGAATGGAACTTTTCTTTTTAGTTGCAGGATTCTTCGCCTGCTTGTACGCCAAACGGAAGAGTCTCCGGCAGCTCGTTCGTAATCGTACAATTCGAATTCTGGTGCCCTTTGTCTGCTGTTTTTTTCTCCTCCAGCCGTGTTGGTCTGCGATTACTGTCAAGATGTTTACCGGCGGCGGCGAAGGGTTTTGGGAGCTCTATTTCAAACACTTTGTCGATCCTCTAACGATAGTCCGCTACGAATTTCCTGTGGGTCAATGGTTTCAACACCTATGGTTCCTCCAACTGCTAATCCTCTTTATTGCGGCACAGGTTATTCTAACATGGATTGGAACTAAATTTGGATTTATAGCGAAGATCGTAGGCGCAATCCAAGCTACCTTTGAGAGGCGTTTGGGTATCTTCGTTATGATACTTGTATCTTATTTCACCCTATTATTATGTCCTCCATGGGCTGATGTTCCCAATATTGGTTCGCCTCTAAACATCGTCGCTTATTACGGGTGGTTCTACTTCATTGGGTTCTTTATTTTTCGTTGCCCAGCTATTTTAGAT